>LWDU01000124.1_pt1 | contig 21756 bp, 21 predicted proteins | sample 727161 | NCBI WGS metagenome assembly LWDU01 (sample SAMN04566230, study PRJNA314399) | hydrothermal vent metagenome | isolation source: deep sea hydrothermal plume seawater | place: Mexico: Gulf of California, Guaymas Basin | collected 2004-07-11
TGACGATGTCGACACCTCGTTCCAGATTGGTCTTCAGATCGTCGGCACCGAAGGTATGTCCTTCGATGAAATCGAAGATCATCACGCCGTCGCCTGAAAAATGTAGCCTCGGTGAGATGCCAAGATCAGCTGCAACCCGACTGAGCTCGGCCTCACGGGTGCGAACAACATGATGTACCGCGATGTCATGTCCGTACCGGGCCACGTACTTGCCGCGACCATCGGTAACAATAAAGCTCTCGTTACTCAGTCCCCCAGACAAGGGTTCCAACTTTATACGTCCGGACCAGAACGGCAGTTCGACGATTTGTTCTTCAGCAGTGAGCATTTGTATTTCCTTTTTGTGGGTCACCGAAACGACCCTCAACTGCGCATGCGGGCTCCTGTTGGATCATAAAGGGCGCGAAGCGAAATTTCTGCGGGAAAGCGTGTCCCGGCAACATCGAGTTCATAGCAACCGCTGGCCAGGTAGTCCGTATCGACACCTTGTTCTCGGCGGACATAACCCAATCCGACCGGGCAAACGAACGAGTGTGCAAAGCCCCCACTCGTGATCCAACCGACCACTTCACCATCGCGATAGATCGTTTCTCCGCCGAGCAGCGGTTGATCACCGGTAATGGTAAACGTCGCCAGTATTTTCTTCAGCGGCGCCGAGCGTTGTGCGTACACCGCATCTCGACCAACAAAATCGGCTTTGTTCTGATCCACAGCGAAGCCCAATCCAGCTTCCAGCAGCGAATGGTCCGGCCCGATCTCCGCACCCCAGGCACAGAACTGCTTTTCGAGTCGCAGTGAGTCGATTGCCCGATAACCGGCGTTCACCAGGCCGTGCTCTACACCCGCGTCATGCAGCGTATCAAATACTGTCAATAGATATTCGGTGGGCACATGCAGTTCATAACCAAGCTCACCGACAAAGCTGATCCGCAGAACACGCACCGGCGCACCGGCAATCATCACCTCTTGCATCGTACCGAACGGAAACACATCACGGCCCAGGTCTGATTCCGCAAGTCGTTGCAGGAGGGTTCGAGACTGTGGGCCCATCAGGCCCAGTACCCCGTACCCCGACGTTATATCCACCACCGAGACGTTCTCCGCGGGTCGAATATGTCGAGCGATATGATCGATGTCATGGGTCGCCATAGCCGTACCTGAAACCAGGTAGTAGTCGGTGGGTGAAAGTCTCGCGACCGTGAGGTCACACGCTATACCCCCGTGACGATCGAGCATCGGTGCATAGCGTACCGTACCAGGGGCAACGGCCACATCGGTGGCGCAGAGGCGCTGCAGCAGGGACTCCGCATCCAGTCCGGTGATCAGCATCTTGACAAAACTCGACTGATCGAAAAGCGCCACGCACTCACGGCAAGCCGTGTGTTCGGCACCGACGGCGTCATGCCACTCGGGCCGCCCGAAGGTATGGGTGTCCACGGCTGGTTTATTGTCTCGTGCAAACCAATTAGCCCGTTCCCAGCCCGACTTGCTGCCGAAACACGCCCCGCTCGCTTTCAAGCGATCGTATAACGCGCTGCGGCGCAGCGGCCGGCCCGCCTGAAACTCGAAATGCGGCCAGTGCATCGCATAATGATGGCCCTGCCCTTCCAGCACTCGCAGACTGAGCTGTCGGTCCGAACGGTGATACGCACTGAACCGGCGGATATCGACCGGCCACAGATCGAACGGTGATTCACCGTCCCGCATCCACTGAGCCAGCGCCATGCCCGCACCGCCACCGGCTGCGATACCCATGGCATTGAAGCCGCACGCACAAAACAACCCGCGAACTTCGGGCAGCTCACCCAGAATAAAGTGAGTGTCTTCGGTAAACGATTCCAGGCCCCTGAACCAGCGCTTAATACCGACCGATTCGAGCTGAGGAAAACGTTCGACCATACCCGGCATGAACTGGGCGAAATGATCGGTCATCTCGGGGAAGAGCCTGAAGTCGGGATCGTCGGCAGACGGTTTTCCGTCGTAAGGTACCGGGTTTAACTCATAACCCCCGGCCGCCAGTCCACCGACTTCTTCCTTGAAATACGTCAATCGATCGGGGTCGCGGATACCGGGCATGCCGGGCACGATTCCTTCGATGGGCTCGGTCACCATGTATTGATGAAACGACGGGATCAGCGGAATGTTTGCGCCCGCCAAATGCGCGATCTCCCGGGACCAGAGGCCCGCGCAGATGGCCACCTGCTCACAATCGATTGAACCCGATGACGTCTCGATACCACTGACCCCGTGATTGTTCAGCGTGATCCCGAGTACCGTGGTGTGTTCAATGAATTTAACGCCCAGCTGTCGGGCACCCCGGGCAAGCGCCTGGGTCAGATCCGACGGGTTTACGTTTCCATCGGAAGATATATAGACACCGCTATCGATTCCCGTTGTGCTCATCGCAGGACACAGTTCAGCGATCTGCCCGGGTGACAGAAACTCGGCATCGATCCCATAAGAACGTGCCGTCGCCACCTGTCGCTCGATCTCGATCCTGCGATCTTTTGTACAGCACAAGCGAATCGAGCCGGTCGACTTCCAGCCGGTGGACAATCCTGTTAACGCTTCCAGCGACTGGTAGAGGTCCACCGAATACTGCAGCAGGCGTGTAATGTTGGCGCTGGCACGCAACTGCCCCACCAAGCCTGCAGCGTGCCACGTGCTGCCCGAAGTCAGTTGACCTTTTTCGATCACTACCACATCGCCGACTCCCTGCTTGGCCAGGTGATAGGCAGTCGAACAACCGGCGATTCCGCCGCCGATCACGATCACCTGTGCCTGCGCGGGTAGTGGGGTGGAATTCACATTGAGTCCTGAGTCAACGACCGGGCAGTGACATCACCGGGTCAGCGGCGCATATTGGGCAGTACCAGCTGTTCGATCCAGTTGCGCACCTCGAGAGTACGCACATCGACGTTCATTACGTCACTGTCGATCCCGAGCTGCCAGGCGAGATCCTTGCGTGTGGGCTCAGAATGGAGCGCCTCGAGCCTTGCGATATAGGTCGCGGCATCAGCCTCGTCTGCGAAGAACGACAGGCCGATCAGCTTCTGCGTCCGGCAGTGCATCAACCGCGCCAGTTCATGCAGATCGTATTCCGGGTGGTACTGTACCGCCCACAACGTCCCGCCCTGGTGCGTGATGGCCACTGCCTGCACCCGAGTGTACGCATTGGATGCCAAACACACGGCACCTGGCGGCAAGTGAGTGACTTCGTCGTCGTGGCTGATAAACGCATCGAAGACAGCGGCCTTGCCATGATAGAGCGGATGACCCCGGCCTTGTTCAGTGAGAATAATCTTACGCGCTATCCCCATTTCGCGGCCGTGGGGGTGCGCGGCACAGCGTCCGCCTGCAGCCACCGCACCGATCTGCGCCGCCCAACACGACCCGAAACTGGGGACCTGGTGCCGGTAAGCGGCTTTCATGAGTTCAATCTGCGGTATGACGTTGGGCTCGTCTGCCTTCCACACGGTGAGGCTGGAGCCGGTCCAGGCCAGCCCGTCGTACTGTTCGAGCGAGGTACCATCAGGCAGGCTGACCCCGGGGTCTGCAGGATAAATCACATCCACGGTGCAATCGGGACACAATCTCTCGAGCATCTTTCGGTAAAGCTCGCCCGCCGTGGTGGCACCACCGGCCGCCAGATCTTCGCGGCCTTCACGACTGTAGCCATCGACCACCAAAAAACGCGGTTCCATACTCATAGTCCGACGAGGCTCCGAACGATGCCAGGCAACTCGCGATGATGCGCACAGATCGCATCGGCGGTGGTGATCGCCTTGTCTTTATCACGGGTACCCGTAAACAGAATCGCCTTCATGCCGAGCGCATGAGCACCCTTGATGTCGTTGTGATCCCGATCACCCACATGCACCATCTCTTCGATCGCTACCCCCATCTGCTCGGCCGCCAATGCAAACATGTTTCGGTGCGGCTTGGAGAACCCGACCTCGTCGGAAAATGCAAACCCCTGGAAGTATTGCAGTATGTGATTCAGTTCGAGCCACTGTCTCAAACATCGCCCGGGCGACACGATGGCATCAGACACCACCGCAAGGGGAAAGTCGTGCGACAGGTCCACGATCGCATCTGCGGCACTGTCGATGATATCGGGCGCCACGTTGATTTCCATCTCCTCATACTGCTGGACGACGAGATCCAGTGCGGATTCCGAGAGACCACGGCCGAGACCGTCGATCACGATCTGGAGCCGCTCGCGTACACGCCAGGTGACGAACTGTGCGTGCCACACATGATTAAACGCGGCATCTACGGTATTACAGGCCAGCCACACTTCTTCCTGTGTGATCGGCGTGGTTTCGTTCAGCGCCTCCCACAACAGAAAACGTCGCTCTTCCTTCTTCGACCGCAGACCCTGGGCTGCCCGTTTCGGTTCATCGGAGTCATCATGTATTACTGTATCCCAGAGATCGAAAGTTACCGCCTTGATCATACGTCTGTGTCTCCTACATTGATGTACTGGCCGACCAGGCCAGGCACAACGTTACCGCCTATCTGCGTGTCGTTCAAGATAAACGCCCACGATTTAGTTTGGTGAGTTGCCCCACTCTTGGCACAATAAGGACCAGGTCATATTTTACCCGCTCGATCCCATGCCCGACGATACGCCCAAAGATGCTGCCACAGCGATGATCAACGATGAACTCGTCACCTTTGCCGAACACCTTGCGGACACGGCCCGCGATCTGGCCCTTCGTTATTTCCGACAGGGCGTGGAAGTGGAATTCAAAAGTGATAATACGCCCGTCACTGCAGTCGATCGAGAAATCGAGCAAGCCCTGCGCCAACAGGTCGCAGACGCTTACCCTGCCCACAGTTTTATCGGCGAAGAATTCGGATCCAAGGACACAGAATCACCTTGGTCGTGGGTGGTCGACCCCATCGATGGCACCAAGAGCTTTATCACCGGAAAACCCACGTTCGGGTCACTGATCGCGCTGTTGCACGAGCGCACACCCGTACTGGGGGTGATCGAAATCCCAGCGCTGAAGGAACGCTGGGTCGGCAACGCCGACCGGGGCACGACCTGCAATCACACCCGATGCCGAACCAGCGACACCACCACGCTAGCAGACTCTACACTGTATGCCACGACACCCGACATGTTCTCAGACAGTGAGCGACGATGCTTTGACGCCTTGTCGCAGGCCACCCGTTTCCGCATGTTTGGTGCTGACTGCTATGCCTACGGATTACTGTCAGCCGGCCATGTGGAACTCGTGGCCGAGTCGAATATGGCACCACATGATTTTCTGGCCCTGGTGCCGGTGGTGGAAGGGGCCGGGGGCATGATCACAGACTGGCAGGGCCATCCACTCGATCTGCTCGCAGGCCGCCAGGTGCTGGCTACCGCGAACCCTACATTGCATGAGCAAGCGCTGGCACGACTCGACCGGGCAACGGCTTCATGATTTCCTCAACTCTCAAGCCACTGACCATGCGGATAATCGCTGTGCTGATATTGCTGGCGTATTCGCTCGCCAGCCCCGCAGACCAGAACGATCCCGCACTCGACGACCTGTTCGAGCAACTGGCGATCACCACCAGCGACGAAGAGGCCTCAAACATCACCCGTGAGATCTGGCAGCGCTGGACCGCGAACGACGACCCGAATGTTTCACAATTGATGCAAATTGGAATTCGTGCGTTGAACTACAGCACCTACCGCAAGGCGCTGCAAAGCTTTGATCGGGTCATTGAAATAGCCCCTGAATTCGCCGAAGGCTGGAATAAAAGAGCCACCCTTTACTACCACATCAAGGAGTACCGGCGGTCGATAGACGATATCAAGAAGACACTGCGGCTCGAGCCGCGCCACTTCGGCGCGTGGTCCGGGCTCGGACTGGTTTCGATTGCCCAGGAAAATTATACCGGTGCACTGGCTGCCTTCAAGAAAGCGCTGTCGATCAACCCGCACATAGCCAACATTCGCCGCTATGTACAGAAACTAGAAGACTGGCAACAGCGTAAGGACGAAGAAAACGCGATCTAGGCGGATGGGGGCTCGTTCAGAATGCGGCCGAGCCAGGCGGACAGATCCGTCACTTCTTCCTGGCACAGAGAATGAGGCATCGGGTAAGTATGCCAATTCACCGCATATCCTTGTTCGGACAGTAAATCACGGCTCGATTCAGCCAGTTGCAGTGCGAGTACCGGGTCGTGTAAACCGTGGGCCAGAAATATCGGGGTGTGCTGATTGGCACGGTGGGATTCCGCAGCGAACAGTTGCGTTGCCGGCATATAGGTCGACAACCCGATGATGCCACCGAGTGTTTTTTCGTAGCGCAGTCCCAGATACAACGAAACCGCGCCGCCTTGTGAGAACCCGCCGAGCAGGATGTGTTCTGCGGGAACGCCGCGTTGTTCTTCTCGATCGAGCAGGGTACGCATCATGCGTGCCGAATCCTCCAGCCCTTCCGGACACAGCCCGCGATCGATATCGAATCCTATGTCGTACCAACCGCGCATCACCATGCCGTTATTGATCGTGATCGGCCGCATTGGTGCATCGGGCAGCACGAACCGGATCGGAATGCCAGCAGGCAAATCCAACATGTTCGGCAATGTCTCGAAATCCCTGCAATCCGCACCCAATCCATGCAAAAAGATGATCGAATACACCGGATCGGGCCCGGTTTCATGCTCCAGAACTTGGGGGTCGTTGTCGGCCATTGTCAGGATTCTAACCGCCAGGGCCCGGGCACGGCACAGGCAATCGACCAAGCTCCGTTATACTTGCGCCGAACTCGGCCAGACCCCGTTTGATACTGCCTGATGGAACTGCCTACCTTCGATGACGTCAAGGACGCCGCTGACCGCCTGACCGGTCATGCCCACCGCACGCCGGTGCTCACGCAGACCCGCCTGGATGACGACGTCGGCGCTGAAATACATTTGAAATGTGAAAACTTTCAGCGTATCGGGGCCTTCAAATTTCGTGGCGCGTGGAATGCAATGTGCCAACTCGATCACGAAGCGCGCAACCGTGGAGTCGTCACCCACTCGTCCGGCAACCATGGCCAGGCTGTGGCACTGAGCGGACAACTACTGGGTATTCAAACTACCGTGGTGATGCCGCAGGATGCGCCAGTGCGCAAACGCTCCGCTACCGAGCGTTACGGCGCGACTGTCGTGGACTATGACCCCGCCGTTTCTAAACGCGAGAACATTTCAGCCGAACTCTCCCGCGAACACGGTTACAGTTTGATTCCACCGTTCGATCATCCTCATGTTATCGCTGGGCAAGGGACCGCAGCACTGGAACTGTTGGCGGACAGCGGTGAGCTCGACATACTGCTGGTGCCCTGTGGCGGCGGCGGACTGCTCGGCGGCAATGCCATCACGACACGCCACCTTCAACCCGATTGCCGGATCATCGGCGTTGAACCGGCACTCGCGGACGATGCCACGCGGTCTTTCAGAACCGGTACGCTGCAACGTGTCGACAACCCACAAACGATCGCCGACGGAACGCGCACTGAATCTCTGGGCCAGATCACCTTCCCGCTGATTCAGAAACTGGTTGATGATTTCTGTACGGTCACGGAAGAGGCGATTGTCGAGGCCGTACGTTATCTGTTTCACGAAGTGAAGATCGTGGTCGAGCCTTCCGGCGCTCTGGGCGTAGCTGCACTGCTGTCCCAGGCTGTACCGGCTGCGGGCCGCATCGGCGTAATCGTGAGCGGCGGTAATATCGACGGTGAGACCATCGCCGCCATTTTGAATACTTGAGGACACACCGGCGCCGAGCCGGATGCCGGCCTTAGCGGACTAACCGCCCGTTGCGGTTGAATTCAGGGGCACCGTGATCGTCTTGGGCCCGGAATCGGTGCCGTTTTCCGCGCCGCCGATAAAATTGGACAACCGGATGCCGCTGTACCACCAGGCACCGAGGATAATCGCAATCGCCATCAACACGGTAATGATCGAGCGGTAGTGGGTGGACTTTTGTTTCTGGGCAAAACTGGGCCAGCTTTTGCGGTTACCGCTTTTCAGCAACTCCCCGCTGTCCATCACCGGGACGACTGAACCCAGGCGGGCGTGTACCTGTGGCTTCTCAGTGCTGAGCACCTGAACGTCGTCCATTTCCATCAGCCGGGCATAAGCGCGCAGATAACCCCGGATAAAAGCCGGTTCCGGCAGCCCTACATAATCACCCGATTCCAGCGCCCGCACGACGTCAACGTCCAGATTCAGGTTGGCCGCAACATCCTCTAGAGACCAGCCATAGCCTGTCCTGGCCTTGCGAAGTTGTTCACCCGGACTGGGCGCTTCGTCAACGGTAGTTTCAGTCGACATGGCTTTACCTAGAAAAAACAGTTATTAACGAGAACAACTGCGGGTATTATAGCAACTCCGCTCGGGACAAAAGGGGTCCAGCCAATGTTCGACAACCTCAGCCTGGATATGTTCGGCTATCTGATGCCGAAAAATCCACCACCGCCAAATCTGCGGGACTTTCAGCGCCAGAAACTGTACCGGTTCGAAGAAGCCACGGTACAAAAACACCCCTTTAATCAAAACCTGACGCTACCCGAGTGCACCACACTCGCACACAAGTACAACCCCCGGATTCAGGTGAAAGACGGCCGCGGGCGCCGGCATGCCGGTGCGTCGTTCGGCGAGAATCTGATCACCTTGCCCCGGTGGTCGCGCCAGACCGTAGTCGTACTGCACGAAATCGCGCACACATTGGTTGATGATCGCAAGTATCCGCATCACGGCGCTGAATTCGTGGGCGTTTTGTTCGCACTGCTCAGTCAGGAATCGATCAGCACCATCCCGGAACTCTGTGACGCCGCCAACCGATCAAAGCTGCGTTATGACCGCAACTGGATCTACCGTTACCCCCATCAGACCCGGCGAAGTGCTCGACTGTGAGCGACTGTTTTCAAGCACGGCGATCTGGGATTATCTACAAGCGCTATGGGATCGTCCTTTGTCTGCTCTTCAGCAGTCTCAGCGTGAGTGCAGCTGCACTCGAAACCGGCGACGGCAGCGGAATCGCACTAATCGACAGTGCTTGGCATACGTTGATCGAATTTCAGCGACAGGTCAACGCAGGTGTAGCGATACACATGAGAGCCCTGGAAACCGGGAATTCGTTCGCAGCCTTCTTCCTCGGACTCGGTGTTGCCTTTCTCTATGGCATGATCCATGCGCTTGGGCCAGGCCACGGCAAGTTCGTCATTATGTCGTACTTCATGGGGCGCGAGGTGTATGTCTTAAGGGGTCTGGTCATGGCCGTCCAGATGGCGGTGGTCCATGTAATTGCTGCCGTCGTGATCGTCTGGGTCGCGGATATTCTGCTAAAAACAAGTCTCGGGATCGGACTGGCCGACGTGCCGGGAATACGAGCCGGCAGTTTTCTGATCATCGCTGGAATCGGGATCTACATGCTGTACCAGGCCGTACGTGGCTCCGGGGGTCATACCCATACCCACAACCATGCACACGACCACGGTCATCATCACCATAGCCACAATCATCACCACCATCACGAACACAGTCATAACCATCCGCATGGCGCCAGCCACACCACCGAAGGTGGACTGGTTGCACTGGCAGTCGGTATGGTCCCCTGCCCTGGCGCGGTACTGGTGATGCTGTACGCCATTGCCAACGACATGATCTACCCGGGATTTCTGCTGGTCGCCGCCATGTCGGCCGGTATTGGGCTGACCATCGCTATACTCGGTGTCGCCACCATCCTCCTACGCCAGTTCGCCACCCGGTTTATCGAGAACTCAAGCGGGGGCGTAGCCGTAGCCAGGTTCAGACTCTTGAGTAACACCATTGGCGCTTTGCTGGTGACTGCGGTTGGTACGGTCTCGTTTTTTGCTTTTCTCGGCATGAGTTGAACCATAGAATTAATCCCACCAGAGCGAAGGCATTACAGGACCTCACCATGAAAGAACTTATAGAGCGTTGGATTGCCTCCGGTGATATACAAATCGTCGAGAGAGAAGTCGATCCCAAATTCGAATGCGCGGCCGTCATTACCCGTGCGCAGCAGGAGAGCGACCGACCGATCCTGTTTCGCAATGTAAAAGGCAGCGACCTGCCGGTTGCGAGCAATCTTTTCGGCAGCCGGCAACGGTTGAGTGAGTACCTCGGGGCTGGCGATGGCCATTTCTGCCAGCGCTGGGCCCGCTTGATGAAAAACCCGGTAGCATCGCCGACTGTGGTGCCCGAAGCCAACGGTGAATTCCGCAGCGGCTCGCTAGATGAACTGCCGCAACTCACCTATTTCGAAAAAGATGCAGCGCCTTACATAACATCTGGAATTTTTCTTGCCAACGAACCCGACACCGGTGTGCCCAATCTCAGCTATCACCGGGGCATGCACATCAGCAATGATGAGGTGCGCGTAAGGCTCGGCACCAGTCACGATCTCAATCGTTACCAGACAGCAGCCGAGGCAAGGGATGCAGCCCTGGAAGTGGCTATCCTGATCGGCCCACCACCGGAAGTCGCGATGGCCGCAGCCTCACCCATCCCACCCAATGAAAGCGAGCTCGACCTGGTTTCACGACTGATCGGTGGGTCGCTCAAGATGCGGCCCTGTCGCCATGTGGCGCTAGACGTACCCTATGACACGGAAATTGTAATCGAAGGGCGAATCCTACCGAACGTACGAAAACCCGAAGGTCCGTTCGGTGAATTTTTGGGTTACTACGTACCCGAAGGCGACAACCATGTGCTTGAAATATTAGGAGTGACCGTCCGAGAATCGGCCACCTACCATGCGCTGGTCTGCGGCTCACCCGAAGACCAACGACTACTGGAACTCGCCCTGTGCAACCGAGTGTTTGCCCACCTCGACGGCACGCTACGGGGGATTCTGGACGTGAGCTGTGTACCGAATCTTTTGAATACTGTGGTCAAGATCGACAAACAGTACGAGGGCCATGCCAGACAAGTGATTCTGGGGGCGTTCGGTGTACACCACGACTTCGTCAAAAGCGTCATGGTGGTGGATGCGGACGTAGATTTGAATGACCTTTCAGATGTCTACTGGGCATTTCTGACCCGCGGCCGGGCCGATGATCGCGTCATCATCGTCCCCGACGTCCCGGGTTTCTACTACGGTGAACGCAAAGAACACTGGGGGCGCATCGGATTCGACTGCACGATGGGACTGGACCGACGGGCCGATTTCGAACGTAAACAGATCCCCGGGGCAGACGAAATCGACCTTCGGGACTACATCGTCTGAGCGTATAACCGCGTACCGATGAGCGATCACATCACCCAACTGCCGATGTATGACTGGCCCGAGGTTCGTGCCGCGACGGATGCCCTGTGGGCGGAGATCCACACTGCACTTCAGAAGCGGGGTATCGCATCGCCGAACACACTGAATCGAGAAGAAGCAACGGAAATGGCGTGGCTTTCAACACGGCTATTGCTGAGCCAGACCTGTGGCCTGCCGCTGGTGCAGGATCTGCGTGACCAAGTGACGGTGCTGGGCCGATTTACCTACCAGAATCTGTCCGCAGCCGGGGATTACCACAGTATGATCGTTGTGCGTCAATCTGATTCAATTAATGATCCCGAAGCCTTGCGCGGCCAACGGGCCGCCATCAATCACGAAGACTCCTACTCGGGGTGCCTTGCGCTCAAGCGGTGGGCGGGTAGGCTAGCCGGAGAGAACGCTTTCTTTGCCAGCGTTATCGCGACCGGCAGTCACCGGGATTCGGTGTGTGCGGTGGCAAACGGCCTTGCCGATACCGCCGCCATCGATCACGTGAGTTGGTATCTCGCGAAACGTGTTGAGCCGGCTGCCCAGAGCCTCAAAGTCATAGCGAAAACTGAAGATCGACCGGGACTTCCCCTGATTACCCGGAAGGGGCACAACGCAAAAACACTTGCGAGCTTTCGTTCAGCACTCGATGAAGCCGTGACAACGCTCGACCCCGTCAGTCGCAACGCGCTCGGCATCACAGGCTTCGTACCCGCATATGTTCACGACTACGATGTAATCGATGACGACCTGCAGCAATTTGGAACCAATGCGTTGTGCTGATGATCACTGGTCATTGATCATTATCTCCACTTTGTCGGGGTAACAACATAAATTCTGGTTAAATGATTAGATAAACCTCATCCATAATTGGAGAACATAAAAAATGAGAGCAACAGTTTACGAAAAGTTCCAAGGGCCTCTGACTATTCAGAACTTACCTGACCCCAGTCCTGCACCGCACGGCGCTGTTTTACGCATACTGGCGTCCGGTGTATGTCGAAGCGATTGGCATGGCTGGATGGGTCACGATACAGATATTTCCCTACCGCATGTACCCGGTCATGAGTTTGCCGGAATTGTTGAGGCAGTTGGCAAAGAGACTGCAAATTGGAAAATTGGCGATCGCGTTACAATGCCATTTATGGGTGTCTGCGGAAACTGCACTCAATGCACCTCTGGCCATCACCACCTTTGCAACAATACCTATCAGCCAGGATTCAAACGTTGGGGCTCTTACGCCGAATACCTGTCTATAGATTTTGCAGATACAAATCTTGTTGCACTACCAGAATCGATTAGCTTTGCAACTGCAGCAAGTCTCGGTTGTCGTTTTGCTACCTCTTTTCGGGCGGTAGTGTCCCAAGGAAAGGTATCAGCGGGACAATGGGTAGCCATACATGGGTGCGGCGGTATTGGCCTTTCAGCAATCATGATTGCCGAAGCTATGGGGGCCCGTACGATCGCCATTGACATAACAGATGAGAAATTAGATTTTGCCAAAACTATTGGAGCTTCTTTGACGTTAAACGCTAAGCAAACAGATGATGTTGCATCAGCTGTTCTCGACTTAACAAACGGTGGCGCACATGTATCTATAGATGCATTGGGAAGTACTGAAACGTGTATTAACTCAATTAACTGCCTTAGAAAAAAAGGAAAACACATACAAGTAGGTCTAATGAACGGTAGTGATGCACAATCACCAATTGCCATGGGTCAGATAATTTTCAAGGAACTTGAAATACTTGGGAGTTTTGGAATGCAATTTCACAAATACCCTGAAATGCTAGCAATGATCGAATTCGGAAAGTTGGAACCAGAGAAGCTAATTGGGAGAACAATTAGCCTGGAAGATTCGACGTTTGCACTATCAAACATGAACTCTTTCGAAGAAATTGGCATGGCAGTCATAGATCGATTCTAGGTCGCTCATCTAATAAACTCGCTCGAAGTAGACTTGCCAGCAGCTGGAAGTTTATAGTCCTCGTTATAGGAGGACACTTCACCCTCCTCCTGGGGCCGTAGCTCAGCTGGGAGAGCGTCGCGTTCGCAATGCGAAGGTCAGGAGTTCGATCCTCCTCGGCTCCACCAATTTTTCCCTTCTTTTTCAAAGGTCTAGCATAGACAAATAGTCACATGCTTCGTAGGTAATTCTTACCAGGCACACTTTTGGCACAGTGAGGATTAAAGATGGCTACGATCAGACGTCGAGACAAGATCTACCAAGACCACATCCAGAAAGCTGCCGTCAGATAAATATCTTAATCATTGATCAAAGGGTTGAACGTGTTTAACTCACTTTCAAGCAGCAGTCCACCCACCATCGACCATGAGATTAACGCCAGTCATATAACTCGCTTCATCGCTCGCCAGAAACACAGCGGCAGAGGCTACGTCGTCGGGTTTGCCAAGCCGCGGCATAGGGGTGCGGTAATTTGAATACGCGAGGCCTTCTGCACTGACGTCAATTTCAGGGGCACCAGTCAAAATTTTACCAGGTGCAACTGCATTGCATATGATGTTGTCTGCGGCGTAGTCCGCCGCGATTTGACGTGTCATATATACAACACCCGCTTTGCTGACACCATATGCAAAATCTGAGGGAGCCGAGATCATGCCATGCTGAGATGAGATGTTGACGATACGCCCCCGGGATTCATGACGAATTTCCTGAGCCAGCATTTGCTGGATTGCGCGTTTAGAGCAGAAATATGTACCCTTCAAATTCACATCCATAACCATATCCCACTGCTCCTCTGGTGTGTCATGGCACTTCATTGAATTATATGTGGCCGCGTTATTGACCAGAATGTCCAGTCTATCGTGCCTGTTCAGCGAGGCACTGAATAGGCGATCCACCTGTTTCCAAATCGAAATATCAGTTTGCTGAAATACGGCGTGACCACCTTCGGCTACAATGACATCTGCCGTGGGGTCACCACCTTCTTTGGGATTTTCAGTTATGTCAGCGATCACCACGTACGCTCCTTCAGTCGCGAATCGCTTGGCGATGGCGCGACCAATACCCGACGATCCGCCTGTGACGATGGCGAGTTTGTTTTTGAGGCGTTGGGAAGTAGACAAGGACTTACTCCGAATAGGGATGCGTGTCAGCCCAATGCTGGGCGATGTCATTACGCTTTGCTATCCAAACTCGGTCGCGCTTCATGACATAATCTAGAAACTTAGTTAACCCGGCAATCCGTGCGGGCCTACCAATAAGACGGCAATGTAGTCCTATACTCATCATTCCAGCCTGCCCGTTTGCGCCCTCTGAGTAGAGCGTTTCAAACGCATCCCGCATATAAACAAAAAAATCATCCGCGTGATCAAAACCCTGATTCCGAGCCATGCGACTGTCATTGGTATCAAGACCATATGGCACAACCAGATGGGCAGGGCCAAAGTCAGTGTTCCAGTACGGAAGATCATCGTTATAGGCATCACTGTCATAAAGAAAGCCACCCTCTTCTATTACTAACCGTCGGGTATTGATGGATGGTCGCCCCGTATACCAGCCTATCGGACGTTCGCCGGTCATTTGTCTGATTATTTCAATGGAACGTTGAATATGATCGCGTTCTACATTTTCTGAGACCTCAGCATAGTTGACCCAGCGCCACCCATGACTTTGTACATCGCAAATCCCGTGACTAACTGCGTGTGCGATTGCTTCCGCACATCCCGGGTTTAGTTCCAAAGCGCGACCTACGGCATTGACGGTAAAAGAAATATTGCGTTCTTCAAATTGTTGGAGAATACGCCAGAACCCTACTCGGCTGCCATATTCATACAAGGATTCCATATTAAGAAAGCGCTGGCCCTTTTCATATGGTGCAGGAGCTATATCCGAGAGTGCGGCTTCGGCGTGATTATCGCCCTCCAACAATCCATATTCGGCCCCTTCTTCGAAGTTCATGACAAAATTGATGGCAATATTTGCCTTATTAGGCCAATTCGGTTGAACCCGCTCGCGCCCGTAACCTGCCATGTCTCTTTGTGGCTTTTGGTTCATGACTGTTCCCAGCTTTGATCCCTTGAAACATTTCTATCAGACTCTGCGATCTCAACAGAATACTCGGCAAAACTGAAAGCGAGTTCCTTAATATCCGCTTTGCGCTTCTTTTGCAGGGTGCGGAGACTTTGCCAATCAGAAGACATACAGCCATTGTAATTGAGGATGATTGAAGGCGTGCGTACGGTCCTTTGCCAGGGTCAGTACGTTCGTGTAACTTGGGCTTTGATTCGAAACGTAACTAAAACGTGACCAACAGCAGCCCACTAGTGTGAAGCTTGAATTCGCAATGCGAAGGTCAGGAGCTCGATCCTGCTCGGCTCCACCAGCTCTTCCCTTGACTTCATTCGCTTGGCGAGCAGCTAGGTGTCCTCGTAGATCCGCATCTGATTGAGACTGAAGTTAGATTCAAGTCGTGAGACAGGGTTAACGCCGAATTTTCGACCAAGGCCGTTCTTCCGGCAGCATTTCATGCTTCCGTTCGGCAAGTTCTCAGGGAAGTGTAGATTCGGCGGCAGCGCGACCGGCAATACGCCCGAAAACTGCACCCGAGGTCAGGCCCGACCCACCGGGATAGTTGTGATGGAACAGACCCCCAACCATCTCCCCACAGGTGTACAGTCCCTCGATAGGCGTCCAATCGCTTGCCAACACCTGCGCGTTCTGATTGATGCGTAGCCCGCCGAAGGTGAACGTGATTCCGCCGGTCACCGGGTAGGCCCGAAAAGGTGGGGCATCAAGGGCCTGCGCCCAGTTGCTTTTACTCGGTGTGAGTCCTTTAGTTTCCAACCCATCGTGCACTGTCGGGTCAAAGGGAACTTCTCCAACGGCAGCGTTGTAGGCGATCAGAGACTCTTTCAAGCGTGTCTTACCAACCGGTAGCTTGTCGATCAGTTCGTCAAGCGTATCAGCCACCAACGGATCACCCGTCACATAGCGGGGCTCGAGCAAGCTGGTCACCTTGGCGTCAAAAATCTGATAAGCCACGTTGCCAGGCTGTTGTAAGATCGCGCCTCCGGTCTTGGCATAGGTATAAAGTTGAAAGTCCTCACCTTCGTCGATGAACCGATCACCATCGGTGTTCACCATCACTCCGAGTGGATACGATAACCGGTTGGTCTTATCTGTCAGATGACGGTCGCCGAACGGCGGCGCATCGGCATCAATCGGCGTGCCGTGGTTACCGCTCCACTGCCCGAACGGCAAGGCGCCCAGTTCCAGCGCCATACGCAGTCCATCGCCCGTGTTGTAGGCTGTACCGCGTACCCGCGCCATGTCCCACGGTCGCTGCAGGTATCGGGCTCGCCACTCGGGGTTTGCTTCGAAACCGCCACAGGCTAGAACTACGCTTCCCGCATCGAGCTGACTAATACCATCAGGGTCACGGACTACCACGCCGCTGATCCTGCCGGAACGATCCTGAACCAGCCGCTGCGCCCCAGTCTGGTAACGCAAGCCAATACCTCGCCTGCTGGCAATCTCGAACCACATTCTGGACAACCCAACTCCCTCGTCCACTGTCCTAACAACGGCTCCCGATGGCCATTTGACCACGCCATCAAACTCGATCGCCGCGAGTGACACGGCCGCCTCCATGCGAATCCCCTGTCCGACCATCCAGACGGCGGTATCGAAAGAACGTGATACCAGCAGTTCTCCAAGATCAGGGTCGATCCCACCGCGTGTCACCCGGCGGAGATCAGACCAGAATGCTTCGGCTGGGTAAGGCGCCACACCTGCCACGAAATCAGGGACCTCGGTCTGAACATCAGGGATCAACCGCAGCAGTGCATCCGGGGTGTCGAAAGCAAGCCGTAACAAACCCCCACTGTAATGGGTGTTACCACCGCGTAGGCCCTCGGGCGCTTTTTCGAGCATCAGCACACGCTCCGCACCGCTCTCACAAGCGGACACTGCGGCCGCGTGAGCCGCGTTCCCAGCACCAACCACAATCACGTCCCAGTATCCTTTTCTCTTAGTCACTATTTAATTACTCACAATAATGTTATTAACGTTAGACCGACACTGGGTCACCGAAGAGTCGGTCCTTTCTTGCACTGAACTCGCCGAAAGAGTACTTTTGACACAGCGGATCAATTATAAGCAAGCACGATACGCAGACTAGACAATAATTCGCTGAGTAATTCGGTGACAGACCATGATCATTTATCCCGACATCGAGATCCAGGACGGACGCTCCGTCAGCCTTCCTCGAGGACGCAAAGAAGAAGCGACTGTCTTTGAAATCTCCCCACTTAAGGCTGCAGAAAATTTCCAGCTAGCCGGTGCGGAGTGGTTACAGGTCGTTGACATCGACGGAGTCTTCCAGGGAGGTCGATTCAACTCGGGCATGATCTGCGAGATCATCGACGATGCAGACATTCCTGTCCAGGTTGCCGGTGGCATACGTACCGAACAGCACGTGGACTGGTGGTTTGAACATGGCGCCTCCCGGATCGTACTGGGTACTGCAGCAATCAAGGACAATCAACTACTGCGCCATGTCTGCCATCTGTATCCTGACAAGATCGTCGTCAGCATTGATGTGAGAGACGGCTATGTCCTGATCGACGGCTGGCAGACCCGGACCTCATTCGATCCCATCACGCTGGGCAGGAGTTTCTGTGACCTTGGCGTCGCCGCGGTTGTCTACACCGATATCGACCGCTTTGAGAACCATCCGGAGAGCAGCCTTGCTGGTACCTCTGAAATGGGTACAGAACTCGATCTGCCGATCATCTCGTCCGGTACGGTACAGACACTGGATGACATCTCATTGCTCAGCCTGTTGCCCAACATACACGGCGTAATCACCGGGCGGGCGCTGTTCTCCGGGGCAGTCGACCTTAAGGAGGCGATTGCGCTCGCTAGAGAACCCGGCGTCGACCCATCGCTTGCCGGAGAGGGCCTCCGCCCTCAACAAGCCTCACCGACACCGACCGGACAAACGTTACCATCCGACTACACGACCATGGGACAGGAACTGCTGGACCTGCACCGAGCCCATACTGAAGGCGCTGTCTCGGCGGAGGAGTATCAGACCGCGCGGCAGAAAATTCTCACCCGTTTCGATAAATAACATCCCCGACTGCGAGTTCATCTTTTACCCGCTTTACGTTCTTTTAAGGTGCAATAACAACGGCCCGGCAGGTCTATAGTTATCAATCTCTTGCAAAGGTCATTCACTTTGGTGTCTTGCCTCAAGATAGTTCTCGATCAAATCAAACCAGTCAATAACAAGGTCAGGAAACTCCTCCGCTTCTGAAATCTCTGAAAGCATGTCTACTACCTCATCGGTAGACAGTTCACCCAAGTAGTTATGGATGGTTTTTATTGTTTCCTCTTTGATATGACCTGCCACGCCACCGGTGCCATCCGGCCCATACAGGATAGTCATCGCATCAGTTGCCATTGCTTATCCTCCTCTATTGATCAGTTCCTATCATACCCAATGCATCTAAAGAGTTAACCAGTTAACACCGTAAATTCGCTAATTGACGCACAACACTGCGCGATAAAAGTTATAGTTTCAGCGGTGTTAATGGTGCCCTTTCCACACTCTCACACACTTGTAGATGCTTCTGCCAAACAAGACGTAGTTACCAGCAGGCCCCACTACTCAGGTTGAATTCGTTCGGTAATTAATCCAATCTCACCACCGAATCTCCCCTTTGGGTTCAAGATAGCCCGATTGAACACCTGTTCTACATTCCTCAACAATAACAAGATCTTGATTGCATCGGAAACCGTATTGACTGATATTACGCATGCCTAAATTTTCGAAAGATCTCTGAGAGCTCTGCTGCAGGGGTGTCCTTTGGTGGAAAACAACCGAACTGGCATATTTCTTATCCTCATCGGGATGACCATATTTTCCATCCACGATTCTTTGATCAAAGTATTGTCGACCGATATCTCCTTGATCCAACTACAGTTCGTTCGTTCATTAGTCGGTATCTTGACAATCATTGCCTACCTGAAGTTAACGCACCAACCGTTAATTTTCCGAACAGGTTATCCCTTGTTGACCATCGTCCGAGGATTGTTGAGTTTTTTTGGTTACTCTGCTTTCTACCTTGCGCAATCGAAAATGCCGATCGCCAATATTTCAGTACTGTTTCTTACAAGCCCATTTTTTATCACCATTATTTCAATGTTTTTCTTCGGCAGTCGGGTCGGCTGGCGCCGGTGGCTAACAATGGTGATTGGTTTTTGTGGAGTGATCTTTATCTGTAGCCCGGAAGGAGGAAAATTCAATCTTTATTATGTGATACCTGTACTTGTAGCAGTCGCTTATGCGCTATCAGTCATCCTTGCTAAAAAGACCGCGGACAAAGATACGCTGTATCAGACAATTATATTTCAGTATCTTATTGCTGGATCAATATCAGCTGTACTTGGTCTAGCCTTTGGTGACGGTAGGTTTGATAATGAAAAATATTCTGAGATCGAGTTTGTTGTTCGAGCATGGTCTCTTGATGATCCAAGCATTATCCTATCTCTTGTTGGACTCTCCGTAGTGGGTGTCGCTGGCTTCGGGTTACTGCTTCAGGCTTATCGAATTGCAGACCCAGCGGTAGTTAGCCCATATGAATACAGCTTTCTTATTTGGATGATCCTTTGGGGTTACCTATTTTGGGGTGACATACCTTCAGCGAGCGAAGCAGCTGGAATGCTCTTGATTGTCAGTGCAGGAATCTATATGTTTTATAGAGAACACGTTAGAAATCAAGAACTTGCCATCGACACGACATTGAGATAATTCGTTTTCTACCACCCCATCAATTTAGGCAATGAGATACCAGTAAACCTATTTCAGAGAAAAAAAGGAAACGGATGACAAATTTACAAGAAGCAGCAGATTTAAACGACACAGTAGCGGTAAGCGCACGTCGTTTTGAGGAATCTCCTTTTATCTTGCGTCAAGATGCCTCCAAGATGGTGCGGGGTATACATCTGAATGTTCTTTTGCTGATGCGATATACGCATTTAAGAGCAGAGGATTTGGTGGAGCGGCTAGGATAAGGCTGTCGTGTCGCACCACAAAACAGTTTCAAGCCGATGTGCGTGAGTGCTTTGTTTGGTAGTAATGGTAAGCCATAAGAACGTGAGGCTTACCCTGAAAGGCGCCATCTGACGGCACGAACTCTGAAACCAATTGGAATCCCGCCTTCTCATAAACATGGATGGCTCGAGAATTGTTGGCTTCTGGATCGATGAGAACGGTTCGTAGGGCACGGTTCTGGTATTGAATGTGAGATAGAAAAGATTCCAACATTTGTGTGGCGATACCACGGCCAACATATTCTGGGGGCCCAATCAGAACATCAAGAGTGCAAGCCTCGCCTGTTTCTGGAAGGAACGGCGCCAGATGTTCTGGCGTGTCTCTAGTCGCATCCGTTGTTATCAGCAGGCAAAATGGGATGGTATCGTCTTGGCCAATCCAGTAATTGAAAAGAGCGCAAACACCGGTCATAGCATTCCGAAAATCACGAATATTTTTGGATGCTTCACCCCAAAATTGACTTACATGGGGCGAATGGAACCAACGACTAATCAGTCCATCATCGTTTAGCTCAGCACGTCGAAAAGTAAAAGTTTCTGTCAATTGTTATTCATCAAACGTGGAGCAAGCAGGTAATCATGATAATACAGTTCCATGATACCCATTTACGAGCAGAGGATTTGGTGGGGAGGTTGGGTTAGTCATCCACTAGTACAAAACTCCAAAGTACAGGCCGTTTAAACGCTCTCAGATGTGATCACTTTGGGGTGTTCGTTGCCTATTTAGTCAGTCTCTGTTTGGGTGACTGTTTGTCCTTGAAGTAGTACCCAGGTTATAAGGTTTTTCATGACCTCATCAAGAGATTGATCAAACGCTTCTACGATCGCTTCCAGACTGCCGTCCCTGGCTACGACCAACGATTCATGACTCCATGAGCCAACGATTTTTCGTTTTGGCATACGGATCAGCTTAACGCTGATTGCAACTCGTGCGCTTGGGTTATCGCTTTCAATGTAGTCGGCTTGGAAGTCACGTAATTCGATCTTCAAGAAGGGCCAAGCTTGCGGTCGTCCAGTTACCGGTTAGCCTGAACATAGTATTAGCGTCGACTACTTCCCTCTGAATACGCTTATCGGAAACCATGGAATGTGTTGAGGCTGGACGTTAATGGGTTATCTTACATCTAAGGCATAAATAACAAAAAATCGATAAGACCAGAGGATTGTACCCTGGGCTCTTGGCTTTCTTAGAGATAGTGACTCCATTGTCCTCCCACTAAAACTGTAAACCTTTCGGTATTTTCAGCGAAGTCTGGATTACTACACCTGGCGATGTGGCATCATATTACAAAGCATTACTGGAAGATCAAAGGTTGATGCCGTAAGGAAGATGATTGTTATTGCCGATTACGGGAAAAATGCAATCAGATGCTTTAATACCTCTTCTGGAGATTCTTCAGCT
>LWDU01036298.1_pt1 | contig 21746 bp, 18 predicted proteins | sample 727161 | NCBI WGS metagenome assembly LWDU01 (sample SAMN04566230, study PRJNA314399) | hydrothermal vent metagenome | isolation source: deep sea hydrothermal plume seawater | place: Mexico: Gulf of California, Guaymas Basin | collected 2004-07-11
GCTGCACCACAGCAGAATAGCTCCTCCGACCAGGTGCAGAACACCGTTCACGTGCTCCTTGTTGAACAATCGGTCAGCGACAAACCCAACAATCAGTGGTGCAAACAGGGCAGCCCACGTTTGAGTCGCATAACTGCTGCCGATTATCTGATTCAGCGTTCCCTGCTGTTGATAGCTCGCAAATATCACTCCCAGGTAACTCCCCATCGGAACGAAAAATGCGCCCCAGATGAAGAACTCCAGAAACATCATGATGTTCAGACGGATTCTCACATTGCTGTGTCCGCCTACCGCACCGCCCGCGGCGTCGCCAGAGTCGGGCGAACTGTAAGGGTTATCTGCAGCGGAATCGCCCGCTGAATTCGTTGCTTCAGTCATATCTAAGAAGTCTCCAGACGCAGAAGGAACCAGGCACACCAAGAGGGTCGGGAGTCTTTTTCGCACGTCGTCAGCTGGCTGCTTAGCAACAATGCTCCGAAAAAGAATCCCGACCCTTTCGAAACGCCGCATCAGATCAGATGCAGAATCTACAGAGAACGCGGCTCAGGGTGTACCGGCCTGACGTCTCCGGCGCTCGGAATTTGCAAGTTTCATCCCAGGCCGGCGAACAATCGTCTGCCGATCCGGACCAAAGTGCCGCCTTCTTCGATGGCGACAGCGAAGTCACCGCTCATGCCCATCGACAATTCAGAAAGCGTTAAGCCAGCGTCATGACTGCGCAACCTATCGCGAAGATCCGCCAGTGCGCGAAAGAAGGGACGGGCCTTTTCTGAATCATCGCTGGCAGGGGCCATGGTCATCAACCCGGCAATCTCAACGGTTTCGTGACAAACGACGACGTCGTCCCACGATGCGGTCAGTTCATCCGGCGCGAAGCCGGATTTCGACTGTTCTGCCGAGACGTTGACCTGCAGCAGGATCTGCGGACGTATGCTCAGTTCCCCAGCCACCAGCGCTATGCGTTTTAGCAGCTTCAGTGAATCGACCGAATGAATCAGCGCTGCACTCTGTACGGCCGTTCGAACTTTGTTCCGCTGCAACTGACCGATCAAATGCCATTCGGCGTCCGGCAAAAGTGCACGCCGCTCCGCCAGTTGCTGCGGTCGGCTTTCGCCGAAAGTCTGATATTCGGCCGCAAGTGCTTCAACCCAGTCCCATTGAGCGTACTTGGTGACGGCGACCAGACGTACCGATTCAACAGCCCGGTCCGCATGAACACACGCATCGCGGATATCGTCGCGAACAGCGGCCAGATTCCGCGCTATGATGAACTTCGTATTCAATTCAGACGCCTGCTGCTGTCCAGTGGACGAAAGTCATTCCCATGATCCTGCGGTGCGGCCACCGCATTCAGCGACCAACAAAAGTGCCCCGCGCATTCCCGAGCGTCAGCTCGCATCGGCCGGCGGGCCGCCCCGCCCTTAGGCTGGGCCGAGTCCGAGCATTCGGCGCCAGGCACTCACCTGTCCCATGTGGATCATCATGTGACCGCCGACGTAAAAACAATGCATCGAACCGATTGTGGGGAATTTCTCTGTCATCGTGCCGCCCAGCGGATTCGGTTGCTGAAAGATTTCGTCGTCTGCAGCCCTGAAGGCGTCCAGGGCAGCTCGATAGCCATTGAAGAAATGTTCAGTGACTTCATTCATTTCCGGATAGATCGTGCCGTCCGGGTCGTCGACACACTCAGCATTCTGGGAGAAACACTGCTGGAACGAATCGGGCACCGCGGGTGCAGCGCAATTCAACTCAGCTAGAATGCGTGGTGCGTAAAGACTGAGGTGACCGTAGACGAAAGCCGCGTGATTGGACTGCACAGTTTCGCCCCCGGGTGTGGCCAATCGAGCAAACTGTTCAGCGGTGACATCCTTCAGCAAGCGTTCGCCGTACCCAAGGCTCAACTGCAGTGAGTCCGCGATTGTGTTTCCGATTGAACGTGTCATCGTCTTTATTATTCCTTTGAGAGCCTGATTCCGACCGGGACCGCAAGAAGGCAGTTTTAGCCGGAAGCATATCGCTGCACAACAGACCTGCGTCCCGGACGCACGGCAACTCAGTTTTGCAAACCGGGATGTGAGCCACAAGGCGCTAGCCGCGGGTTCGTACGGAAAAAAACCGGCGGCTAGCGCCTTGCCGCTCACGCGAGGAACTACATAACTTTAAAGCTGAGTTCGAATCTGCAGCCCAATATCGGGATCAACCATGGCGGCGGTTGCGAGCGCCACGGAGGTGGCTCCGGCGGAAAGGTACTCGCGAACATGGTCCGCCGTTGAAATGCCGCCAACACCGATCAGATCGAGCTGGTGACCGGAGGCCGCCAGCGCCTGTCGGCACATGGTCGTCTGAGCAACGCTGGCGGCACGTGTGGCGTCGCCACAGATTCCTCGGGGCTGTCCGTCGAACATCAGCTGACCGTCGTCCGCGACAACCTGTGCGGCAATCGAGTTGGTCATGGCCAACCCATTGACGAACGGCGCAACGTGCTGCAGCAGTTCCGTGGCGTCTGCGGCCGTGGCAATACGTCCGATCTTCAGGACCAGGGGAGCGTCGCTAATGCTGTCTCGAATTCGCTGGGCCACAAGCCCCGCTGCCTCTGGCTGCTGGTACAACTGGCCGTCCGCCGTGGAAACATTCGGGCACGAAAAATTGGCTTCCACGCCGTGAGCACCACTTTCGACGGCCCATTTTGCGCACACGGCAAAGTCGTCAGCAAGCTGCTGCAGTGAAGCGTCCGGGTCAGCGACGCTTTCGTCCTGCGTCCCGACCACGGAAACAACCAACACCTTTCCGTCTGGCAGTTGTTCACGAGCAAACTGAACGTCTTTGCGCCAGGCGTCGGGTGATTGCGACGGCATGCCGAAGGACACAGCCCAGCTGCCGTTCATCAGTTCCGTGGCCGGAAGTCTTTCCCCGGCGTCTGACAACGATCCGGTCTGCACGGGGACAAGGTTGGGCAGCGGGTAACATTCACGGGCTGTGCTGCGGACCGTTTTGTAAACCAGAATGTCGAAGCCAAGGTTGGCGTAGTGCAGCAACCAGCGACTGTCCAGCAGTGGTCCGGCAGGAATACCCAACGGCGAATTCACAGGAATGCCGCACCAGGACCAGTTCCCCGGCACGGCTGCCAGGTCCGCAGCATCCGCCAGCGGCGGTGCATGTTCCAGATTCCACCGCCACGTCTGCTGTGTGTCATACTGTTGTGTCATGGAGAGTCGTTATTCTGAGGAGGAAATGGAGTATGGTTTCACGGAAGGGCAGCATGGAATTCTCTGCGGACGGTGGGCGCTCAGCTAAGCGTGTTATAGTACACGCGAAGAGTGTCAGACATGTCGAAAAGATCAGTGAAGCGAGTCCAGCGGAATCACAACGACAAGTTTCGTCGGAATTCCACGAAGCGTATCTGAGAGTTTTGGTTCGAAAGGGAAGCCGATGAAGTTTTTACCAATGACGGTCGTTGTTCTGTTTTTCGCGCACTGTGGCGTTGTGTCGTCTGCGGTGAGTCAACAGCGGCCCAATGTGATTGTCATTTACACAGACGATCAGGGGTACGGTGATGCCAGTTGTCTGAATGCGGAAGCAAAATTCCAGACGCCGAACATCGATCGACTGGCTCGCGAGGGCATGACGTTTACCGATGGACACTGCTCAGATACCGTTTGCACGCCGTCTCGATACGGCCTGCTGACCGGGCGCTACAGCTGGCGGACAAAACTGAAACGCGGTGTGTTTGGTGCCGAACGTGAATGCCTGATCGAAGACGGTCGCGTGACGCTGGCATCATTGTTGCGCGACAATGGTTACTCAACGGGCATGGTTGGCAAATGGCACCTGGGAATGGACTTTCCCGGAACAAACGCGAAGAATCGTGACTGGTCGCAGCCGGTTCGTAACATGCCTCTGGACAAAGGCTTCGACTATTTCTGGGGAATCCCCGCGTCGATGAACTACGGTGTGCTGGCGTGGTTTGACGGACGACACGCCGCTGTCCCCCCGACCCTGTTTACTCGCAAAAAGCCCAATGCGATCGCAATTTCCGACTATCGGATCATGCCGCCCTACGAAGACTCGGCGGTACGACCCAAGGATCTGGAGGTCGCACCGGACTTTGTGGACAGCGAATGCCTGACGCGGTTTACCGACAAGGCCATCGATTGGGTTCAGGGAAAAGCAGAAGCCGCGCGTGACGGGACGCCCTTCTTTCTGTATCTGCCTTACACGTCGCCTCACAAGCCCGTCATTCCGATTGACCGCTTCAGGGGCAAAAGCGAAGCCGGCGCGTATGGAGATTTCATGCTGGAGACCGACTGGCACATCGGCAGACTGCTGCAGCTGCTGGACGATGAACGACTGACCGACAACACGCTCATCTTTTTCAGCAGCGATAATGGTCCCGAAACGACGTTTGCCAAACGAATCGAACTGTTTGCTCACCACAGTTCGGGCCCGTACCGCAAAGGCAAACGATCGATCTACGAAGGCGGACATCGCGTGCCGTTCATCGTTCGTTGGCCGTCCCGCGTTAAACCCGGCAGTCGCTGTGACGTGCCCGTCTGCCAGACCGACCTGTTAGCCACGCTGGCCGAGATCCATGCGACGGAATTGCCTGCCGATGCGGGAGAAGACAGTATCAGCTTTCTGCCGTCGTTGATGGGACAGACGCACGAGCGCCCCGCCGTGATTCATCACGCGGCGAACGGGCGTCTTGCAGTTCGTGATGGCCGCTGGAAGCTGGTGATGCAGTGGAGGAAATTGCCTCAGGAACTGTACGACTTGGAAACGGACCCCACGGAAGCCAACGATGTCAGAGCAGGTCATGATGATGTGGCCGCACGCCTGCAGCGAATAATTACCGATATAGTTCGCAACGGACGCTCGTCACCCGGGTTAATTCAGGAAAACGACGTCGACTGGTGGAGCGATCTGGCCTGGCTGAAGCCGTAGGGTGCGGGGGCGGCGGAGACATCCGTAGGCCCGGTCCCGACATCGCATCGCGCGGCCGGTAGGAATAGGCCCTGCGTCAGGGTTTCTTCGGACGAGGAATTGGTTCCACCGACTCGGGCTTGAAATCCGCCAGCTCGGGCAGATCAGACTGTACTCCGGTTGCCGGTACCTGCTGCCCTGCCGTCCAGACGACTGCATTCAGAATGAACGTTCTCAGGTCGCTGATTTTCCAACTGCGGTAGAAATGCGGCATGACAATTCCGAATCCTCGGCCACCGTCGTCTCGCTGCACACACCATGAGACGACTTCCCGCTGCGGAGCTTCCGGTGGCAGCATGGAGGTTGCCAAAGCAGTCACGTTGTCCGCCAGCTTGTTTTCGTCTTTGCCAAAGTAGTTGTTGATGTACGGTTCATCGTGCAGAGTAAACTTCTGCCAGCCGCGTGAGACCGGATGATTTGGTGCCGCCGGAACGATCTGTGCGGCGGGGTAGATCTTCGCAATGGATTGATGATGAGGACATCGCGTCGCAAAATAGCCTCCCATCCAGTGCAGCAACGGATGCTCGCCGTCTGCGGCAACATCGTCGGCCCGTAATCCGGTGGCATAGTGAACGCAGACAATTCCACAGCCACGATTCATCATCGCGCCGAGCTTTGCCAGAATTGCGTCCGATCCCGGAAACCGATTCGGCGGAAACGTGTCGCCGATAAAGACGATCGTGTCGGCCGCATCCAGCGGAGCCTCATTTGTCGGCCACCCGTAAACGACGTCAGCTTTCAGATGCGGTATGTTGGGGCTGGTGTTCAGACAGTGCTGCATTAACCGCGCGCCGGCGGCCACTTCATGGCTGCCGGGAGCATGATTGCTGGGACCGACAACGATCAGAATGCGTGCCTCTGGCTGAGTCGATTGAGCCGCGATATTGCTGGACCACAGGCAGCAGGTGCCCAGAAACAGAATCACCATTCGTCGTTGCATTGCCGCAAGTCCTTCACTGGGATGTGATCGACCGACCAGACACACTCTCACTTCAAAAGGCGAACCGTCAAGGACGCCAGTCGCCAGCGACCGGGAGTCTCGACACCAAAGTTAGGGCTGCTGTCCAGTCGTAGCGTCTGCCCCGCTTTCACGACGCCGATATCGCTTAGAATTCCCGATTGATCCTGAGCATCGATGTCACCATCGACGCAATAAATCGCCAGCGGCGCGTGTTCGCCGACGCGGTAGTACCCACCACATTCGCCATTGCCAGCGACAATGGCTGCGGATTCCACGATAACATCTCGGTCGAACCGGATCAACAAAGCTTCACCCTCATCGACCTGGTGAACGTTTCCGCTGCTGATGCCGAGACCTCGTTCGTTGCAAATGAATGTCACATCGCCGGATTGATTGTTGCGTTGCACGCCGGACATGGTCAGGCGAAACGATTTGGCATCGACAACCAAGGCCTTCCCGGAGGCCCCCTGGAACCGATCCGCCAGCTGAAAGGTTTCGTGGCCCGATGCGGTTCCACGACCGGATGAAGCCGGCGGCGGCGGCCAGCGGAACGTGATGCGTTTCCCGGACGCGTCAGCCGCCAACCGATGACCACCGGCCGTGCGGTGCAACAACGCGACTTGCGAAAGGTGCGCAACAAGCGGTTGCAGCTCCGTTTCGCTGACACGGTTGTTGGCCTCCTTTGAATCAGTGGCCAGATCGTACAATTCAACAGGATTGACTTCGCCGGCGCGCAACAGGCTGGCATCGAAGAACAGCTTCCATTGTCCGGCAAACGTTTTGCCGCCAACCACGGGATGATCCAGTCGTAGTACGGCCACCGCATGGTCTTGCCGTGCTTCCTTATGGTCATTGAGGAACAGCGGGCGGTGTCGTTCAGAACGGCCGTTCAGCGCTGACGACATGTTGAAACTGTCCTCGCCGCCTTTTTCGCCGTTCGCGTTATCCGGCAGATCGACACCAAGCACGTTGGCAAACGTGGCAAAGAGGTCCGTGAGGCCCAATAGCTGGTGACTTGTACGCCCCGGACTCTGGTCGTCGCCATCGCCAAAACTTCCAGCAGGCCATGCCGCGATGAACGGTACGCGATGACCGCCCTCGTAACATGACCCCTTGTGACTGCGAAACGGACCGGTGGCAATATCATCGTTCTTTTCTGATCCATTATCGCTGGTGAAGATAACGATCGTGTTTTCGATCATCCGATGGCCCTTGTTTCGAGGATCATCCGTGGCCTGAAGCCAATCCAGTAGTAGACCGAGTGCCACGTCATTTTCGTAGATGTAGTCGCTGCGTCTGTCCATCGGTTCTGCAGCAACGTTACGCGCCGCACTGGCGACCGGCTGATCGCCGACATGCAAATCAGGTGTGTGCGGACCGTGATTGGAATTGCTGGGGTAATAAAGGAAGAGGGGATTTGTCTTTGTCTCATTGTTCGTGACGTGATTTGTGAGAAACTCGATGGCACTGTCGGAATGTCGGCCACCAAGTTCCTTCAGGATGTACGCAGTATCCCCTCCGTCAGCGATCTGGCGACCATTCTGTGTCGCGCCGACGGCTGTTCGACCGTGGATGTGCCCGGGGCCGATCTTCTGATTCGGTTTATTCTTCTTACCGGGTTCCGGCCCTGACGTACCATGTGAACGCGATGTCAGCCGGCAGAAATCAAAGCCATGGTCCAGCGGCGTGTCGGCCAGTGGCATCCGCAGGTCCGCATCTTCGAATCCCGCAGCTTTCAATCCGTTCGTCTGACGGTAGCGAAGGCCGACATGCCACTTGCCGACCATGCCCGTGTGATATCCGTTGTCGCGCAGCAACGTTGCGATGGTCGGGCGATCTGCTTCAATCAGCGGATCACCCTGGGCACCAAACAGCACCCAGTGCTTCAGGCGATTGCGCCAGGGATACCGCCCGGTCAGTAATCCGTACCGGGACGGCGAACACCTTGACGCTGCCGTGTGGGCATCAGTCAGTCGCACTCCCATGCGAGCCAGCCGCTCCATACTGGGGGTGTGCAGCTGATCGTGGTCGGAATTGCCGGTAAAATCCTGGTAGGCGCTGGTGTCGCCCATGCCCATGTCGTCGGCCATCATCAGAATGATGTTGGGGTGCTGAATGTCCTGAGCGCAGGCAGTTGCGGCCACCAGGCAGAAAACAACAGACAAGTTCGCAAGTTTCATTGGACCGTACTTTGATGAGCCAGCAATGGCCGGTAACGTGTGCCGAATTGGTACGCAGTGAATCACCATCATGAGCCAATCACCATTTATTGGCAATGCGGTGCCGACCGCAGGCGGATGCGAGCTGCCGCTCGGAATGCGGTGGTCCGTTCCCGTTGTTCGCTGCATTTAAGACAAATACAACCGCTGGTTATCCTGAGTAATGACATCCACAGCGTCTGTCAGATGAGTGTCCACTTCCGGCACCTGAGTTGCAAGTATAGGGCAGTCAATGACGTGACCCGACAACCCTGCGACTGCACGTACGGTGATCAACCCATTTGTCCGAAGTGTGCACATCCTTCACTGAATATCTCATGCCCGTCTCAGAACAGTTCACCATCACCGAAAACACGAACGAAACCGTGCTGGCCGCCATGCGCCGCGAGCTGCCGGGGAAACTTTCGTGGTCGGCCGTGCGAAAGATTCAGCAGGAACGTCGAATCGCCATCGGTGGCGTGCTGTGCATTGACGAAGCACGGCGACTGACGGTGGGTGAGGTTGTCACTATTTCTGACGTCCCGATCCCACCGCCCCCCACCGACGAAGACGTCTCGGTGTGCTACGTCGACAAAGATGTGATCGTTGTCGAAAAGCCATCGGGAATGACCACCCTGCGGCGCAACTCAGAAATCGGCTGGTCCGCACCACGCCGCATGCAGCAGCCGACTTTGGATGAGTGTGTACCACGTCTGATTCGCGAACATGCCGCTAAACGAAACAAATCCAGGAAGGTTCATCAACGACTGGTGAAGCTGTTTTCCGTACATCGCATCGACCGTGACTCCAGTGGTCTGCTGGTGTTTGCTCGCAACGAAGAAGCTCAGAAAAAGATCATTCAGCAGTTTGCGGAACATCTGGCCGTACGCATGTACTTTGCTTTGATTCCCGGTCAAATCGCCGATCAGACCATCGAATCGCACTTTATCCGCGACCGAGGCGACGGAGTTCGCGGCAGCACGCAGGATACTTTGCCCGGACGGCATCACACATCCACAACCGAAAACCACCAGGCCCCGGCGGTGATCGGCAAAAGCGAAGAAGCCGCTTTGGCGGCAGCTGATGAACAGACCACGCCTGCTGCAGAAGCTGCCGTCGTTCAGCCCGAGAGCTCAGGTTCGAAGCCGCCCGCCAAGAGAACGATTGGTCAGCAGGCCATCACTCACGTCCGCAGCCTGCGGACCATCGGCCGCTACAGCGAACTGGAATGCCGTCTGGAAACAGGACGCACCAATCAGATTCGCATTCACCTGGCGGAACTCGGTCATCCCATCTGCGGCGACATCAAATACTCCGGCCCGTACGGCAGCCCGGCGATCGTCGACGACAGCGGCGTCCATCGGCTCTCACTGCACGCAGCGGAACTGAAGTTCGATCATCCCGCGACCGGGAAGCACATGCACTTCGAAACAACATGGCCCGCCGACATGCAGCAATTCCTGAATCGATTGCAGGCGAAGGCTCATCGCGAACGGGGTGCCATGTGAAAAAGCAACACCAGCGTTTTGCTCGACAAAAACAAACCGGCCCCCAGCGTACACCGCAGGACACATCGTCCGTCACGGAAACACACTCCTCTGTGCTGGAACAGAAACAACAACTGGCTCCCGACCCGGCCGCGCCCATTCCCATCGTGACGGTGAAAACTCGAATTTCGCAGACGTCAGTTTTTCGCAAACAGATCGATTCGGCGGACGGTGCAAAACCTGGTGATCTGGTTGCCGTGTACTCGAAAAGCCGGCAGTTGCTGGGATATGGCCTGTACAATTCACGCAGCGAAATGGCTCTGCGCATGTTGTGGCATTCGGAAGAGCTGCCGACCGATGCCTCATGGGACGAAAAACTGCGGCCCGCCGTCCAGCTGCGTCGGGACATTCTGAATCTTGACGAATGCACAGACACCTACCGCGTTGTTCATGCCGAAGCGGATGGTCTGCCGGGACTGATGGTCGATCGTTACGGTGACGTATTATCGGCCGAGGCGTTCAGTCTGGGGATGTACCAGCGTGCCACCGCCCTGCTGCAGCGGTTGCAGGATCAGCTGGGCACACAGCACACGATTGTGCAGACAAGTCCCCAGTTCCTGTCTCAGACAGGCTACGATCCGCCCAGCGTTGCGTCGCCTGGCTGTCCCACTGAAGTAATCGTGCAGGAGTACGGCACTCGCTTCAAGGTCCGATTTGCAGGCGGCCACAAGACAGGATTTTTCTGCGATCAACGGGAGAACCGTCGCAAGCTGGCCGAGTTCTGCAGCGGCAAAAGCGTGCTGGATCTGTGCTGCTATACCGGCGGTTTCTCCGTGCAGGCCATGAAGCTGGGCAAGGCAAAGGACGTCACCGGCGTGGACCTGGACGAAAGCCCGCTGCAGGTTGCCAAAGAGAATGCAAACCTGAACCAGGTGCGAGCAAAATTCGTGCAGTCGGATGCGTTCAACTATATGCGAGACATGATCAACGCCGGTCGGCAGTTCGATGTGGTTGTGCTGGACCCGCCCAAACTGATCCGGTCACGAATGGAGATTGAAGAAGGGACTCGAAAACACTTCGACCTGAACCGTCTGGCTATGCGTCTGGTCCGACCGGGCGGGCTGTTGCTGAGCTGCAGCTGCGCGGGGCTTTTGCCGGACTCGGAGTTCACGAATCTGCTATGTGCGGCGGCGCGTCAGAGTGGCGCGGAGATCACTCCGGCCCGAGACGGCCGAGGCGCTCGACACGCCTCAAGGCCGATGCAGATCATCGCCAGGACAGGCGCTGCGCCGTGTCATCCGGTAGGCGGCAACTGTCTGGAAACAGAGTACCTGAAGGCCGTCTGGATGATCATCGGTTAGATAGTAGGGTCCGCTGTGCGGACCGATTTACGGAACGCTGTGCGGCGTGGGATGGTCCGCACAGCGGACCCTACAACTGCTGACCATGTACGGTGAACAACGACTACTGACCGACGGCAGTTTTCACTCCGGTACCGGGAGTGACCGTGCCGCTGGCCTGTTCGACAGGAGCCTTGGATTCACCGGTCAGGTGATTATCGATGCGCGCTCGTGACTTCAGGCCATCAAAGGTGTTGGCCACCAGTTTCTGAACCTCACGTTCACGCAGTTCCTGATCCAGCTGAACTTTCACATCCTCCAGGTCGTGTTCAATGGGCTCGGTTCTGCCTTCGAACTTCAGGATAACGTACTGATGATCGACCTGGATGATGCCTGAAATTTCTCCAGGTGTTTTCATTTTGAACGCAGCCTTGCGAAGTTCTTCGTGAGCTCCGGAGAACTGACGAATCGGCGGCACAGTGCCTCCCAGTGCCCGACTGTTCGGTTCGGTCGAATAGTCACGGACGAAGTTCTCGAATTCATCCGGCGCTCGCCGGATTTTTTCGTAGTACTCCTGAGCCCGTCGCAGATTATCAACAACCATCATGCGAGCCTTCACTCGCGGACCATAGTTGTCGACGTAGGCTACTTCCTGTCCCGCCAGTTTCTCCAGTGCCAGCATCGGCCAGATGACGTCGCGGCGATACTGAATCGGCGACAGTCCGCGTTCGGCCATCAGCATTTTTTCCCATTGATCAACGGGCAAACCGAACTTCTTGGAAATCTCGACGATCTTACGATTGACTTCGGCATCAGACACGGCGACGCCGGCTTCGGCACACGCCTGCTGAATCAGCGTGCGGTTGATGACGTTGCCCAGTACTTCCCGCCCATGACGCTCGACACACTCGCGAGCGAGTTCCTGATACGAGATTGATTGTCTGTTCACCCGAGCGACCGGCTTGTTGGACGTGCTGACCAGTCCGGCGGCAGCAGTCGGATTGCCCTGTTCTGCGGCTTTGGTGTCTTCCGCGCGGTACACCTGAAAGCCAATGCCTGCTGCGAGTATGGCAATCAGCGTTCCGCTGACCAGCATGGGCCCGCGATTTGCACGCTTTGAGCCTGTATTGAATGACGAATTTTCCTGCATGGTTCGGCTCCCGAAGTCTCCATCACTGCGCGCAATTATCCTGCAAGAGGGTGGAGGCAGTGAATGAGGAAGAGAAGTGAAGTGAGAGGTAAGTTTTTGAGGCGAGAGTTGAGAGAGGCGCTCGATGACTCTGTACGAAAGGTTTCGACAGGCGTTTTTTGCCGTTGTGCGATGTTGCCACTTGAGCAATCAGCGAAGAATGCGCGACACCGCACGTCAGGTTTTTCGAGCCACCGCCGTTGTATGATATTTCCACGATTCGGGTCAAGTTCTGTTTTTTGACCTGACGCGGTTACCGGGTTCTCAGCGTGCCAGGTTCTGAGTGGATCGGTATTTGAGGTATTGCCGCAGTCCGGGAAGACCGAAGTCCGATTCCGGCGGTATGCATACGTGCGGCCTGCGTGGCATGCGGCCCGTGCGGTCGAATTCACGGATGGCGCCGGCCTGGGCTTTGGCGATCTCGGACATGCCCCGCCAGTTCAGCGTCATGTAGCTGTCATCCGGCTGTACTTCCAGGCGTCCCTGAACGATCACGTCGCCGGTATCGACGCCCTTGTCCACGTGAAAAGCCGTCCAGCCAATCATCTGCGGCTCCTGATTCAGCAGTGCCCAGAATGATGAGTGGCTGCCTCGATAGAACGGCGTCAGTCCCGGGTGCCCTCCCAGTACCAGGCCGGTTGCCGGCAGTTGCCGAACTTTTTTCGGCACCCATGACTGTGAGTGAACAACAAGCACGTCGGGCTGAAGATCGGCCATCGCCTGCCGGGCGGCAGGTTCTGAATACGACCGACATTGTATGACCGGTGCATTCTGCTGCCGCAGCACGTCTTCCACATGCTGCCTGTCAAAGAGCTGTCGGTAAATGCGACGATCCGCCCTGCGATTCGCGGCTTTGTACACAAACCTCGCAGCAACCTGGGATGCTGTCGAGACCAGTCCCTGTTTCTTCAACAGGCGTCGGAACGTTACCAGCGGCAGGCCGTTTGTTTTGGTTTCTGCTTCGACGATGCCGACAACATTGAGATCGGCCTCAATCAACCGAGCACAAGTCGCGCGGCAATGCAGAACGGGATTGATCAGCATCAGTACCCGGTGGCGGCGGACGGCGGATTCGGCGTTCGAATCTGCGTTCAGGACTGAGCGGTCATTTGGCTTGCTCATGCATAGCTCTCCGCTCTTGCACAAGTCTGAGATAAACCGGCCCGATCAACTTCTTGACGTGCGACTTCGTAAAACGCAGAGCTCGTTCGGGCAGGATGCCCACCGTGGGATAAGTCAACCAGCGATTAAGCGTTTCCAGGGACGTATTGTCCAGCATCATCATGCGTCCAAAACACGTGGCGCCGCCCTGAGACCACGAGTGCGTGACCTGCTCCGACGTAAAAACCTGAGTCAGTCCGGCGGCAAATGCTTCTTCGATGGTCGCGTTGTTGCAGTCCCCGCCTGGTATGCTTGCTGAACTAATCGGTTCGCCGATGAGTTGTTGCAGCACGTCCCGACTGCGAGACCATTCGTCGGCCATCTGCTTCCGGGAAAGACTGCGAAAGACGTCCGGGTGACTACAGGAATGGCTGCCGATCATGTGTCCTCGACGACGCAGATCCACCACCTGACGATCCGTCATAAAACCCGGAAGGTTCAGCAGGCCGGTCGTAATGAAGAACACGCCTCGCCAGCCCCGTTCTTCCAGCAGATCTGCGGCACAAGGTGCAGACGCGCCTCCATCGTCAAAAGTAAAAGTGACAACAGGCTGTCCCGGGACTGCAGCCGGTGAATCGGGCGTTACGACCGGCAATCCACTGGACTGAACATGGTCAAGGTATTGCCGGAACTGTGCGACGGAGTGTTTGTATCGGTGGGCTGTCGGCTGCTGAAAACCGCTGTTGCTGACGTCATCAGTGACATCGTGCAGTAACAGGCCGATATTGGTGTTTGGGTGAGTCGTCATCACGGGACGTCCTCGATCGCTGGTCGGAAGGCATGGCGTAATTCGAGTCCGGGAAATTACTTCAAAAGCAGCCGCTGCCGCAATATCACTAATGCCAGAGATGATCGTCGAATACCGCAGGACGGCGGAAGATTCGCTCGATTTCGTTCGGGGAGTCCCTGTTCCGCTGACCAACCATGCGCAAAAAAAACTGCGGCGACCAAAGTCAAAACCGCAGTGTTTTTGTCCGGGAGGCTGTCCGGATACATCAGTTTTTGTGAGCGGCAAGGCGCTAGCCGCCGGTTATTGCCAGCGTCCTCACCCGCGGCTAACGCCTTGCGGCTCACTTTTTCAGGTTTTCGGACAGCCTCCTAAACAAGTGAAACGCTGTGGAAAATCACCTCTTTTCGCCACGAGAAGTGGATTTGGAGCAAACGATGATCGCGTTGCAGTCACATTCGTCCGGACGGTCAACGTATCGGGATCCGTTGGTCTGAGCTTTGATACGGTGATGCGACTTCTTGTACGAGACCAGACCGCTGGCAACATAGCTTTGATCAAAGTTTCCGAAGGCATCGCCAAGGTCACTGAGTTCGCCAACAACCGCAACCTGCAATTCGACCAGTCCAACGATCATCCCGATGACCAGAATAGTGCCGATCAGTACGAGTTCCGCAGACAGAATAACGCCGCATTCGTCCTTCCAGAGGTTCTTCATTGTGCATGCCTTTTTACTTGAATGTGTAAAGTGGCAGCTCTTCACGTCTGCCTTTGTTGGCAAATCGTAAAGGCACGGTTCGTACCGAAACGCGGCACGGATGAGGTGTTGCAAATTGCCAACGGTAGAAGAAATGCTCCGATTCAGCGTGAATTCGCCGTTAAATGACGCGCTAGGAAACTTTGACATGTTGCATCACCCCTGAACATTGCATTGTGTTTATCTTTACAAATGGTTAACAACAATTCGTTAAGCAGCCCGCACCCAGCCGATGTTGGAGTGCAACATGATGCCCAAAATCAACACGAACGTGGGAAATGTTGTTAATACAAGCAAACAGGAAATTGCCGAATCTAAGGTACATGGGCTCGGCCGGCATTCGGGTTTGCATTCGCAACCTGAGCCAAGTAGCCTCCGCAGTTCGCCGAAGATGACGGATGCACGCCTGAGTCACCGTAACCCTTTGGCAGGATTTGTGTTAGAACAGTTTACTTATTGACGTGAACCGTTCTGGCTCGTGGGAGCAACAAAACTGCAATTGAAACGCGTTCTTCGCGGCCATAAATCAGCGTGAAACGCTGTAGCAGCCGCAATGGGACACATTTGAGCCTTGGGGTAAGAAAGCGCAGCGACTCCTTAGAATTCGAGTTGTCCACGAAGTTGCTGGATCGAGGCTGGAATATCAACCTCTCTGCAACTTGAGACCTGGTAGCAATCAAAAAAAAGAAGTGACCCGATGAGCAGTGACGAAAAAGACCAAGCCGGTCCCGATGACCTCGCTGAAAAGCTGTTTGGAATTGATGTGAACAAGAAAGACAACGACTCGAACCTCGGAAGTGAGCTGCTGTTCGACGACTACGACGACAATTCTTCCATGGATAGTCTGCTGGGAATCAGCGCCGACGATGAGGCAGACGAAGCTGTTGACGATGATGACGTTGACTTCGATACACCGGAGAAAGACGACCCGGAATTCGAAGCCGAAGCCTATGCCGACGAAGTCGACGATGATTTGATCCTGTTCACGGACGACGATGACGACGACGATGACGTGGCAGAAAGCGACAACGACGTGGCAGAAAACGACGATGACGACGACGATGACGTGACGTTTGCGGACGAGGACGTGGACGAATTGGAGGAGGTCGACGACGATGACGATGACGATGACGATTTGACCTTCGAAGATGACGACCTGGTCTTCAGCGAAGTGGATGACGACGAAGACGAAGACGAAGCGCCTGAACCTCAACCTGCACAACGGCAACCTGCACAACGGCAACCTGCAGAGCCTGCATCAGCTCGTCAGACGAAACCTCGCCACTCAGACAACGATGATGATGTCTGGAGTGAGTTGGATGAATGGGTCTGGGACGACAACACTGACTCAACAGCTGATGATCAGGCAACGTCTGAAGCAACCACCGATGAAGAGGACGACGACGACAAAGGAGCGTCTGATGCTCCGGCAGGATCCAGGGACGAGGAAGAACGGCCTCGCAAACGAGGTCGTGGCAAGCGTGGACGTGGTCGACGTGGCCGAGGGCGTCCCGCTGAAGACCGGGATGACGCCGCTGCGGAAACGCGTTCCAGTGACGCAAGAGCATCGTCAGACGATGATGATATCGTGTTTGGAGACGAATCCGAGGACTTCGTCAGCGTGTCGCGTCGACCGACCGACAACGACGATGATGTTAATGATGTCGATGACGATGTCGACCGTGGCGCTGCGGATGACGAAGAAGAAAAGCCACGTAAGAGAACCAGAAGCCGACGTGGCGGACGTGGGCGACGGGGCCGAGGTCGCAAACCTGCGGTTGTGGAAGAAACACCGGATGAGCCAAACGACGATGAACAGGACGATGATGATGACGACCTGATCTTCGGCTCCGAAGAAACAGAGGATGATGTTGAAACGCGGCCTGCGGCGCGCACGCGGCGGCGGCGGCGTCCGGCCCGTGATGAGGATGAATCGGACCGCGAACGTCGACCTCGAAGGTCTGCTCCACCAGAAGAATCAGCCACCGACGAGAGTGAATCCGCGGAGCCGCGTGATGACGATGCTCCACGAACCCGGCGACGTCGTAAACCCGCGCCGCGGGAAGCATCGTCGGAATTCGACGGTATTCCAACGTGGGAAGAGGCGATCTCCTGTCTGGATGTACGTTCTCCAGGAAAGAACCATTCAGAGCGAGGACGAAGAGGCCGCGGTGGTCGTGGTGGCGGTCGCGGTGGAAACCGAGGCGGTGGCGGCGGCAGTCGAGGTGGCAGTGGCGGACGACCACAGGAAGGTGGCTCAAGAGCCGGCGGTAGCGGCGGACGATCACAGGAAGGTGGCTCAAGAGCCGGTGGTGGCGGTGGGCGATCACAGGAAGGTGGCTCACGAGACGGCGGTGGCGGTGGGCGATCACAGGAAGGTGGCTCACGAGACAGTGGTGGCGGCGGGCGATCGAGGGACGGTGGTCGTGATCGATAGAACAGTTTACTTATTCTCGTGAACCGTTCCGGCTCGTGAACATGCCATGTTCTAAGGCGTGAACACGTCTTTCGCGGCCACAAGTCAGCCTAATACGCTGTGGCCACATGGCCTCCCTGCGATGACTTGCTCGCTGCAGACGGAAACAGAGCCGATCGGGGAAACGTCGACTGCCGAATAAACAGTCGACGATCTGCGACGGATTTTGGGGATAGCGTGTTTTACAAATGTGCAGTCGGCGCATTTCGGGCGGTGAGTTGGAAATAAGTGAAGATCTCACAGGCCCGTTGCCGAAGATTTGCCTTACAAATGGTTGATTATTGGTCTGTTGATTGATAACGTTCCACCATTCAGCGAGGGGCCGTAGCTCAATTGGTTAGAGTACCGGACTGTCGATCCGGGGGTTGAGGGTTCGAGTCCCTTCGGCCTCGCTTTAAAAAAGCCGCAATATCATGTTGCGGCTTTTTTTGTGTACTCAACGCTATGAATGAGACACGACAGCCTCACGGAGAATATCCGGGGACTTACGTCCCCCGCTCGCCTTTTTGAGGTATTGCGGCGTGAACAGGTCGTGCAAAGTTGTCGTGCCGTGATGGCCGGGGTGGTTACTGCAGCACGCCGGCATCGCGAGCCACGTTCATCAGGGCGGTGATCTGCTCTGACTGCTGTGCTGACGGAAGGCCCCACTGACCAGCATCCTCGGAGATTCCGAAGGCGGCTCGGGTGGTGCGGCACCCGAATTTTTCGTCAATAATTTCGCACTGATCGGGAGTGATCAGGGATGGGTGCGGCACACCGCAGACATGTGCCAACTGCAGCAATTCTTTGCGCAGCGTAACGACGTAGTTTGCCAGGCGAGCCCCCTTGTGAGTCGGGTCAAGCCCTCGCATCAGCCATTTGTTCTGTGTCGCAACTCCTGTCGGACAATGTCCCGTATGACAGCGTTGGGCCTGAATGCAGCCAATCGCCAGCATGGCTTCGCGAGCCACGTGAATCATGTCACAGCCCAGTGAAAATGCCATGGTCGCCTCAGCCGGAAACCCCAGCTTGCCTGACCCGACAAAGACGATTCGGTCCTGCAGATCGCGGGCAAAGAATTCCTGGTACACTCGAACAAAACCCAGCTTAAACGGTAACGCGACGTGATCAGAAAACACAAGCGGTGCCGCTCCCGTGCCGCCCTCACCGCCATCAACGGCAATGAAGTCGACGCCACGTTCTGTGGTCGCCATCAGTTCCGCCAGTTCCGTCCAGAACGATTGTTCACCAATGGCAGACTTGATGCCCACGGGCAGACCGGATTCGTCAGCCAGCATTTCCACGAAATCCAGCATCGAATCAGTGTCGCGAAAGGCCGAATGACTGGATGGGCTGGCACAGTCCCGGCCCTGTGGGATCCCTCGAATAGCTGCGATCTCCGGGGTAATCTTCGCCGCCGGCAGCAGACCGCCCATGCCCGGCTTCGCGCCCTGACTGAGTTTGAGTTCCACGGCTCGGACGGGATGCTCGTCCACAGCCTCTTTGAATCTGGTCAGATCAAACCGGCCGAATTCGTCGCGGCAACCGAAGTACCCGGTACCGATCTGCCAGATGAGATCGCCGCCGTGCCGATGATGCTGAGCAACGGAACCTTCGCCCGTATTGTGCAGACAACCGGCGATCGAGCACCCCTTATTGATGGCCTCCACAGCCGGACCGCTCAGAGATCCGAAACTCATGCCGGAGATATTGACCACGGATTCCGGTCGAAAAGCGTGTTTTCTACGGCGAGCCTCACCCAACACCTTAGCGCAGGGGACGGAGTGATTTTCGTCGTAACCGGGCTGGCCCTCACGAATCTCGGGCAGCGGAAACATCGACTGTTTGACGATCAGATGATTGGGCGACTGTTCAAGGTCGTTGTCTGTGCCAAACCCAAAGTAGTTATTCTGCTTCTTGGACGACGCATACACCCACGTCCGTTGGTCCTTGTTGTTGGTGACGATGTACTGGCGCAGTTCCGGACCCACCAATTCCAACAGGTAACGGAAGTGCCCGATCACCGGAAAGTTGCGTAGAATTGCGTGCTTCTTCTGAATAACGTCATACAGCGTAATCAATACAAGCAGGCCAACGGCGATTCCAACTCCCCACCATATCATTGTTCATCTCCTGTAGCTTAGATCAAACCTTCAGTGCCTGTCGCAAGACAGGTTCGATCGCATTCGCCTGGTTGAAGAATCCAAGATCCGAAGGGTGTGAACCATCGGTGGTGTCGTCGCGATCCTTCGCCAGCAGGCTTTCACCTTCGATGTAGAACAGGTTGTCGACACCGGCATCCTGCATCTTCTGAAACGCCGCTCTAAACGGGATACGGCTGGAATCGTTGCGTTCTCGACGCGCGGGTAAGATCCATGATTGTGGATAGGTGCGGTCTTCGACAAGCACGATCGGAACATCCGGGTGGGCCGCACGAAGCTGTTTGACCATGGGTTCCGTGCGTTCTTCGACTTCACGAGCCACCATGTTGGGCAGACAGTCCAGCACGTACACAGACGGATCCAGTTCTACCAGAAACTGTCCGACTTCCGGTTCAAGTTTGCCGTTGCCGGAAAAGCCGAGATTGATGACGGGACGATCAAACCGCCGTCCCAGAATCGCGGGGTGTGGCATGCCTGGGCGAGACGCGCAGGCACCATGAGTAATCGACGTACCGTAGAACACGATGGGCTTGTCGGTCCGCGGAGCAATGGGTTCAAATCTGTTTTCTGCGGCGATTCCGAGTTTGAGGTACTCCGTGCCGTTATATAGCGGCAGATAGACAGCGTAATCGCGGGTGCCTGGCCGCATGCCGCTGATCAACGACAGTTTCATCTGCTGGGCGGAAGGTCGAGCAACAGCCACCCAGCGCCAGTTGCCGTCGTTGTCTTTCGCATACAGATCAAGCCCGCTGACTCCGGTTGCCGGCATATGGGTCATGGCCAGATTGCCGGACGTCAGGCCGTCGTTCGAAATCGCACCATCATGCCGGACGAATGGCGACTGAGATTCCAGACGGCGTCGCGGACCACTCCTTTTGCCCGTAGCGGCAGACGGTCGAAGTATTTTTCGGTGTCGGCAAATCCTCGGCCTTCCACGCCCCAGTCGCGGACATCATGCCACTGGATCTCTCCCGACTGCGAAGCGTTGAGCATCCCGCTGGCAGCGGCGAACGTTCCTGCCGTAGCAGACGTGATAAACGACCTGCGAGAACAATTGGTATCCACAATTCGCTCCTCTATGACGGAATGTCAGTCGCTATCCCGCGTTGAACCGAGTTTCTTCTTCCTGGACAAATCGCAACGTTTTTAGCGGCGCAAGCCGAATTTGCGTCAGCGGAAGACGACTCGTCTCAGTTTCAGCGTATGACGCTGGCTTGTGGCCGCGGCCAACGTCTTGCTACCTGCGAAAGTCGCTTTCCCACGATCCCCGCGACCACATCTGTTTGAAAACTGCTCTGGGCAGTCACCAGACCATATCAAAGCAGGATGGTCCGGTCACGCGAACGCACACGTGGGAATCCTGCTGCACCACCGTGGGTGATACATGGACTGAGGCCGGGCCGCATCGTCATTGCAGAGCGTACGGTCACCAATCAGCCACCAACTCGCAGGTACGGTGTTCGGGATCGGATGTGCAGAATCATCAAGTCTGCCCGGCTGGCCCAGCCTTCCCTGACACAGGATGGTGACCCACACGGATGTCTTAAGGCCAGGGAACCGGTGTTGCCCGCGGGGCTCTTCGGGAACCCGCAACAGTGAGCCGCAAGGCGCTCGCCGCAGGTGAAAACACGGCCAATAACCAGCGGCGGATGGCACACCGCTCGAACCGTGTGCAATTCGCCGAACGACGGTCAATCCTGGCGCTGCCAGGAGCGAAACAACGCGATTTCGCGACGCGTCTATCGGCTTCGTTCGTATGCGCCGCGGGGTCATGGGCACCTTTTTTTCAGCGTTCGATGTGCTGCAAACGCGCCCCGTTGTTAACGATCGACAGCAATTCGTAAAGCTTCATGTCAAGAACATTCGGGAAAACCCGTACCAGGTGACAGGTCAGCCGGTGATCGTGGCGGAACTGACTCGCCAAAGCCGCAGCCAGAGATCAACTTCGCAGAATCCTGCTCTACATGGCCACTTCTGAACAATTGGCCCTGTTTTTGCCGGCACTTGCCGGTGGTAGGACATCGATCGCGATCGGGTTATATTTCTATACCCCGGTCAAGTCAATTTTCGTGAAAAGAGAAGTTTTTGCATTTCGGCCTCCACGAACTGCGGCTGATCCGGTGTTTTCCGATTTTTTCGCTGGACTTTGGACTGTTTGACTTAGGGATAATGCCCGTCTTGTAAGAGCGCGAAATTGCGCCTTGCCGAGAAGGATCCGTGCTGATGTTTTACGGAGCAGTTGTGCAGTAAAATTCTCAGGCCGGGTCCAGATATTGTTTAGTTTTAGGATTACACCACCTGACCGCTCTGATCCAATTGGATCAGATTG
>LWDU01040478.1_pt1 | contig 21730 bp, 11 predicted proteins | sample 727161 | NCBI WGS metagenome assembly LWDU01 (sample SAMN04566230, study PRJNA314399) | hydrothermal vent metagenome | isolation source: deep sea hydrothermal plume seawater | place: Mexico: Gulf of California, Guaymas Basin | collected 2004-07-11
TCCGTAATTTACGGAGGAATCAAAGCCTCAAGACCGCTCTGCCCGCTTTCTGGCAGGTACGCCAACTCTGGCGTTCGCAAAGACTTAGAAAAAGTACACCCCGGGCGATTCGAACGCCCAACCTTCGGTTCCGTAGACCGATGCTCTATCCAATTGAGCTAGGGGTGCGGGGTTGATTTCCGACGTCGAGGCCGGGTAACCAATTTGGAAATTCTACGGGAATGGCCAGTGCTTGCAAAGTGGGTTCCGAGAACGGATGCCGGGGAGTCGATTAGCCAAAACAAGTAAAATTCGACGTACGTGTCGAGGGCCCGGGAACACTGCCAGTTCATTCTGCCCTCGCTTACGCGTCGGGTTACGGATCGATGACCATCGGCAGCAACTGTCTACCATCCTACCCTCGTCCACATTGGCGTATAATTGCGGAATTGCCCCGATTTTGTCGAGATTATACCGCCTATGTCCAACCGCCTGCCGTCGAGTCGAGCCCGCTTTGAAGAAATTAAGCGGGAAAGTGACTCGAATTTCTCTCAGCGCCCGCATGGAGGTCGAAGTAAACACGAAAAGAAGGCGCGGGATCGGTCAGCCTGGAACCTCGTGCGAGACTTCATCGTTCTGCTCCGCGGTCATCGCCTGTCAGTCGCGTTTTCACTCGGCACGCTGTCCGTAGCGACCATCCTGGCGCTAATCCCCCCCGTCGCCACAAAATTTGTCGTCGATTATGTGATCGGCGATGAACCAATCCCGGCCAGTCTCCCCGCTTGGGTGCCCAGGGAACCGTGGCCACTACTGGTCGCTATCACGGGCGGCGTACTCGCCATCTCGTTCATCAACACTGGATTACATATCTGGGGCCGCTGGCACGCCACCCGCGTCACCAAACTGATCCAGATCTCGGTCAGGAAAAAAGTCTTCGCCCATGTCATGCGACTGCCACTTCACCGTGTTCAGGAAATGAAGTCCGGCGGGGCCGCCAGTGTTCTTCGACAGGATGCCGGTAGCGTCGGCGACCTGGTGTTCGGCATGCTCTACAACCCCTGGCGCGCTGTCATACAACTGACCGGTAGCGTGTTGGTGCTAGCCTGGGTGGATTGGCGATTGCTGCTGGTCGCTCTTGGCATCCTTCCCGTCGTCTACTTCACGCACCGCACTTGGATCAGCAAGATTCGTCCGCAACACCGGCGCGTGCGGGCGCAACGCGAAGAGGTCGATGCCCTGGCAACCGAATCGTTCGGCGGCATGCGAGTCGTCCGCGCCTTCAGCCGCCAACGAGCTGAAACGAATCGCATCCTCCGCGGTAACCACGTGCTGGGCCGACAGGAAATTTATGCCTGGTGGTGGACACGCACGATCGAATTGGTATGGGAGACCGTCATGCCACTCGCCTCGTCAGCATTGCTGCTGTACGGAGGCTGGCAAGTGGTCGAGGGACACATGACACTCGGCGATCTGACAATGTTCCTCGTCTACATGCTGATGCTGCTCGGACCGATTGCCGTCCTGGCTCAAAGTGCGGCGTCCTTTCAAAACAGCCTCTCTGGATTGGACCGAGTGCTAGACTTATTGCACGAACCGCGAGAAATGCTCAGTGACAAGCCGCAATGCAGGGTCGCCGAAGTCTACACGGTCGGCCGACTCACTTTCGAAAACGTGCGGTTCTGTTACCCGAGCGGCGACAAAGACGCACTGATCGACGTATCGCTTGACGTCCAACCTGGCGAGACGATTGCCCTGGTAGGGCCCAGTGGCGCAGGCAAAACGACTCTTTGTAATCTCGTCGCTCGGTTCTACGATCCGAGCGAAGGAAACATTCTGCTCGACGGACGTGACCTTCGCGATATCGATGCCGAAAATTATCGAACTCTGATTGGAATCGTCGAACAAGACGTGTTCCTTTTCGACGGATCCGTTGCCGCTAATATCGGATACGGCAATCGACACGCCGATCAAGACCAAATCCAACGCGCCGCCGAAATCGCCAGTGCGGCTGAGTTCATTACTCAATTGCCTCAGGGTTACGATACGGTGATCGGCGAACGAGGGGTCAAGCTGAGCGGTGGACAACGACAACGTATCGCCATCGCCCGGGCCGTGCTTGCCAATCCCAAGATTTTGATCCTCGACGAGGCCACCAGCAACCTCGACACCGAGAGCGAGCGATTGATCCAAGCCAGCTTGACCTCGTTGATGGTGGACCGTACGTCGTTCGTTATCGCTCATCGATTGAGCACCATCACTCGAGCCGACCGAATCGTCGTCCTCGACGGTGCTCGAATCGTGGAGATCGGTACTCACGAGGAGCTAATGGCTTCGGGCGGTAGATACCAGGAAATGGTCGTGTTGCAGACGCATCCCACCGACGACGATAAAGCGAACCGGCAAGGATGACACGGTCCGACCGGATCTAACTGCTCGGAACGGACTACAATCATGATCGAGAAGATAATTTCGGTTATCATGAGCCATTAGGATTCACTGGTGCCCTCTCTAACTCGATCGACTATCCGTCTGGTCTAGGGATGCGGCAGTCACACAGGACAACCATCATGACGTCGGGCCGACGAAACCTGATCGTCCTATTGGCGACAATCGCCAGCATGGCGGTCAACAACAACCCGACGCGAGAATTAGTGGCGAGCGATGACTCGTTCTTCGAGTCGAAGATCCGGCCCATCTTGGTCCTCCATTGTTACAAGTGCCATTCGCACGCCGTCGATCCACCGAAAGGCGGGCTGCAGTTGGACTGGCGGGACGGGCTACTCACAGGAGGCGACTCCGGTGCCGCAGTCGTTCCAGGCAATCTCACCGAGAGCCTGCTGTTGGATGCGCTGCGACATGAGACGTTCAAAATGCCCCCCGACAAGAAGCTGCCAGACTCTGTTGTGAGAGATTTTGAAAAGTGGATCCTTGAGGGAGCACGCGATCCACGAAAAACTCCGCCCGATACCGAGACCATCGCCAGGGAGACCTGGCAAGCGACCGTAACGCAAAGAGGCAAGTGGTGGAGTCTCCGATCGGTGTCCCAGCCAAGTGTGCCGGTGGCCGCCGGGGCTGAACAACCGATCGATCGCTACATCCAGAGTCGGCTGGCAAAACATGACCTCTCCCCGGCCCCAGCGGCCGACCGCCGTACGCTGGCCAGAAGGTTGAGCTACACTCTACTCGGCCTTCCACCCGACCCCGACCGCGTCAACGCGTTCGCGCGAGACAATTCTCCCCTGGCGCATCATCGATTAGTCGACGAAATGCTCTCCTCGCCCCATTTCGGTGAACGATGGGCGCGGCATTGGATGGACGTCGTTCGCTACGCAGACACGTACGGCTATGAGTGGGATATTCCCGCCAAGGGCGCGTGGCGGTACCGCGACTATTTAGTGCGAGCCTTCAACCAAGACCTGCCGTTCGATCAAATGGTTCTGGAACAGATCGCCGGTGACCTGCTGACAACACCCCGGATCAACCAGCACGAAGGGATCAACGAATCGGTACTGGGAACCATGTTCTATCAACTCGGCGAGAAGCGACACGGAGACAGCTCGGAATTCAACGGGATTCATCAGGAGATGCTTGACAACAAGATCGACGCGTTTTCCAAAGCGTTCCAGGCGACGACCATCGCTTGTGCGCGTTGCCACGACCACAAACTAGATCCGGTCGCACAAGATGAGTACTACGCCTTGGGCGGTATGTTCATGAGCTCTCGATGGGTGACGAACACTGCCGACCTGCCCCAGCGGAATGCCGTGGTGATCGCCGAGTTAAAAGAGATCAAGCGTCACTTGCGACCGCTGATCGCAGCCAATTGGGCCCTTGAAGCAAACCAAGTCAATCAACACTTGCAACAAGTCGCTCAGGCCGTCGGTCCAATCGACACGGCTTGGTATCGAGCGATCGATAAACGCCGAAAACAAGAGAAGATTCCGTACGAAGACCCACTGAGGCTGTGGTGCCACGTCACCAACAGAGAAGAGTCGACCATCGCATCGAAGTGGCGAGAAGAGGTCGCGGAGTATCAGCGAGAGTTAGCCAAACGCCGATCGGAAAATGCAACTCATTTTCGTTTCACGATCGACTTTCGTGAGGGCATCCCGGACGGTTGGTCCGTCGACGGCGTCGGCTTACGTGAGATCACAGCGCGAGGCGACTTTGTTGTATCCTTGAACGGCAATCGTGCGGTTGACCAAATCCTTGCCGGAGGATTGTTCACGTATGCCCTGTCGCCCCGTCTGAACGGCGCCGTGCGAACTCCCTACACAAGTGCATTCAAGAACGGTCACATCAGTTTCCTCGGCTGCGGAGGAGATTTCGCCGCGCATCGAACCGTATTCGACAACGCGTTTCTGACCGAAAAACAGAAGTTCCTTGCCAACGATCGCCCCCACTGGACGCTTCTGACGACACACCACAATCAGACAAGACACCGCGTCTATCTTGAATTCGCCACCAAAACGAGTAACCCGAATTTCCCTCCTCGCGTCGGCCTCGGTGGCGTCTGTAGCGATGAACAAATCGCCGACCCGAGAAGCTGGTTCGGGCTGACGCAAGCGGTCTTTCACGAGGCCGGGCATACGCCGCTGAATGAATTGAAACCATTTGACTCGCTACTCAAAACCCGTACGCCGGAATCGTTGGACGAATTGTGCGGGGCGTATTCCGCTTGGCTTGGCCAGGCGATCACGGCTTGGGCTGAGGACTGCGCGACCGATTCTCAATTGGAGCTCGTTCAATGGTTGCTGGACGAACGTCTGTTGACGAACACCATTCAGCCAGGTGGATCAGAAAATGAAAAGGCAATCAACCACCTCGTTCAACAGTATCGACACACCGAAGAGAGGCTCAAGACTCCCTGGACGATCAATGGAATGCGTGACCTCGACGCGGGATACAACTACCGGTTGAACGTCCGTGGCGACTACGACGATTTGGGCGATGCGATACCGCGGCGTTATCTCGATGTCCTCTACGCCGATCAGCCGAAAGTTCCGGACGACCAGAGCGGCCGACGAGAGTTAGCCGAAATGATCGCCGACCCACAGAACCCACTGACAGCACGAGTCTTTGTCAATCGAACGTGGCAATGGTTGTTCGGCAGCGCGATCGTACAGACCTCCAACGACTTCGGCCATTTGGGCAGCGCTCCAAGCCACCCTGAATTGCTCGACTATCTCTCCTGGAGATTTACGAGAGCTCCATCGCAAGGAGGCTGGGGGTGGTCGCCGAAGGCGCTCGTTCGCGAAATTGTGATGAGCGAAACGTGGCAGCAGTCGGACAAGGTGACTGCCGCCGCTCGGGAATTGGACCCGACAAACCGCCTGCTACATCACTATGCTGTGCGACGATTGGAAGGGGAAGCGATCCGGGACGCAATATTGTCGGTCTCCGGAACGCTCGACCATCAGATCGGAGGCCGGCCGATCAACCCGCCTCGCGCGAACGAGGACGGGAAAAAACGACTCTTCTCAGGCCCTTTGGACGGACACGGTCGGCGGTCGATCTACACGAAGGTTACAATTATGGAACCGCCCCGTTTGCTGGCCACGTTCAATCAACCCGATCCGAAAATCCCAACAGGCCGTCGCGACATGACCAGCACACCTTCGCAATCGCTCGCACTACTCAACGATCCCTTCATCGTTGACCAAGCGACTCGTTGGGGTGAACGGATCTCCCGCAGAAGTGACTTGGATCTACCCGGACGATTGACTTTAATCTTTCATGCAGCCTATGGCCGCCCACCACTCGACCACGAGTCGAACAGGTGGCGGGAGGCGTTCGACCAAATCGCCGCTCTGGCCCGACTTGATCCCGACACGGCCCTGGACGAGCCCACGGTCTGGAAGGAAATGGCTCATTCCATTTTCAATACGAAAGAATTTATCTACATTCGCTAGTCGCACAATGAACTCAACATCAGCCAATCCGCTCGTTCTTACTCGGCGCGATCTGCTCAAATCCAGCTCGAATGGATTCGGTTTGCTCGCTCTGGCGGGGTTGATGAGTGACCCGGCGTACGGGGCAGCCGTTGGATCGCAACGATTCCCGGCCCGCGCCAAGCACGTCATCTTCTGTTTCATGGATGGCGGGCCGAGCCACGTGGACACGTTCGACTACAAACCGCAATTGGCAAGGCACCAGGGCAAGACCATTGGCCCGAATGCTGTCTCGAAGTTGTCACAGAGTACCGCCGGCCGTGTTTGGCTGGGTAGCCCTTGGGAATTTCGTCAACGAGGCCAGAGCGGTCTACGCGTCAGTGAGTTGTTGCCTCAGCTCGCGACGTGTGCCGACGATCTGTGCGTCTTCCGTTCGCTGGTTGGCAAACAACCGCTCCACGGCCAGCAAGCGCTGTTGTTGCATACCGGTCGTGAAACTGGCCGAGCACCCAGTTTGGGGTCGTGGGTCTCCTATGGCTTGGGAACGGAGAATCAGTCTCTGCCAGGCTACGTGTTGTTGAACAACGACTGGATCCCCAACGGTGGATTTGAGAATTTTGGCAGCTCGTTTCTACCCGCCAATCATGCCGCGACGATGTTGCGGGCCAAGGGCGTGCCCGTCGACAACATCGTTCCCGCGGATGCCGAAGCGATCCAACGACGCAAGCTCTTGCTACTTGCGGAACAGGATCGAGACTTTGCCGAAAAATCTGGCGATGCCGCATTGATCGAGTCCGCGATCAAGAACTACGAGACGGCGTTTGCGATGCAATCGGCCATACCGAATGTTGCAGATATCAACCGCGAAACGGTTGCGACACAGTCAATGTACGGCGTGGACAGTAAGAACGACTTCAAGAAATACTACGGCTTGCAGTGCCTACGAGCGCGACGGCTTGTCGAGGCGGGCGTCCGTTTTGTGGAGATCACATGCCCGCTAACTCATGCAAATAATTCGCCCTGGGACCAACACGGCAATCTCAAAAAGTACCATGAAGAGAATGCCATGATTACTGACCAAGCGGTGGCAGCGTTGATCAAGGATCTCAAACAACGAGGTATGCTTGAAGAGACCATCGTTGTCTGGGCTGGAGAAATGGGCCGTACTCCCCACACACCCAAGGTTACGCCAACGTGCGGCAGGGACCATCACGTCAACGGCTATTGTCTGTTTGTGGCCGGCGGCGGTTTTCGGGGTGGAGTCAGTTTTGGAAAAACCGATGAGTTTGGCAACTCGGTCGTCGAGAATCCACTATCGATCCATGACATTCACGCTACCATCTTGAGGCAATTGGGGGTCAATCATGAGTCACTGAGCTTTCGTTTCGGTGGCCGCGACGTCACGTTGACCGACGTCCATGGAAAAATTGTCGACGAGGTGTTGCTGTGATCGGAACCTTGCCAGGGGCTTGTTTATTTAGTCGGCTTTGTCGGATTAACCCCACCGGCACAAGCCCGGTGGAGATTGTCAATAGCGAGGACGAGTGATGTTTTTATTGCGGGCCGCGATATTTTCGACGATCGTGTTCTGGTCGTATTCGGCTTTCGCGGAGGTCGACTATGGACGCGACATTCGGCCAATTCTGGCGAATCACTGTTATGCGTGTCACGGGCCAGACGCCGCACAACGGAAAGCGGATTTGCGATTGGATCACCGCGACGTGGCAGTTGAATCGGCAATCGTCCCCGGCGCCGCCGAGAAGAGTCTCCTGATCGAACGAATTTCCTCAGACGATCCAGACAAGATCATGCCGCCGCCGGATGCGAGCAAAAACAAGCCTCTCAGGAAAGAGCAGATCGAACTGCTTCGACAGTGGATTGATGCGGGTGCGCCCTTCGCCGACCACTGGTCGTTCGTCGTCCCTAAGCGTCCCGCCCTGCCGCAAGTCAAAGAGCCTCGTTGGACGCAACAACCGATCGATCGATTGGTGTGGGCACGTCATCAACACGAACGAATCTCGGCAAACGCGGCAGCAGGTCGCCGCACACTGATTCGTCGTTTGTCTCTAGACCTTATCGGTCTGCCGCCATCCATCGAGGAGGCCGACGACTTCGTGAAGGACAAATCGGATGACGCTTATGAAACCGTGATCGATCGCCTGCTGGCCTCGACGCACTACGGAGAACATCGAGCGCGATTTTGGCTCGACGCCGCCCGCTATGCGGACACAAACGGTTACCAATACGACCTGGAACGCGAACAATGGGTTTGGCGGGACTGGGTCATCCACGCATTCAATTCCAATATGCCGTTTGACCAGTTTACGATGGAACAATTGGCGGGAGACTTACTGCCTAACGCCACCGACCATCAACGGTTGGCGACCGCGTTCAACCGCAACCATCCGATCACGATCGAGGGCGGAGTGATCGACGAAGAGTACCGGACGGAGTACGTCATCGATCGAGTAGTGACCACGTCAAAAGTTTGGCTTGGCCTGACCATCGGATGCGCTCGTTGTCACGACCACAAGTACGACCCGATAAGTCAACGTGAATTCTACCAGTTCTTCGCCTACTTTAACCAAGTACCGGAGCAAGGCTTGCGGGGATTCAACCCGAAACTAAAAATCGCTTCACCGTTGCAGAACAAGCAACGTACGGCTGCCAAGGCGTCGGTCGTCCAGTTGGAGAAACGGCTGGAGCGGTTATTGAACGACACTGGCGTAAACTTCGCAGATTGGGAAGATCGAGCCAGAGCCGCCGCGAAACAGACGTGGCATTCGACGACTCCAGAAGATGTGCGATCACTGGGCGGCGCGACGTTGATTAGACAAGAGGACGGGAGTATTCTCGCCAGCGGTAAGAATCCAGCGACGGACGTCTATGAGTACGAGTGGATGCCAGCCGGAAGAGTCGTCGCTGTTCGTATCGAGGCGCTGACCGATGCTTCGTTTGTTGGCGGCGGAACGGGTCGGGCGCCAAACGCGAATTTTGTGCTTTCGGAATTCGAGGTGTTGTCAGCTGACAACAAGAACGGACCGTTCAAAAAGATTGAGTTGTCGACGGCAGTCGCCGATTACTCGCAGAACGGTTACCCGGTCGAGCAGGCAATCGACGGTAAGTTCGGTCGGCAAGGTTGGGCAGTCGACGGAAATACTAAGCGCGAGAACCGGTCGGCCTATTTTGTCTTGAAGGCCCCCGTAGAAGTTTCAGCTGCGGTACGACTCAAGATAAGAGTCGTCCATGAATGGGGCGGCAGCCACCAGATCGGACGCTTCCGAATAAGCTACTCCGACAAGCCGACGGTATCGTTGCCGACTCGGCTCAGGCAATTGGTTTCGGTGCCTACAGAACAACGGAGCGGCACTGAGACAGTCCAGCTGAAGATGGCATTAGCCAAAGCGTACGGCAATGACAAAATGAAAGCGTTGGTCACGGACTGGAATTCGTCGGCTGCTCTACTTGAATCGGTGACTGCGGTCCCGGCTACGATGGTTATGAGCGAGCTGCCGAAACCGCGCAAGACTCACGTCCTTCATCGAGGGCAGTACGATCAACCGGGTGAAGAGGTCGAAGCAGACATACCACAGGCGTTTCCGACTCTACCTCAAGACACGCCGCAAAATCGACTCGCTCTGGCCCGCTGGATTACCTCCGTCAAAAACCCACTAACGGCGCGAGTGACAGTGAATCGAATTTGGCAACAGATCTTTGGCATCGGCATGGTCGAAACGAGCGGAGATTTTGGCACGCAAGGAGCTTTCCCGAGCCACCCCGAGCTACTGGATTGGCTGGCGGTCGATTTCATGGAATCGGGTTGGGACGTCAAAGCGCTACTCAAACAGATCGTACTGTCGCAGACGTACCGGCAAAGTTCTTCGGTGACACCAGAGCAGTTGGCACGCGATCCCACGAACCGTTGGCTGGCGCGGGGACCACGGTTGCGCCTGGACGCCGAGGCCATTCGCGATTCGGCCATCGCCGTAAGTGCTTTACTGCAACGCGACGTTGGTGGGCCGAGCGTCTTCCCATACCATCCCTCTGGCTTGTGGCAGGAGATCAACAACCGACCGGGTTACTCGCGAGTTTACAAGCAGGATACAGGCGGGAAACTCTATCGGCGCAGCCTCTATACATTTTGGAAACGGACCGTGCCGCCACCGTCGATGGCGGCGTTCGACGCGCCGGAACGTGAGTACTGTGTTGTACGTCGCTCCCGCACCAACACACCATTGCAAGCGTTCGTACTGTTGAACGATCCACAATACGTGGAAGCAGCACGCCATTTGGGCGAGCGGATGTTCCAACATGCCAAGACGGACCGCGAACGCGTCATCTATGGTTTCCAGGCAGCCCTAGCGCGACGCCCTCAGGAATCCGAGATAAAACTCTTCCTAGAGACACTTGCAGAGCGGCGCGACCAGTACCGCAACAACGAACAGCAAGCCATCGACTTGCTCTCCGTCGGGGAGTCGAGCGTTGCGGAAGGTAATTTAGCCGAACGAGCCGCCTGGGCCACGATTGGCCGGATCTTTCTCAACCTTAGCGAGTTCATTACCAAAGGCTAGATCATGCGAGAAACCGACCTGAAGGACGCCCTGATCGAAGAGGGCTTGCGAGCAAATCGTCGGCATTTCTTCGGACACAGCCTGCGTGGCATTGGCGCAATTGCGCTCACCGGGCTATTGAACAAGGCGTCGTCAGCTGATGAGAGGACGTTGGCATCGAATAATGGCCCAGGCTTCGCACCGGGACAACCTGGACCAACACATTTTCCGGCGAAGGCCAAGCGAGTTATCTACCTCTGTCAGTCCGGCGCGCCATCACAAATCGACACGTTCGACTACAAACCCTCGCTAGACAAACTCGACGGCCAAGAATTGCCAGATTCCATTCGGCAAGGACAGCGGCTTACAGGGATGACGTCAGGCCAAAAGTCATTTCCAATTGCAAAATCGTTTGTCAAGTTTCGACAATACGGTAAATCCGGACAGTGGATCAGCGACCTGCTTCCGCACCACGGGAAGATCGCCGACGACATCTGTATCGTCAAGTCGATGTATACCGAGGCGATCAACCATGATCCGGCGATCACGTTCTTCCAGACTGGCCATCAGCAACCAGGTCGCCCATGTCTCGGCTCGTGGATCAGTTACGGACTGGGCAGTGAAAGCGCCGACCTACCTGCCTTCGTGGTGTTGCTCGACAAAAACTCAGACAAGCAAGCTCAACCTCTCTACGCACGATTATGGGGAAGCGCTTTTTTGCCCTCGAACCACCAAGGCGTCAAACTGCGATCGATCGGCGATCCCGTCCTCTACCTGAAGGACCCGACGAAAGCGTCGGTCGAAGATCGACGTCGACTATTTGATCGCCTTGCTGAGTTAAATCAAATTCGTCAGGCACAGGTTGGGGATCCAGAAATTCAAACCCGCATTGCTGCCTACGAGATGGCATATCGAATGCAAATGTCGGTGCCCGATTTGACCGACGTGTCGAGCGATGCGAAACAGCCGGGTACGCACGCGGCCAACTGCCTATTGGCCCGACGCCTCGTCGAACGGGGCGTGCGGTTTGTGCAAATCTACCATCGCGGTTGGGACCATCATGGCAACTTGCCGGGCCGGCACCCGCTGATCGCCAAGGAAGTCGACCAAGGCTCGGCAGCGTTGATCCAAGATCTACGCCAACGAGGTCTGTTGGAGGATACACTGGTCGTGTGGGGAGGTGAATTCGGACGAACTGCCTACAAGCAGGGCGGCGGAGACAAGTACGGCCGCGACCACCATCCGCGCTGTTTTTCGATTTGGCTCGCCGGAGGCGGTATACGCGGTGGGAGCTCGTACGGCCAGACCGACGATTGGTGTTACAATATTGTAGACCGGGAGACGCATGGCGTTCACGTTCATGATTTGAACGCCACGATCTTGCATCTATTGGGCTTTGATCACCGCCGACTTTCCTACCGATTCCAGGGTCTGGACTATCGTCTGACGGGCGTCGAAGAGCATCGTCCGGTCAAAGAGATCATCGCGTGAAGATCGATTGCGAACTGCGTAACTCGCTCGGTCCCCCATCAGAATTGGCACATCAGAAAATCCTGGAGACCGTTGTTTCATGAAGCGTCGACGAATCAGGGCTTGCATTCTCTTGCTGACGGTTTTCCCGGCGGTTCAGGATGCATGTAGTGGACAAGCAGTAAAGCCGATTGATTTCGCTCACGATGTGGTACCCGTATTGAAGACGCATTGCGTGAGGTGCCACGGGGGCAAAGAGTCCAAAGGCGGGCTTTCGGTCAATACGCGAGAATTACTGCTTGATGCGGATGTCGTCGCATTGGGCAAGGCGGACGAGTCACGTCTCATCGAATTGATTTCATCCAACGATCCTGAGGAACAGATGCCGCCCCGCAATCGAAAGCGGCTCTCTGCGATCGAGCGGAACGTGCTGAAACGATGGATCGATGAGGGACTTCCTTGGGAAGCGGGATTCACATTCGCCGAAAATCGTTACGAGCCGCCACTTCTACCGCGGCGACCAAAATTGCCGCCGCCCACGCAGGGCCGGCCGAACCCGGTCGACCGAATCCTGGACGCCTACCTGGCCGAGCGAACGATCGCCACACCGGCAAAGATATCGGATCACGTTTTCATCCGCCGCGTCTATCTCGATCTAATTGGCCTGCTCCCCGAGCCGAAAGGCATCGATGCGTTTGTCACGGACACAGACCCTCAAAAGCGTTCGAAACTGGTGGCAATACTGCTCGCTCAAATCGAATCGACCCGGCAATCGACACTCGACTACAAGATCGCCTACACCGAACACTGGCTGACGTTTTGGAACGATCTTCTGCGGAACGATTATGGCGGTACGGGTTTTATTACAGGCGGACGAAAGCAGATTAGCAAATGGCTGTACGGCGCGCTGCTAACCAACAAACCGTACGACCAATTCGTGCGTGAATTGGTGGCGCCGACCGCCGAATCGGAGGGATTCATCCGTGGCATCCGATGGCGAGGGAACGTCAACTCGAGCCAAACCGTTGAGATCCAATTCGCACAGAATATTACTCAGGCGTTCCTCGGCATCAACATGAAATGCGCTTCGTGTCACGACAGTTTCATCGATCACTGGACACTCGAGGAAACCTACAACCTAGCGGCGGTGTTCTCAGATCACTCGCTTCAGCTACACCGCTGTGGCAAGCCACTGGAGACGATCGCGACTCCCGCCTGGATATTTCCAGAGTGCGGTCAGGTCGATCCGAAAGCGCCGCAAGCGGAACGTCTGAAACAACTGGCCGAACTGATGACGCATCCCGACAACGGACGTCTGACTCGGACGGTCGTCAATCGTCTGTGGCACCGATTAATGGGTCGTGGGATCGTGCACCCAGTCGACGCCATGCACACCGAACCCTGGAGCGAAGATCTACTCGACTTCCTGGCAAGCGACCTGGCCGACCATGACTATGACCTGAAGCGGACGATCGCGTTGATCTGCACATCGCAAGCTTACCAGAGCCAAACTCCGCCACTGAAGGAGCCGCTAGAGGGCCCGGATTACGTTTACCGAGGTCCACTGCTGAAACGAATGACGGCTGAGCAATTCGTGGATGCCATGTGGCAGATCACCGGTACGGCCCCGACAACTTTCGACGCTCCAGTCGTGCGGATGAGTGGTGCCAAACAACCGGGCCAACGAGTTGACGCGCCGACAACATCGAAATGGATCTGGTCCGCTGTCAACGCTCGCTCCGCTGCGGCGGGCGAGCAGCGAACGTTTCGCCATATGTTCACCTTGGATCAATTACCTGGACGGGCGGTGGCGGCGATCACATGTGACAACGAATACACGTTGATTGTGAATGGGAAACAGGCAGGGAAAGATACGAATTGGTCGACAGTCGAAACCGTCGACATGCGTACATTTCTCAAGAAGGGCGAGAATGAGCTGTTGATTGTTGGGCGAAACGCCGGTTCGACCCCGAACGCCGCCGGATTGATATTCGAACTTCGGCTCATCACCGGCGAGAAGGAGACGCGAACGATCGGCACGAACGCCACCTGGGAGTGGACGGCGAAGGCCCCCAACAACCGCGGCAAATTTGGCAAATCGACGAACTGGCAGGCAGCGGCCGAGGTCGACCATGCGGACATTTGGCAATCGCAAGTTGGACCACAGATGTCGGCAATCCTGTCACATGCCGAAGGGGCGCCGATCATGATGGTGCGGGCAACCCTATTGAAAGCCAACGCATTGATGCGTGCGCTCGGTCGGCCAAATCGCGACCAGATCGTCACATCCCGGCCGGACAGATTGACCACCTTGGAAGCTATCGATTTGGCGAACGGCGAGACGCTCGCCAATGCGTTGGAGCAAGGCGGACAATACTGGCTTGATGCCCATCCCAACAGAGAGACACTGGTCGATACAATTTTCCAGGCGACGCTGGCACGCGACCCGAGCCCCGGCGAAAAACAACTTGCAATAGAGCTGTTAGGGCAATCTCCGACCTCGCAATCGATCGCCGATTTGATGTGGTCGATTTTTATGTTGCCCGAGTTTCAATTCATCCGATAAACGTGTTGTTCTTTACCGTGGGAAAACGCCTACAATAAGTATGACGGCGACATGGCTGAGATTAAACTGACGACAGCTACCAACCAATGAGACTCGATAAGAGCTGCTCAAGGCGGAGAAACAGGTGGATCAGTTAGAAAATCGCAACGAGAAACGTCGCGAGCGAATCGCCCGCCGACAGTTTCTCAAGCAAATGGCTGCAGCAAGTACTGCCACGTGCCTGTTGGGCCAGCCCAATCTGTGGGCGGACGACAAGCCGCTAGTGCATCCGCCGGCGTCTGCCGACGCCGTTATCGTCATTTGGATGGCCGGCGGCATGGCGGCGCCCGAGACGTTTGACCCGAAACGGTACCATCCGTTCGAGGTCGGAACGCCGTTGGAAAAAGTGATCAGTACTTTTCCCGCGATCGACACGGCGGTGGACAACATCAAAATCTGCCAGGGCCTGGAGCGAATTGCTCAGGTAATGGATCGGGCAACCCTTATCCGTTCTCACTACCAACCGGATCTCGGGCACATTCTGCACTCGCGGCATCAGTATCACTGGCACACCGGTTACGTTCCTCCGCAGACCGTTGCCTGCCCGCACCTCGGCGCCTGGATCGCTCGAGTCCTGGGCCCGAACAACTCGGTGATGCCGCCATTCATCAATATTGGACAACGCCTCGAGGGGATCGGCGAAAACGAGGAGATCAAGGCATTTACGACGGCCGGGTTTTTCGGCAGCGAATTCGGCCCAATGAATCTACCTTACCCGGAGGATGCGGCACGCGCTGTTCGACCGCCGAAAGGAATGCAGCCTGGCCGATTCACGGATCGCTACAAATTCTTTCGAAAACTAGTCGATCAGTCTCCCAATCGCGAATACCTGTCCGATTTTCATCAGGAGTCGATGCTCCGTTCGTTGGATAATGCGTACCGCTTGTTGAGCGCCCAGGAGCGGGCCGCCTTCGATATTTCGTTGGAACCAAAAAAAAGCTACGAAGCATACAACACTGGCCGCTTCGGCCGAGGCTGCCTGCTCGCCCGACGATTGATCGAAAATGGCGCCCGGTACGTCGAAGTCACGACGGAGTATATCCCGTTTATTCATTGGGATACCCACAACAGTGGACACACCACCGTCGACAAACTGCATAAGGAGATCGACCGCCCGATCGCTCAGCTGGTCCTCGACCTTGAAGCAAGCGGGTTACTCGATCGGACACTCGTCGTCATAGCTAGTGAGTTCAGCCGTGACATGATCGTCGAAGGTGTACCTGGATCCAACGCCCGCGACCAAGCGACCTTCAAAGTCGACACACTGCAGGAGTTGAAGCATTATGGACTTCATCGTCATTTCACTGGCGCGTCATCGGTCGTGATGTTTGGTGGGGGCGTGAAAAAAGGGAACCTCTACGGCGAGTCGGCGGCAGAACGCCCCTGTATGGCCATTGTGAATCCTGTCTCGGTTGCGGATATGCACGCTACTCTTCTGCACGCGATGGGCATCAGCCCCAAAACGGCGTTTGGAATTGAGCGGCGTCCCTTCTACGTGACCGAGGACGGCAAGGGGAAGGCAGTCACCGAGATCTTCGGATAGGTTCACTCCGCCGTCAACGTGAGCTCGCCGGTCATCTCTGATTCGGTGGAGATCGAATCCGTGCATTGACTTCTGATCATTAATTTATAACAACGAACAAACATGTTACTTCTGGTCATCTTGATAACGACGATCCACTTGGTCCTGGTTGGTGTTGGCGCGGTGTCACCGCTGGTGAACATATTTTACGAATGGCTCGAATCAGGTAGTAATTCGGCCCGGTACAAACTGGGTAATCGGCTCGCTCGATTCGGGATCGTGGCGTGGGTCACCGGCGCCCTGTTCGGACTTATCCTGGGCCTAATATCCTGGTCCGATTCGCTGTCCGGATCGCTGCAGCGACTCGAATCCAAAGTCAATTACGGAATCATCGAGTATTTCTTTTCGTTGGTTCTAATGGTCGTCTATTTGCTTTGGAGACAGCGGGTCGAAAATCCTGGCCGCGTCCATCGCGCGATGCGATGCCTGATACCGCTGGCAGCTGGCAGCAATTCGATTTACCACTTCCCGGTTCTGTTTACGGTGATCGGCGAATTACAACGGCGGGGACTCTGGAATGGGGAGATGATCGGCGCCAGCCAGTTTCGTCAAGAGTGGTTGGTCGAATCGATCGTGTGGGCTCGAACCACTCATGTAGTGTTCGCCGCGGTCGCATTCACCGGGTTAGTGGTGCTGATGATCGCCTCCAGGGCGGAACGTGAAGAGGACGAATCGTTGTATCGTGTATCGGCCTTAGCTGGCGCCAGATTGGCCCTTGTCGGCGTACTCGGCCAGGTGATCAGCGGATTCTGGTTGATCATGACGCTAGAATCGAGTCAGCAATCACTACTCATGGGAGGTGATTTGTGGGCCACCTCGGCATTCGCTGGGGGCGTCTTTTTGGCGATTGTCTGGCTACATCTTCTGGGCCTGGGCATTATTAGTCCCCTGAAAGCAAAAGCCGTCTCCCACCTTGCCTTGATCGGCATGTTCTCAATGCTGCTGATGGTCACCGCCACTCACCGCAGCAAGGGGCTGACCATGGCTGCGGGAAATGCTGGCAATGCGACTGCCTCGGCCAGCGAACTCGTCGAAACTCAAACCAAAGGTCTGTTATGCCTGGAGTGATTACCCTCGCGAGTCCCGACGGCACGGCCACAGCTCGAATTCAAACGGATCTTGGGTTCAATCTGTTTCACTGGCAAGTCGCCGGGGCACAAAACCTGTTATGGTCGCACCCGGATTTCGGTGACGGACAACAGCGTCCCTCGGGAAGCGGAATACCGATCCTCTTTCCGTTTCCAGGTCGCATCGCCGGTGGACAATTTGCCTGGGACGGTTTGACATATCGTGTGAATTCGGATGACGGCCGTGGTAACGCCATTCATGGCTTCGTCTTCAATCGGCCCTGGAAGGCAGAGCAGACCGCCGAGGAATCGGTGCGAGGCGTCTTCCGAGCATCGGAGGTCGACCTCAGTATCCTCGATCAATGGCCCGCCGATTTCGAGATAACGACTGAGTACACCCTTGGCAATAACCAATTGGTCAGCAAGTTCACGATGCGATCGTTCGAGCGACCGCTACCATGTGGACTCGGGTTGCATCCCTATTTTCGCTTCGACCTCCAAACCGACTCACCCGCTGTGACGATGAAAGTACCGGTGAGTCAGAGATGGCCGCTCGACAACATGAACCCAACTGGGACGATCGAGTCGGTCGGTACCCAATTGTCCGCTGGAACGGTGGTCAATCAACTTGAATTGGACGATGTCTATTCAACCAACGAAATCGCCAGCGATGCCGATTTCTCGCAGTGCGTCGTGTACACTCCACCCCACCGAGAAGCGATCTGTATTGAACCGTACACCTGCGTGCCGAACGCAATCGCTCAGGTAGGCAGCGAAGAACAGAACCGATTCGGTCTGCGGGTACTGCCAGCGGATTCTCAATGGAGTGTGAAAGTCACGTACGAAGCCGCAATACAAGCACGAAACGCAAGCGAGTGAGTATCGAGAAGACGTACTCATTCGCTTGCGCTTCGTGCTTGCAGCGCCAGCGGCATACATTTGGTCACGTTCGGCGAAAGTGACCTACGAAAAAAAACGGCCTGCGAGAATCTCGCAAACCGCTTTTTGAATGCTTTTGGGGAACCGCTAGGACTATTCTTTTGGAGCGGTGCCGGGCAACTCTGATTTTTTGATCAGTTCACCATAGGTAACGCCTTTGGCGTTCTTCATCTTGGCTACTTTCTCGAAAGCAGCGACGATCTTCTTCTCGGCACCCTCGGGATCGGCTTTAACGAGCGATGTCTTGAATTCACTTTTGTCCAACAACTTCGACAGTGCAACACCGTAGTCGTTGCGCATCTTCTTGCTCTTGCCATAATGACAGACGTTGCATTTTGCCTTGGCGACAGCTTCGAAGTAATCCTTGTTGTTTTTTTCCGATGTGTACGACTTCACGAATTGCTTCTGGAAGGCGCCCACAGCAAATGCGGAATTCGTGAAACTGAACGCGATCGCAGCGACGAACAAACAGACGACAAACTTCTTCATGGAAACCTCCGGCATTACTTCGATACGAAAACCAACCACGCGTAACTCTATTCTACCTCAATATCTTTTCGATCGGGCGTAGAGCGCTTAACAACCCATCTAAACGCGTCGATCGAAAAAAGTCAAGGAGGCGACTTATACCGGTTAGCAAAGTTGTACCGACGACGAGCCGAATCGCATACCTAACTTGTTTGCAACTCACCAGTTACAATCCAGTCGAACGCGCCCAAACGACAGCTAGGAGTGAACGATGTGATGGAGAATGCCGTTCGACTGGCCTACAGACGGGGTTCTTACGGGTTCTGTGGTAGTACGCCATCGGCGAAACCAGCCTGTTCGGCCGGGTTTGTGCCCGTGCGTGCTACCAGGTAATGCTCCGCTTGATGCTCGTGGACTGGGAGCGTGTCGGGGAGCTTCTTCACCCAATCAACCAGCGTGCCGGGACCGAAGTCGTTCCAAGTTGGATTCTCCTCGGAAAAGGAGAGCGAAATCGGATCGGAATTGATCGAACTGACGCTCCACGCTACTCGGTCTCGCAGTGGCGGGTTGCTCGCTTCTGGCCACAATGCTGGGTAGGCATTTCGTTGACCGGTCATTCTCAATAACTTGTCGACTTCATCACTGTCCCTAAGTCCACTGTGCACCACCAACGGAATCGACGGTTCGGCCATAAAAATGCAGAAGTTCATTGCCAGATGAATCGGCACTGGGAACATGCGGCCATCCAGATTAACTCGAGCCAGGCCACCCGGCACTCGGGCCGTCACTCGAGTCAAATCGATCTCCATGGTTCCATCCACTTGTCGGTCTTCGACGGCACCATTGAGATCGAACATCAGCTGATCTGAGGCGAACAGGCCATCCGTCCAGGTCAACTTGAATGCAGCCGCCTTTTCCAATCGCAGAAGTGTCGACTGTCCCCGCACGATGCAGGCCGAAAGCCTAATCGCCGGACGCGACTGGTCCATTGGCACATCATCCTCGCCGGGCACTCGCACCGGGCGAATGTCGCCGTTGGCGAGCAGAAACGCGCTGACATTGTAGTGCCAGACGATGCCGTTCTCATCTCTATTTTCAACGGTCAGCGTCGATCTGGCCACATCCAGGCTCTTGCCGCCCCGCAAAGCGAAAATGGCCCATCCATTCGCGGGCTCCAGAGTGGGCAACGTCATTCTTACGGGGATGTCCTGCCAAGACACGTGCGCCCCGGAGAGTTCAAGCATGTGCTTTGTCCCGAGTGCGTTGTCCAGTTGGGGACGAAACAACACGGCGGGGGCGTAACCGTCCGCTGCTGCGATGACCAAGTCTCGCTTGTTCACTATGCGTGCCGGCTGTTGAACCCGGGGTCCATCGTACCTCAATTCAATCCGCGAGACGGTCGGATTCTCGTTGGCTAGACGAATCGCCGTAGCGAGGTCCGTGCGCCATAAGTCCAGTTCCTCGTCTAGCGGAGGCTCGTCGGATACCACAATAACTCTCTCGACGTCATCAACACTACCGCTCAACTCGTCGGCTCCCCGACCTGCGGGGATCTCGCCACCCGCATTGTCCGCAGCGTCTGACCGGTTGGTGGAGTCGGCCGGTAGAGTCGCTGAATCGACCGCACCGGGCTGTACCCGTTCCGTGTTTTCGGCATTTGTGTCGCCCACGGACGTGTCTTCGCCGCGACCGTCGCCAGAATTGTCATTGGAACCGTCCGTATCGACCGCACGCTCCGATGACATCGGATCATTTGAATCTTCATCGGTGGATGGAACCTCCTCACCGTCGTCACCTGTCGTCGTCTTCTCGACGTCCGTCTCCCCGTCCCCACGGGTATTGTCCACATCGACTGAGACGTCGTCGCGGTCCCTATTTGGACTCGTGTCGATCGGACTCAACGCCGGCCGATAGTCGGGAAGCTGCCAGGACACCAACTCGGCAGATCTTGTCAAATAGATTCCACTCACCACAAGCAACAGGATCGTTAATGGGACGGCCCAGGCGACGTGAGCGTGCCAGAACATTCGGTCGGTCGCTGGGCGTTCGACCCAGATCCGCGTTTTTCGCCCGCCTAGCGGTATCGACAATTCCGTCGATAAAAGGATTAGCTGTGCAGTGAATTCGCGAGGTGTCTGAAACCGGCGATCCGGGTCTTTGGCCATCAACTTATGTACCAATACGGTGACGGCCGGGTCCAAGTCGGGTCGCAGATCGGCCGGATCCGGAGCGGCATCGCCAGTATGGCTCAGCAATTTCTGTAACGCATTCTCACGAGGGAACGGAGGAGCCGCCGTCAACAGAAAGTACATGGTGCAACCGAGCGAATAAAGGTCGCTGCGCACATCCGCACTTCGTGCATTTTTGGCCTGTTCGGGTGAAATATAGTCGAAGGTACCCAGAATCACTTCGGTGGCCGTGATCTCGTCCGCTGAGACGCCCGTCTGTTGCAGCTTGGCCAAACCCATATCGACCAGCTTCACGTTCCCATTGGGCTGCACGACGATGTTGGACGGCTTGATGTCGCGGTGCACGACGCCACGTTCCCAGGCATGGTCTAACGCCTCGGACACTTGGACAGCGTAAAGAAGAACGTCTGCTATCGGCAGCGGCCCGGCGCGAAGAACACGCTCCCGCAGATTCTCGCCTTCGATGTACTCGAAGACAATGTAGTTCCAGTCTTCGGTCTCACCAACATCGTACACACGAGCGATGTTATCGTGGTCCAAGCGGGCGGCGTTTTGCGCTTCCGTCTTAAACCGCCTGAGCGCCTCTTCCGAATTAGCAACCCCCGAGATGACTTTGACAGCGACAGTACGGCCCAAATCCAGGTCAGTACTGCGATAGACACTTCCCATGCCACCACCACCGACCAGTTCTTCAAGACGGTAGTGGTCCAATTCAACCCCGACCAGTTCCCGGCCAGGGAGCCGTTTCGCATCGAGGCCGGGGCGGCGGGAGATTCCTGGTGTGCGGCTGCGAATCACCGTTGGAGCTTCCGCGGATGGGTCGCCCAAACTCTCGTTACCGGTAGAGTCGTCCGTCTTCGCATCGGCTTCAGGACGAACGGTGTCGTCATCCATCGCTGCGACCAGCCCAACAAGAGGAAAAGAAAAGGGACCCGAAAAGCACGACTGAGACAACGTCCTATCATAATCAAATCACGAAAAATCGGCAAA
>LWDU01038515.1_pt1 | contig 21710 bp, 15 predicted proteins | sample 727161 | NCBI WGS metagenome assembly LWDU01 (sample SAMN04566230, study PRJNA314399) | hydrothermal vent metagenome | isolation source: deep sea hydrothermal plume seawater | place: Mexico: Gulf of California, Guaymas Basin | collected 2004-07-11
AGCAGCCCGCCGTGCTCGGCCAGCACCAGCAAATGCAGCGCGGATTTGCGGAATCCGACGGCTTGCAGCAAAGCCAGTTCGCCGCGCCGTTCCAAAACATTTCGCAGCACCACCACGCCGAGCCCCACGCTGCCGAGCAGCAATGCCAAGCCGCCGAGCGCTTGGAAGATGTCGAGGTACGTGTTTTGGACTTGGCTGAATTCCGCCAAGCGCCGCGTGGCGGGCGTCAGTTCGAGGCCGTAATCTTCCAGCGCAAAACTCAACGCGATGGCAATGGCGGAGGTGGCTTTGGGGTCGGCGGAATCAATCAGGAACATGCGATACCCGCTGGCGGAGGGAAAGTGTTTCACGAATTGTTTTTCGGAAATGATGAGGTCGCCCTGCAGTACGGAGTTGGCAAGGAAACCGGCGATGCGGATTTTGAAAGTGCCGCCGGATTCGTCGGGGTAATTGATGACGTCACCCACCTTCACGTGCAGCATCCACATGCCGGTGTTCATGTCCACGATTGCGGGCACGGCGTTGCCTTCCGTTTCATCGAGCACTTCCCAGCCCGCGCCTTGGGCAAAGGTGAACGCCTTTTTCTCCGCCAATGATTTTGGGTTCACGCCGAGCAAGCGCGGCTCGCGGGTTTGGTTGAGATTGAGGCAACTCGCATCGTCGCCCGCTCGCACGCGGAACTGCACGAGATCGACCTCCCCCTCGAGCGCCATTTCCTCGCGGCCTTTTTGGGTGTTCAAATCAAACAACACCGGCACATCGCTCTGGCCAAAAAACGCAAACCCGCCCGTGCCGCTCCAGCGTTCGCCCGCGCCTTCGGTGGGGTCGAGCCGGAACGCGCCCACCGCGATCAACAAAAATACCCCACACGCCAGCAGCCCAATGCAGGCGAGACTGCGTCCGCGCCGGCGCGCGCTGCCGCGCCAACCCATCGCGCCCAGCGAGGCAAACGAGGCGCCGCCGCCCGTCGCCAGTTTGCCCAGCCACGCGTGGCACACGCACAGGCAACTGACGAGCAACAGCATCCCCGCGCCAAAAAATCCGCCCGCCTTCATTTGCCCTTGCGCATCTTTCATCGCAAATCCAAGCGCGATCGCGCCCACGGCACAAGCGATCGCCGTGATGATGGCTTTGCGTCCCGTTGGAGCTGCGGCGGGTTGGGCGGGTTCGCCCTGCATCAACGTGATGGCGCTGGCGCGGCTGAGTTTGCGGACGGTCAGCCAAATGGTGAACAACGCGATGAACAAGCCGCCGAGCACGCCGTATAACACCGTGAGGGGTTCGGCGTGGTAAACCAAACTGCCGTTTCCGATGGCACCGCTCCAGTTTGAGTTGAGAAGTTTGAGGAGCGCCTGTGTGTAACCGAGCCCCGCCCACGCTCCGAGTGCGGCACCGATGAGGGCGAGTACGAAGCCCTCGGCGAGCAAAAGATTGCGGACGGTTTTGCCGGTGAAGCCGATGGCGAGGAGGGTGCCGATTTGCGGGGCGCGCTGTTCCACGCCGAAAACAAAAAGGAGGCCCATCAAAATGAGCGCGGCGATGACGAGGAAAAAGCTGAGGCCGATGAATAGCCCGCCGAAGTCGCTGGCGGATTTGCCGGTGATGGCTTCGGTGCGCACATCGCGAAACACAAGGCCGATTTGCGTGGGGTCGAGTTTTTGCCGCAGCGCGGATTCAATCTCGGCGCGCTTGCCTTTTATGGATTCTTTGGCGAATTTGTAGCGCACGGTGGTGGCTTCGCCGTAGCGGTTGGCCCAAAGTTTTTGCGCGGTGGGCAGCGCGACGAATGCTTTGGGCGTGCCGCGATGTTGTTTCCAGTAATCCTCATCTTGGTCGCGGATGCGGCTGGAATCAAAATCAATACCGGGATTCCAGTCGCGCAGATTGTCTTTGTCAACAATGCCAGGAAAGTTGGGCATCAACTCGCGCCATCCCGGCTTTTCCGTGGGCACGATACCGGTGACGGTGAAGGTGTGCCGGCGTTCTTCGAGTTGGCGGTTGAGGCCGAGCACATAATAATCCACTTCAATTTTGTCGCCCGCCTTCGCGCCGAGGTCATCGGCGAGCCATTGCGTGATGAGCATCTCATCGCCGGTGGGCGTGTTTTCAAAGAAGCCTTCGCTTACGCCGGAAATCATCGAGTACGGCGCGGCATTGGTGCCGGCGCGAAATTCGTTGGCGATGTACGTGAGCGCCGTTTGGGAATCGGTGGTGGCCGCCAGCGTGTTCGCATCGAGAAAAATCCGGTCGGTGCGAAGGTCGATGACGCCGTCGGTTTCGTTTTCAATCAGCTCCAATTCAGCGTCCGCCAAGCGCCAGTTTTTTTTCAGCGCGGCATTGGCGGATTGAACCAATTCCGCTGTCGATGATAGGCCGCTCGCCAGCATCACGTTGGCGCGCCCATCCAGTTCGGCTTTTTGTTGCAACCACGCGAGCGGCACAAACACATTGAACGGCGGCACCGCACCGGGCCGCAGACTGAGGTTGGCCAGTTCGGAATTCGCACCGGTCACTTTGGCGACAGTGAGCGTCAACCGCGCGGTGAGGTCTTCGGCCACCGAGAGCGGCGCGTCGCGCGGCAGTATGCTGGGCTTGGCGATGCGCAGCCGGAATTCATCGCCCGCTTTGAGGCCGAGTTGCGCGGCGAGGCGCGGATTGATGAGCGCTTCGCCATCATTTAATTCCGGCGGAAGATTCGCCTTGAGCATCGCGTGTTTCCAAAACGCTTCGTCGATGCCGATGAGTTGGATTTGGTTGGCGCGTTTTTGGATTTCGCCAGATTCGTCGGAAACATATCCGGCGGCGTTTAGTTTCAAAATGGCAGCGAAATGGGTTTGGTCGTCCGTGTGAATCGCCGCCGCCAAGTCCGCGTGAAAAAACCGGTCGTGCTGTACGAGCGCGGCTTGGATTTTTCCGAGGCGTTGTTGGGCCTGAATTTGCAGTGTTTTTTTGACCGAATCGCCGATCACCAACGAGCCGGTCAACACCGCCCCGGCCACGATGGCGCCGAGCAGCGTGCCCGCATGCGCGCGCGCGTGGTGGGTGAGGCTGTTGAAAATGAGCCACGTGCGGGTCATTAGTTTATCCGGCCATCTTCGAGTTCCACGGTGCGCCCCATTTGGGTGGCGAGTTTTTCGGAGTGGGTGACGGTGATGAGGGTGACGTTTTCTTCGGCGTTCAATTCCACGAGCAGCTGGCCGAGTTGATCGGCGGTGGCTTGATCGAGGGCGCCGGTGGGTTCGTCGGCGAGCAGAAGTTGGGGCTCGTTGATGAGCGCGCGCACGACGGCCACGCGCTGGCGTTCGCCGCCGGAAAGTTGGCCGGGGCGGTGCGCCAGCCGTTCGGCGAGGCCCACGCGGTCGAGCAGGCGGCACGCGCGTTCTTCATCCTCGTCGGTGGCTGTGCCATGGGCGAGCGTGGGCACGAGCACATTTTCCATCACCGTGCATTGCGGCAGCAAATGGTGGCTCTGGAAAATGAATCCCATCTCGCGGTTGCGCAGCAGGGCGAGTTCGTCGTCATCCAAAGCAAAGAGGTCACGGCCATCGAAAGTGATGGTGCCGCCGGTCGGTTGGTCAAGCGAACCAATGAGATTGAGCAACGTGCTTTTGCCACAACCGGAAGGACCAACGATCGCGATGGATTCGCCGCGCGCCACTTCCATCGTGAGTCCGCGCAACACTTGGAGCGGCGCGCCATTTTCAGCGGAAGGAAATTCGCGGGTAATGTTTTTTAGCTGCAGCAGAGGAGTGTCGTTGGGCATGAGCTATTCTTTAATCCAGCGTTTGGCTTTGAGTTCGAAGCGGGGGAGGGTTTCGGGGGTGACGATTTCCACGGGGATGCGGAGGTTGAGTTGGGTGCGGAGGGTGTCGGTGATTTGTTCGGCGAGGGTTGCGGCGTCGGCGTTGGGTTGGGGCTCGATGCGGAGGCGGAGTTCGGCCATTTCGGTTTGTTGGGAAATGACGACTTGGTATTCGGCGACGGCGTCGAAAGGGCGAAGGATGTGCTCGAAGGCGGAGGGGTAAATGTTGACGCCGCGGATGATGACCATATCGTCGGCGCGGCCGAGGATGCCGCCGCGTAGGATGAGGGCGGCGCCGTGGGTCTCGGGGCGCACAAGGTCGCCGGTGCGGTAGCGGAGCAACGGCATCGCGGTGCGGGTAAGGGTGGTGAGGATGAGCTCGCCTTCCTCGCCGTTGGCGACGGGTTGGTTGGTTTCGGGATGGACGATTTCGGCGAGGTACGCGGTGTCGATGATTTGCAGATTATTTTTTTCGGGCGGCCACTCGTGGGTGACGGGGCCGACTTCGGTCATGCCGTGATGGTCGAAAACTTTTGCGTTGGGCCACGCACTTTCGATGCGTTCGCGCGTGGCGGGAATGCTGCCGCCGGGTTCGCCGGCGACGATGATGGTTTTTAGTTTGGATGCTGAAAGGTTGATGCCTTCCTGCGCGGCAACTTCGGCGAGGCGCAGCGCGTACGTGGGCGTGCAGCAGAGGAGAGTGACTTCGTTTTCCAACAGGATGCGCAGGCGCGTGGCGCTGGTGAGGCCGCCGCCGGGGAAGCAGAGGCAACCCATTTGCGCGGCGGCTTCGTAGGCCATCCAAAATCCAATGAAGGGGCCAAAGGAAAATGCAAACAGCGCGCGATCGGCCGACGAGACGCTGGCCGCACGGTACACGGCCTTCCAACTTTCGAGCATGCTTTGCCAACTCTCGGGCGTGTCGAGCCAGCGCAATGGTTGGCTGGTGGTGCCGCTGGTTTGGTGGATGCGAGTGTATTGCTCGACGGGAAAAGTGAGGTTGCTGCCGTAGGGCGCATGGGCCGATTGGTCGGCGACGAGTTCGTCCTTGGTGGTAAAGGGGCAGCGCGCGGTGAAGTCTTCGAGGCTGGCGATGGTGGCATCGATGCCCGCCGCGCTGAGTTTCGTTTCGTAAAACGCATTGGCGGGGCGCACCGCGCGGATGAGGGCGCGGAGTTGCTCGAGCTGTTGGGCGCGGAGGGTTTCCCGACCGGTTGACGGCGCGTCGGCCATTTGGTTATTTGGCTTCCTCGTTGGCGGCGGACTTTTCCGCTGGCGGGGGTTTGGGCGGGTTTTGGGTGACGAGATAACCCCCCAGCGCGGCGAGGCAAATTCCGAGGATGAAGGGCGGTTTCACAAAAGCCCAGTTGCCTTCTTTGGTGGTGTTCACGATGGCGTTCACGATGGGCGCGCCGGCGAAGATGATGGACATCACGATGGGTACATAAATCGGTGGGTTCGGCGACGCACCAAAAGCGAGCAGTACGCCGAGCGCGCCAATCGCGCCGAGGATGCCGGCGATGAGCGACCACTTCAGGCCTTTGACCGGGTACGCCCAAAACTCAATTGGGCCGCCTTTGAGTTTCAAAAGAATCAGCGGCGCGATAACGGCTGTGAGAAAATACGCGAGGCCCACCCACAGGAAGGCCATGATGCGGCCGTGCTCTTTGTTTTCCATATTGGCGGAGCCGGTGTGCATGCACACGCCGTAGACGCCCCAGCAGGCGACGGTGAGAAAGGCCCAAGCGTACCAAGGGATTCCGGATGCGGCAGTGGTTTCTGGCATAATTTTTGTGACTTTAGTTTTTGGTTTGGGTTGATTCAGAGTTAACCGGCCAACTTCTCTTCTGGCGCGGCCTCGATGAGGGCGGCGATTTCGGGTGGGATGCTGGCGGCTTTCATTTCGCCGGCTTCGGTGAGGCGCACGCAGACGACGGTGAACCCGCCGCGCGCGACTTCGGTTCCGCCGGTGGAAAACCGAAATTGATAGGTGATAGATTTGCTGGTCTTCGCGCTGACGAGCAAATGAATCTCCACTTCATCCTCAAACTTCAGCGGCTTTTTGAAATCGCAATGGCTGTGCACGCGCGGCCAGCCGATGTCGAGTTCGGCATCCGCAATCGACCGCCCCAGCGAGCGGAAGAACGCGTGCTCGGCGTATTCCATGTAGCGGTAGAAATTCGAAAAATGAACAATGCCGGCCGCGTCGGTTTCGTTAAACTCAACGCGTCGGGTGGTGGTGAATTCGTGCTGTGCCATTTAGGCTTTCGTGGGATTTGGGGTTAAGGTGCTGAACAACGCGGCCATCTCGTCAGCCATGCGTTCGATGGAAAAATGTTCGCGCACGGCCTCGCGCGCCTTGAGGCCGAGGGCTTTGGCTTCGGTTGGATTGTGCAGCATTTTTTCGATGGCGTCGGCGAGGCTCTCCGGCCCGTCGTGTTTGTAGCATATGCCGCCGCCGGTGGCTTCCACCAATTCCGGAAAAGACGCGCACCGCGGCTGCACCACCGGCACGCCCGCCGCCATCGCTTCGATGATATAAAATCCAAAGGATTCCCCAAACTGCGCGGGCACGGACAAAACGGAAAGCGATTTAAGAAAATCCTGTTTCGCCTCGCGGCTGAGGTTGGGGTGAAACTCCACGTCGCCCAACAGCGCCTTGGCGTGCAGCCGCGCGCGCATGCGCTCCACGAAAGGCTCGTCCATCGGCCGACAGCCGCCGCCAATTTTCAGGCGCAATTGCGGAATGGAATTGGCGGCCTTGAGCTTGATGAAAGCGTCGATGAGCGTGTCGAGCCCCTTGTCCTTGCACAGCCGCGCGAAGAAACCGATGACGGGCGGATTGGGCGCGACGGGTTCGGCGGTGTAGCCGGTGTGGTTGATGCCGTTGTGAATCACGCTCACGCGGGCGTAGACTAGCTTGAGTTTGCCGCGCATTTGCGCTGCGTAAAATTTGCTGGGCGCGATGAAGTATTCCACTTCGCGCGCGCGCTCGGCCATCAGTTCCCAAACCGGTCCGCGCAATTCCTCCGCCATGTTGTCGATGTACGGCGCTTCATTTTGCAGCATGCAAACCACCGGCGCGTTGAGCGCTTCCTTGAGCTGCCGCGCCAGCCCGAGCAGCATGCAATTGGAAAGACAAATGACATCCGGCCGCGGCTGGGTTTTCAGCCAGTCGATGAGCTGCGCCAGCTCGCGTGCTTGATGTCCGTCCTCGCCGCGCAGCATCGAGAGCGTGATTTCGCCAACGTCCGCAGCATTCGTTTTCCCCATTCGACTGGAAGCCAAATGCAGCAACCGCTCCGACCCCACCAGCCGATGCACCCAATTCGGCGCGTTGCGATAGAACGGCGATTTCTGTTCCAAATAAACATTAACGCCATTATAAAAAATCGGCGTGCCATCGGTTTGAATTTCTTCATCCAACATCAGCGGAAGGTACAGCGGAACCATCGTCACCTCGTGCCCATCCTTGCGGAGCGCCGCAACGAGCGCGTTATCGCGGAAACAATTTCCGCAATACATGTTGCCCGCGCCGGGGGTGATTTGGATGATGTTCACGAGAGAGGTTCGCCTAGTGGAAGTGAATCTGGCACGGGACAAAAATCTTCAATGCACTTGAACATGTGACTGAAATCTTTGTTTACGTCGCCGGAGAGGCAGTCGGTGACATCGCCGGCCACTTCTGGATATTTCTTGACCAGTTTGCCGAAGCTGAAATTTTCGTTGTAAAATGCGTAGCAAAGTTTGCGCATATTTTCGATGCCTTCGCGGAGTTCGGCGGCGTATTCGGTAAAGCGTTCGGGGGAAAGATCGTTGGCTTCTAAGGCTTCGTGGGCGGCGTCGGCGGCCATCACGCCGCTCTTGAGGGCAAGCATAAGGCCGCTGGAAAATACGGGGTCGAGAAAACAAAAGGCATCGCCGAGCAGCAAGAGGCCGTGCGTGCCGCAGTGGCGCGAGTGATGGGTGAACTCGTTGGTAATATAATATTCGCCGAATTGGGTCGCGGGCGCGAGGTTGTCTTTCACCCATTGATTATTTTCAATCTCGCGCTCGAGCATCGCTTTGGGATCGCGCACGCCGTCGCGGCTGAGGTATTTTCCCTCGGCCACCACGCCCACGCTGGCGCGGTCATCGTGCAGCGGGATCCACCAAAACCAGCCTTTTTGCGGCACAAACGCCACGCCCGTCGCGCCTTCGTCGATGCCCTTTTGCCGGACGGCGCCTTTATAATAAGTCCACACGGCGATTTTATTGAGAAACGGATCGCGCTCGCGCCAGCCATTTCGAGTGGCGGTGAGGGCTTCCTTGCCGGTGGCGTCGAAGGTGAGTGGCGCGCGGAATTCTTTTTCTTCGCCGTCCTTTGTGACGGCGCGTATGCCAATGACTTTTTTGCCTTCCCAAATTAATTCTTTCACGGAAATTTCCTCGATGACTTCCGCGCCTTTGTCGCGCGCGTTGTTGAGGAGCATTTCGTCAAACTCCGCGCGCATCACTTGCCAAGTTTGCGCGACGGTTTCGCGGTCGTACCGGTCGAAAAAATAAAAGGGCTGGCTCGCCTTGCCGTCGGGTGAGATGAACTGCACGCTGTATTTTTTGGTGAAGGCCGATTGCTTGAGTTTTTCAATCATGCCCAAACGCTTGAGCGGTTGGTAAGTGAAAGGCAGGAGCGATTCGCCGATGTGATAGCGCGGGAATTTTTCGCGCTCGAGCACGAGCACGCGGCGGCCGTGCTCGGCAAGGATGGCAGCGGCTGCGCTGCCGGCGGGGCCCGCGCCAATGATAATGACGTCGTGACCGACCATGATTAGGCGCTGATTTCGGGTGGTAGAATTTCCACGATCTCGGCGAGATGATTGCCATCGAGGTCGCGGTGAATGTTGCAGCGGCCGTATAGCTCGGTGGAAGCGGGAAGGCCGAGTGCCTCGGTAATGAGCGGGTCGGAGTTCACGCGGAAATATGCTTGGGGACAACTGTTGTGAATGATGGCGTGGTCGCCGAGGATGGTGCCGAGCGGCACGCTTTCGCCAAGAATCAATTCGCGCGCGGCTTCGGGAAAGTGTTCGAGATGGATCGCAATTGCGCCAAACTCCACCGGTTGATTTCCTTCGCCCGCTTCAAGAATGACTTCGCGTGTGTAAGCGGCCTCGGTCACTTCGCGGTTGACCATCCGCAGATGAATGCGCGCGCCGTGAAAATGCTCGAGCGTGGGCGTCATGTCATCGGCGTGCACGAGGAGTTTGCGAAAAGGCTCAGGCATTTCCGCGCCGTCGATGGGCAGCAACTCGGGCGGAGCGACGCCACCGCGTTGGTAAAAATCGAGCAGAGGCCGCGCGGCGTCGTGCAGGGAAAGTGTGGGAGCGGGAGTGGACATCAGGCGTAGCGTGCGTTGCGGTGTTCGGGCAAAAAGAATTCGTGCAGCAACCGGTCGACCTGCAACAGGCCTTCGCGGTTGATGCGCACGGTGTCGCCTTCGATGTTGAGGTAGCCCCATTCCTTGATGCGTCGGAGCGGTTCCGCGAAACGTTCTTGTGGATTCACGCCAAATTTTTTCTCAAAATAATTCAAACTCACTGAGCCCAACTTGAGCTGCAAAATAAATTCGCGAATCAACCGCTCGTCATCGCTCGGCGTCAACGCGCGGTGAATGGGCAACTCGCCGGCGTTCACGCGCTCCACGTACGGATCGAAATCGTGATGGTTTTGATAATGGACGCCGCCGATGTGGCCGAAGGACGCGACGCCCAGCGAAAGTAAATCCGCCCCGGCCCAGAGTTGGTCGCGGTATTCGAAAGTGGTTTTCGCCTTGTCCTTCACCGCCGTGTACGCGCTGCCGATGGTGTAGCCGGCGGCCTCGAGCTCGGCGAAAGCGTAGTCGGTCCAGCGGCGTTTGGTTTCCCAATCGGCCACCGGCGCGGCGAGTTTGCCGTCCTCCTGCATGCGTTTGTAAATGGTCGTGTTGTACGGCACTTCCATCTGATAAACCGTCACGCTGTCGGGCGACATCTCGATAGTCTTGGCCACGCACACCTTCCAGTTGTCCTCCGTCTCGTCGAGCATCCCCGCGATGAGGTCGATATTGATTTGCGGAAAACCCGCTTCGCGCGCGAAATTATAAGCGCGATGAATCTCGCCGCCACGATGCGCGCGCCCGTTGATTTCTAAAATGTGGTCGTCAAAATTCTCAACGCCCAAGCTGAGCCGCGTGACACCCACCTCGCGAATAATTTTCAGCTTCGCATCCGTCAGCGTCCCCGGCTCGCACTCGAAGGTGACTTCCTCCACCGCATCCCACGGCAGCAACGCCTTCATCCCATCGAGATAACTCGGCGTGCCGCCGCCGAAGTAGACGAAGCGCGGCGTGCGTCCGCCGATGAACGGTTTGCGCGCGTAAAGTTCTAACTCCGCCAAAGTGGCATCGAGATAGCTTTTAATCGCCGCCGAATCCTTGTCCGTGTACACGCGAAAATAACAAAAATGACAACGCTTCCGGCAAAACGGAATGTGAATGTAGAGCCCCAGCGGCGTGCCCTCATCCGGTGCGCGCTCCATCGCCTCCATCACCTCCGGCACCGCATCCGTTTGCCAAAACGAAAACGGCGGATAATTCGACACAAAATAATTCCCCACCGTCGTCTGGGTTTCCAGCTGCGGTTTGGGCGTGGGTTTGGGAGTGGTGGTGCTCATTTCTTTTTCGCGCCGAGGCAATACACCGTGCCGTCCTCGCTGCCGATGATTATTTTTCCGTCCACTACCGCCGGCGAAGCCGTGATGCCGTCGTCCGTTTCAAAACTCGAAAGCAGTTTGCCATCCTTCAGCCGCACAATGTACAGCCGACCGTCATTGGATCCCACAATCACTTTGCCGCCGCACACCACCGGCGAGCTGTTCACCTGCCCGCGCGTGCTGAAGGTCCACACCACTTTGCCATTATCGCGCCGCACGCAATGGAGGCGCTTGTCATGCCCGCCGAAAAGCACACGATCCTTCGTCAGCGCCGGCGAGGCTTCGTAGGGAAACAATCGGTCTTTGTAAGTCCACACCACCTTCTCCGTTTTCAAGTCGATGCAAAGAAATTCATTGGCATTGTGCCCCACGTACGCGCGCCCCGCATCGGCGGCCACGCTGCCGGCCACGTACGATTGCACGTCGACGGCCTTCTGTCGTTTGCCCTTCGCGATGTCGATGAGATGCAGCAACCCATCGCAGCCTCCAAACATCGTGCGCCCACCACTTAGCGCCGGCGAGCCGTTGATGGGTTGGTCACAGCCGTACTCCCAGATTTTTTTTCCGTCCTTGGCGTTCAGGCAATAGAGAAATCCATCGTGGCTTCCCACTAGCAAATACTTGTCCTTGCCATTGGGCGCGAGCGTCCAGTTCGCGCTGCCGGCGATGAGGTCGTTCGCCTCAAACTTCCAAACCTCCTCGCCCGTCTTTGCGTCCAACGCAAAAAACACGCCGAAGCTATTTCCAAAAAAAACGCGCCCATCCAAATACAACGCCGCCGCCTCGATGGGATCTTTGCTGTCGAATTCCCAAACCATTTTTCCATCGGCCAAATTCAGTGCAAAAAACTTCCCGTCATCGTTGCCAAAATAAACACGGCCATCGGCCACCACCGCCGAGGCCTTCACCGGTGCCTTCGTTTCGAACTTCCAAAGCACCATCGGTTTGTCCGGCACCGCCCCTTCGGCCACGCCGGTGAGGGCGCGATTGCCGCGAAAAATAGGCCAATCCGCCCCGCGCAACATCGGCGCGAGCAGAATCATTAAGGTGAGAATCCAGTGTTTCATAGTGGAACCATGGCGGAAAACGTTCTTCAATAGACGCAACCCACTCCATCCGCTTTCAGAAAACATCTCCCAAAACCAATTGAAAAGCAACGTAAAAATGTACGTGAACGTATGGTTTCATGGGAGGGCGAAGCTTCCGGTGAGCCGAAGGATGGCGTAGCCGTCCTTTGATTTAAGGCGCGCGTTCCGCACGCCACGGCTCAGCAGGAGCTTCGCCCTCCCGAGCGCCCAATTTCTTTCATCGCAATGTTCCCTTGCAGCTCCGGAAATTTATTATTAAAATTAATCCTATGAATCCACGCGAGGCGTTGCTGGCGCTTAATTTGTTGCCGGAGGTTGGGCCGGTGGGGGTGCGGCGGTTGCTCGAGCAATTTGGCGATGCCTCCGCTATCCTGCGTGCGCCCGAACGCGCGTTGATGGAGGTGGAGCGCATCGGCCCGAAAGTCGCGGGGCTCATCACGCGTTGGGAAAATCATGTGGACCTTGCGGGCGAGTTGAAACGCATTCGGGATTTCGGTTGCACGCTTCTCACGCAGGAAGATGATTTGTATCCGCCGCTGTTGCGCGAAATTTATGACCCGCCGATTGTTCTTTATGTGCGCGGCAAACTGGAGGAACGCGATCGCCACGCTATCGCGATGGTCGGCACGCGGTTATCCACGATGTACGGACGCGAAGCGTGCGGACGTCTGGCCGGTCAACTCGCCGCCAGCGGCATCACCGTGGTGAGCGGTGGCGCGCGCGGTATCGACACCGCCGCGCACGAAGCCGCCCTGCGCGCCGGCGGCCGAACCATCGCCGTGCTCGGCACCGGAATGGATATTGTTTATCCCGCCGAAAATATTGAGCTCTTCAAACGCATCGCCGAGAGCGGCGCGGTGATTACGCAGTTCCCCTTCGGCCGACGGGGCGACAAGCAAAGTTTTCCCATTCGCAACCGCATCGTCGCGGGCATGACGCAAGGCACCATCGTCGTCGAGGCCAACCGCTCCAGCGGCGCGCTCATCACCGCGAACTTCGCCGCCGAATATGGCCGCACGGTTTACGCTGTGCCCGGACGCATTGATTCGCCGCGCAGCGCCGGTTGTCACGGTTTGATAAAAGACGGCGCGCAGCTTTGCGAATCCGCCGAGGATGTTTTGGCCGAGTTTTCCAATTTCAATTACAGTTCAAACGAGCAACCCGAGCTGCCGCTGCCCGCGCTCACGCCCGCCGAGCAAACCATTTACAACGTGCTCACCCACGAGGAAATGCAGCAGGACGCCATCATCCGCCGCAGCGAGCTTCCGCCCGCCCAAGTCTCCGTGGCCCTCCTCCAGCTCGAGATGAAAAAACTAGTCCAACAACACCCCGGCCGCCTCTTCACCCGCGCGCGGTGAATTAAATATTGTCACCCGCGCGCGCTTTGCGACAATACGCCCGTGAACGCCAGACTCTTCATTGTGATATTTTTGGGATGCGCCTTTTCCGAGGCGACCGCTGCTGTTTCGTTTCTCGAACTTTCAAAAAATTATCAGCAAACCATTCAGCCGTTGCTGAAAAAATGCTGTCTCGATTGTCACTCCACGGAGAAGGAAAAGGGCGAGTTGGACTTGGAACGGTTTGGCACGTTGGCGAAGGTGCGGACGGAGCCGAAGGTTTGGCTGAAGGTGGTGGAGATGATGGTGGATGGCGAAATGCCGCCGAAAAAAAAGCCGCAGTTTTCGGCGGCGGAGCGGCGGGTGTTTCTCAGTTGGGTGCGGGACTACCTCGATGCCGAGGCGTTGGCGAATGCGGGCGACCCGGGGCGCGTCGTGCTGCGGCGGTTGAGCAATGCGGAGTACACGTACACGATTCAGGATTTGACCGGCGTGGCGTTGACGCCAGCGAAGGAGTTTCCGGTGGATGGCGCGGCGGGCGAAGGGTTCATGAATGTGGGCGATGCGATGGCGATGTCGCCGGCGCTCGTGCAAAAATATCTCGATGCGGGCAAGGACGTTGCTTCGCACGCGGTGCTGACGCCGAGCGGGATTCGCTTTTCGCTCGGCACCTCGCGGCGCGATTGGGCGGATGAATATCTTTTTGAAATACGCACCATTTATGCGCAGCACACCTCGGGGCAGGCTTCCACGGACAAAGTGCCCGGCTCGGATCCGAAGGCGTTGGCGGGGGCAATCAAAATGGGCGGTCGCATCAAACTGGAGCCGTATCTCGCAACGATCATTTCCAATCGCGAGCGGTTGCTGAAAAATCCTGCGGCGGCCGCGGCGGTGGCTCGCGAGGTATCTGCGGCGGTTGGCGGATTTGTTGGCGGCGGAAAATCCGTCGCTGCTGTTACGCGCGGTGCGGGATGACTGGCGCGCGGCCAAGCCCGCCGAGGCCGCGCGGTTGGCGGCGGACATCCAGCGCTGGCAGGACAAGCTTTGGAAATTTGATGCAGTGGGGCAAATCGGTCGCGAAGGGCGGTCGAAGGCGTGGATGAATCCGGTGACGCCGCTGGCGGAGCGGCGCGAGTTTCGGCTGAAACTGCCGAAGGATGCGAAGGGTGAAATCAGCGTGTTCCTCGCCGCGGGCGGGGCGGGCGATGGCGCTGACGGCGACGCGGTGCTGTGGAGCAACCCGCGTTTGGTGATTGCCGGTCAGCCGCCAATATCGCTGGGCGCCGTGAATGGATTGGGCCCGCGCATTGCTTTGTTGAAGCTGAACGAACGGCGCCGGACGAGGCGGTATTTAAACGTCATCGCCGAGGCGCACGCGGGCGGCAAGTCAATCGAGGTCGCGGCGAAAGGGCGCGGGCTGGATGCGCGGTTGCTGGCGAACTGGGCGGCGGCGGTGCAGTTGGGTCGGTTCGCCCAGCCGGTAGTGAAGGGGCACTTCACAAAAATGATTTCCAACATCGGCGGCTACGCGGACATCCGTGGCTGGGGTGTGCCGGCCACGCCGAGCATGATGGCGAACGGGTCAAAGGAGACCCGCCGTTTTGCAACGCTCGTGGTGCCGGGCCGCAGCGTGAACGTGCATCCCTCGCCGACGAAGGAGGCCATCATTTGGTGGCAGAGTCCGCTGGCGGGGAAGGTTCGCCTCGCGGGATTTTTTGCGGACTCCGATGCCGTGTGCGGCAACGGTGCGCGGGGGCGGACACGATTGCGCGTGGCGTTTTTGATAATGGCAAGCGCGGTGCGTTTGCGCCGAAGCAGGAGTTTGCGATTCAGCCGGGTGATTTGCTCAAGCTCGTGGTGAACGCGCGCGACCGCTCGCACGTGTGCGACACCACACAAGTTTCGCTGACCATCACCGAGCAGGCCGGCAAAAAACGCGTGTGGGATTTGGCGAAGGAAGTGGTCGACCGCATCCACGACAGCAATCCGCTCGCCGATACTTTTGGCAACGCGGCCGTTTGGCACTTTGGGGAATCGGCTGAGGCCAAGCCGGCGCAAAACGTCATCCCGCCCGGCTCCGCGCTGGCACATTGGCGCGCGGCGGTGGCAGGCAAAAAGCCGATGGCGGAAATTGAAAAACACGCGCGAGCGGTGCACCGCGTGCTGGGCGTGGAGCGGTTGCCCGCCACCAACGCGGACAAGGCGTTGGCGGCAAAATTCAACGAATCCAACGGCCCGCTGAAATGGCTGGCGCTTGCGACCGGCAAATTTGCGGCGGCGGACATTGAGGCAACCGCGCCGTTGGTTTTGGAATTCAAGTTGCCCGCTGCACTTGCGGCCGGCGCGGAAGTGGCGGTGACCGGCATGTTGCATCCGCGAAAGGGGCAGGAGGGCACGGCGCAATTTTTGGTCTCTCTCACGCGGCCGGACGCCAAGGCGATGGCGGGCCAGCCCATCGTCGCGGTGGAGGGCAAGGCCGGCATGGCGCGCGTGGAAAAATCGTACGCGGATTTTCGTGAGCTGTTTCCGGCGGCGATGTGCCACGCGCAAATTGTGCCGGTGGACGAGGTGGTGACGATGATTCTCTATCATCGCGAGGACGCAGCGCTTGCGCGGTTGATGCTCAGCGAGGCCGAGGCGGCGCGGCTGGATCGGTTGTGGGATGAACTGTTTTTTGTGGCGCGGGAGCCGTTGCTGCGAGTGGTGAGCCACGAGCAGCTTCACGAATTCGCCACGCAAGACCGGGAAGATTTGCTGTCGCCGCTGGAGGCATTGCGCGTGCCGATTCGGAAGGATGCGGAGAAGTTTCGCGCGCGTTTGAAAAAGACCGAGCCGATTCACTTGGCGGCGGTTTTGGATTTGGCCGAGCGCGCGTGGCGGCGGCCCTTGGCGGAAACGGAAAAGAAGGAAATGCGCGGGCTGTACGAAACGCTGCGCAAAAAGGAGTTACCGCATGAACGGGCGATTCGGTTGACGCTGGCGCGGGTGCTGACCTCGCCGGCGTTTTTGTATCGGCTGGAAAAGCCGGCGGCGGGGGCGAAGGCCGCGCCGGTGACGAATCGTGAGCTGGGCAATCGGCTTAGTTATTTCCTGTGGTCGTCGATGCCCGACGCGGAGTTGCAGCGCGCGTTGAGCGGTAAGATTCCGGTCGGCGACAAATTGGTGTCGGAACAGGCGCGACGGATGTTGCGCGATGGGCGCACGCGGCGGTTGGCGGTGGAGTTTGCGTGCCAATGGCTGGGGATTCGGGAGTTCGACACGGACGATGGGAAGAATGAAAAGCTGTATCCAGAATTCAAAAAACTGCGCGGCGCGATGTACGAAGAATCGGTGCGGTTTTTCGAGGACATGTTTCGCAACGACGGGTCGATTCTTGATTTGCTGAATGCGGATCACACTTTTTTAAACGAATCGCTGGCGAAACACTACGGCATCGGCGGCGTGAACGGCAGCGATTGGCGGCGCGTGGAAGGCGCGCGGGCGAAGGGGCGCGGTGGTATTCTCGGGATGGCGACGGTGTTGGCGAAGCAATCGGGAGCCTCGCGCACGAGCCCAATTTTGCGCGGCAATTGGGTTTCGGAAACGCTGCTCGGCGAGCGGTTGCCCAAGCCGCCGGCGAATGTGCCGCAGTTGCCCGAGAGTGTGCCGGCGGGTTTGACGGCGCGGCAGTTGATTGAAAAGCACAGCAGCGTGGCGGCGTGCGCGAAGTGCCACGCGCGGATTGACCCGTACGGATTCGCGCTGGAACAGTACGATGCCATCGGCCGTCTGCGCGCGAAGCCGGTGGACACAAAAACGAAATTGGTCGACGGCAAATCCATCGAGGGCATGGACGGGTTGCGGCGGTATTTGCTGAATGACCGGCGCGATGCGGTGGTGCGGCAGTTTTGCAAAAAGCTGCTCGGCTACGCGCTGGGCCGTGAGGTGCAGCTTTCGGATGAGCCGTTTCTGGCGGACATGCAAAAGCGGTTGGCGAAGAACGGCTACCGCTTCAGCGTGGCGGTGGAGGCGATTGTGACGAGCGATCAGTTTCGGAATATTCGTGGTGTGGGCTCGGCAAAAGTTGATTGAAATAAATCGGAACGAGTTTAGTCTAAAGACAGCGATTGGAGAATTATGAAACACGAAATCACACGACGGACGATGTTGCGCGGCTTGGGGGTGACGATGGCGTTGCCTTGGATGGAGAGCTTGCGCGTGTGGGGCGATGTGGCGAAGGGCGCGAAGAAGGCGAGCGAGGCGCCGGTGCGGATGGCGATTTTGTTTTCGGGTTGCGGTTATCACAAAAGTGAATGGTGGGCGAAGGGTGAGGGCAAGGCGATGGAGCTGGGCAAGGTGCTCGCGCCGTTGAATGAGTTTCGCGACAAGATGGTTTTCATTCGCGGGCTTTATAATAAGGAGGCGCTGAAGGGGAACATTCACAGTTCGCAGACGGGGAATCTGCTTTCGGGCGCGCCGTTGGCCTCGGGCGGTCGGATTTCGTCCGGCACCAGCGTAGACCAGTACGTGGCACAACGCATTGGCCGGCAGACGAAGGTGCCGAGCTTGGTGCTCGGTTGCGAAAAATCCAATCCCGGCGTGCACAAGAATTATTCGCTGCTGTACAGTTCACACATTTCGTGGAGCAGCCCGAACTCGCCCACGCCGCTGGAGGTTTACCCGGCGCTGGCGTTTGATCGGTTATTCAAAAACAAGGCACAGGCGGGCGACCAAAGCGTGCTCGATGCGGTACTCGGCGACGCGAAAGATTTGCGCCGCAACATCAGCCAGCTCGACCAGCAAAAGCTCGACGAGTATTTAAATTCCGTGCGCGAGGTGGAGCAGCGCATCGAAAGCGCCGGCCAACGCGGCGAGTTGCAGGGCTGGCGGCCGACGCTCGCCAAGCCCAACATGCCCCGCCCGAAGGACGGCTATCCGCAAGACATCGTGGAGCACATGCGGCTGATGAGCGACATCCTCGTGCTCGCGTTCCAGACCGACACCACGCGCGTGTGCACCCTCAAGCTCAACAACGACCACGGCACCCTGCGCTTCCCGCACCTCAACGTGGATTACATGATTCACCATCTGCTCTCCCACAACGACACCAACGACTGGCTGAAGGTGAACCAGTTTTTCCTCGAGCAAATGGCCTACATCGCGCGCCGTCTCGACGCCATCCAAGAAGGCAACCGCACCGCGCTGGATAACACCATGCTCATGCTCTGCTCCAGCATGCTCACCGGCCATCACGACGCCACGCAGCTTCCGGTCGTCATGCTCGGCGGCGGCGGCGGCCGAATCAAAGGCGGGCAGAACCTGAATTATCTCGGCAAACCCAACCGCCAAATGAGCCGACTGTTCATCAGCATGATGGACAAGATGAATGTCCGCCCAAAAACCTTCGGCGATGCGGCTGCGCCGTTGGATGAGGTGTAGATTACGTAGGATTTTATTTGCCCAATCTCCGCCACGCGCCTAGCCTCGGCGCATGAACCGACGCACTTTTATTCAATCCACCGGGGCCGCTGCGGCAGTGATGGCCACCTCGCAACTCGAAGCGGCTGACAAGAAACGTGAGCGGGCGAACAAGGGGTTGATTTTTAAGTCCACTAAATTTGGCGGGCGGGCGAATTTGAAGCGGATGAAGCGGCTCAAGGAATTGGGTTTTGACGGCATCGAGGGAAGCGCGCCGGGGATGGATATCGCTGGGCTGCGCAAGGCGTGCGCGGAGGTGGAGCTGCCGATGCACGGGGTGGTTTATAATAAGCATTGGCAAAAGCGGCTGTCCTCGCCGGACAAGGCTACGCGCGACGAGGGGCGCACGGGGCTGGAGGCGGCGATTCGCGAGTCGAAGGCGGTGGGCGGTTCGTCGGTGCTGCTGGTGCCGGGGCGCGTGAGTGGGCCGAACGAGACGCATGAGCAGGTTTGGGAACGGTCCATCACGGAAATTCGCAAGGTCATCCCGCTGGCGAGCAAGCTGGGCATTCATGTGCTTATCGAAACGGTTTGGAATGGTTTTTGCTACAAGCCGGTGCAGTTCCGCGACTATATAGATGAAATTAACAATCCATGGGTGCAGGCGTATTATGACATTGGCAACATGCAAAAGTTCGCGCCCAGCCACGAATGGATTCGCGTTCTCGGCAACCGCAATGTGAAACTGGACGTGAAGGATTGGGGCAAGAAAAACGGGTTCTGCCCGCTCGGCCAGGGCGATGTGGAGTGGGACAAGGTGCGGGCGGAGTTAAAGAAAATCGGCTTCTCCGGCTGGGTCACGCGCGAGGGCAGCGACGGTGGCGACGACAAGACGGCGGCACTAATGGATGAATTACTCGATCTTTAAGTGGGTTTTTAGCCGGAACTTTCCAGCACGATTTTGAACTCGAGGCCGGAGGGCTTGCGGTTTCGGCAGGTGACTGTTCCGCGGCAGGCTTCGACGCAGGTTTTGACGATGGCCAAGCCGAGGCCCGCGCCGCCGGTGGCTCGGTTGCGGGCGAGTTCTGGCCGGTAAAAGGGGTCGAAAATCTTGGGCAAACTTTCCTCCGGCAAGCCCGGGCCGCTGTCGGTGATGAGGAGGATCAGTGTTTCGTTTTCACGCTCGGCGGTCACGTTAATAGGGCCGGCATTGCCGGCGTATTGGATGGCGTTGCGGAGGAGGTTGCCGAGCGCGAGCGACAAACGCTGCGCGTTGGCGTTCACCGAAATCTCCTTGTTGACCGAAATTTTCACCGTGGAATTTTTGGCGCCTTCCCGTTCCATTACGCGGTCGATGATTTCGCGGAGGTTCACCGGTTCCAGTTCAATGGACTTGGGCTTCACGCCTTCCTGCGAAAAAAGCAGCAACTCGTTGACCAGCTCGGACATGTGCTCCACTTCGTCCTGCACATCCGCAACGTATTTTTTTTGCTGATCATCCGCGCGTTGATCGAGGATGCCCAAGGCAACTTGAATGCGCGCGATGGGGGAACACAGCTCGTGCGAGATGTCGCCGAGAAACCGCCGCTGGCCCTTCACAAAACCATCCAGCCGCTCGGCCATGTGATCGACGGCCTGTCCCACGCGGCCGATTTCGTCGGTGCGCGAGGTGCCGACCCGCGTGTCGAAATTTCCCTCCGCAATTTGTTCTGTGGCGGCGGTGATCTTGGCGATGGGCTGGGTGATGTTGCGCACCATCGGCAACCAGAAAAGCACTGAAAGCACCGTGGCCAAGATGAGGATATTCACCCATCGCAATGGATCGGAAAAGAGACCAGCGCCGCTCATCGTGTCGGACACGGTAACAAGTGTGGCAAAGTAGTGGGCTTGGTTTGGCCCTCGTTGAACCCGGCGCAGTCCGAGGAGGTTTTCGCTGGGGAGTTCTTCGCTTCCCTCGGCCTGAACTACCACGGGAATATCCACTCCCGCCCAATACCGCGCTTGGGGCTTGTCCGTTTTGATCATAAAAACCGCGGTGGGGGAAGTGGGAATACGGTTCGGCGGAGGATTGCCGCCATTTTGTGCTGGTCTGGATTCGTTGCCACCGCCTCGTCCTGGGCGGTTGGGCGGGCCTGCGTTGCCGCGCTGCCGCAGCCAAGTTTCCAATTCAGCTTTGCTCAACTGTTTGTCTTTGTTGGTGTCGGCCTCGGTCATTATTTCTGTGATTTGTTCGGGCCTGAAGGGGATCCGCCGTCGGCTGAAAGGAAGGCTGCCCCGGGTTCCGCGCTGGACAATCTCCTCATATTTTTTGCGTTGCTCTTCATTGAGCAACTCATCCATTTGATTCCGATAGTCCTGCATTATTTTACTGAGCAACTCGCGCGACTGGACGATGCGTTCTTCCCGGGGCAATTCCCGCAGGGCGGAGTTGGTCCACATGCTGCGGAAAGCCTGATCGCGCTCGAGCCTGACAGTGGAGTATTTCTCGCGCTGTTCCTCATTCAACTGGAGTTGCTCGGCCAAGGTTGGGGGCCGTTCACGGGGCGGTCTGGGGCGCGGAAGGTTGGCGATTTTTTCGCGAACCTCGTTGGGGATTTTCAGGGAATCATCCACCAGCGATTGGCCGTCGATCCCCACCAGATGAAAATCCACTTTGTAGATTTCAGAAAACTTTCTCAGCTCGCCTGCCCAATCCTCGCGCAGCCGGTTGGTGAGCCCATCGGAGATGACTTGAGCCACTTGTCGCACCCGTTGCTCCGATGGGCCAACGAATGGCGAGCCGGGTCCGATTTGGAATTCGTAGACCGCCCAGATCATTGCGCCAATCAGCAGCAGGTTCAAAAAGAACCAGGCGAGTATTTTGGTGAAAAGTGTGCCGCGGATGTTCATTGTCAATTCATTGCTTGATCATCATGTACCCGACCGACCGGACGGTTTGGATGAAGGTGGGTGCCTTGGGATCATCGCCCAGTTTCTGGCGCAGGGCGCTCACGTGGACATCGATCGACCGGTCGAACACATCGTAATCGCGTCCGGCCACGTCATCGAGAATTTGTTCGCGCGACCGCACTCGTCCGCGCGCGCGCGTGAGGCTCAGTAACAGATCGAATTCCAGCGAGGTCAGTTTCAGCGGCACATCGCCCAGCACGGCGGTGCGTGAGCCGGGCGAAATAATAAGATTGCCATTGGTGAGGTCCGCTTCAACCTCTGGCCCGTGTTCCGCGCCGGCTTTGGGTTTGGCCCGCCGCATCACCGCGCGCAGCCGCGCTAACAATTCGCGCGTGGAAAATGTTTTGGGCAAATAATCATCCGCGCCGATCTCCAGCCCCACCACGCGGTCGGCCTCATCGCCGCGCCCGG
>LWDU01038912.1_pt2 | contig 21709 bp, 19 predicted proteins | sample 727161 | NCBI WGS metagenome assembly LWDU01 (sample SAMN04566230, study PRJNA314399) | hydrothermal vent metagenome | isolation source: deep sea hydrothermal plume seawater | place: Mexico: Gulf of California, Guaymas Basin | collected 2004-07-11
CCCCGAGGAATCGGTTTCCGCCCAACCGTCGTGAAGCGGCACGAAGAAACGGAGGGTGAGGCCCCTGGACTGGAATTTCCAAGCCGCTCCCTGACGGACGTATCGATCGCGGTAATAGCCCGAACCCAGCATGCTGCGCCCGTCGCGGACCGAGCGAAGGTCGATGTACGCGATGCCCGTTGCACGATCGCCGTCCAATTCGATGACATGATTGTGCACGAAGGGTTGGAGGTCGGCCTGATCGTCATCCACCAAACGCTGGAAGGCCGCTCGCAGAGCCTCTCTTCCCCGAATGGGGGCTTCAAGGCTCGTGTCCATCTCACCGTCGTCGGTAAAAAGGCCCACCAAGGGCTCTACTTCCATCTGCCAGACATGGTGGGCGTAGAGACGGGCGAGATCGCGAATCGCCTCCTTGTCCACCAGTTCGCGCACCGCGGGTTCGATCTCCAGAGCATCCATAGCGGGATAATCTAGCGGGGATCTCCGTTCGCGCGACCGGAACAATCCCGGGCAGGACAACTCAAAGCACCCGACCCTCGGGGTGAGTCCCTTTGGGGTGGAATCGCTCAGAATTCAGACCGAACCGAAATCCGATGCGGCACAGGGGCCGATTGTGCAACACTCACCCACCGTGACTCAAAGTTTCGTGAGCTGGCTGTTGACCTTACCTTTCCTCTTCGCCTTCGGGGGAACTTTGATCGTCTTCGACCCGCTTCAACGAATTGCCCGGCTCTTTGGCCAGCGCCCCCAAGAAATTGTCGCCGGCGCGATGCAGACCTGCCTCGTCTTCGCGTTTCGGATCAGCGGGATGCGGCTGCTCGTCGAGCGTTCGCCCCGGGTCAAACCGAACTCCGCCTACCTCATCGTCGCCAATCACCAGAGCATGTTCGACATCCCGATTCTTGGGGCGACGCTCTTCAGCAACTTTCCGAAATACGTTGCAAAGGGTGAACTCGCCCATTGGCTGCCGGGCATTTCATACAATTTACGCCGGGGGGGGAACGCAATCATCGAACGAAGCGATCGCGAGCAGGCCACCCAGGCGATCCAGGAAATGGGCGCCACCGCCCAGGCGCGCGGCGTTTCGCCGGTAATCTATCCCGAGGGCACCCGCTCCCGGACAGGTCGGCTCAGACCATTCAAGAGACCCGGAACCCTGGCCCTCCTCGAATCGGCTGCCCGGCTCCCCGTCGTCCCCGTCACCATCGACGGCTCATGGAAGTTGCTGAGCCACAACTTGCTCCCCCTCCCCTATGGGACCGAGGTTCGCCTGCGGATCGGCACGCCCATCGAGCGCACCGAGGGCCAGGACAACGAAGCGTTGATCCTCGAGGTCCGGGAACAGATCGAGAAGACCTTGGAACACTGGCGCAGCGCCTGAGTCTCAGGCGCCGATGGCCCGATCGAGCAGCCGGTGCCAATGGCGGATCTTGCTCTCCTGATAGTTGGCGAAGACCAGGTTCTCGTGGACTCCGGAACGCAATCCTTCCTGAACCGAGCCCAGATTGAACACGTCCTGATTGAAGACCCGTCCCAAAAAACCGAGTTCCGGGGCGTGGGTGAAATCTTCGTCCGGGGCCAGCCAATGGATCTCGCAGGGCGGGGGGCGCTTGCCCCGGTAGGGGTTCAGATACATCACTTCCATGATGCAGTGGTGAGGGTCGTCGCCATGGGGGCGAAAGCGGTAGGTGATTTTGTTGTACGCACCCCAGGGATGAAAGTTCGGAAAGACGGTGTAGTAAAACGAGTCCAGCATCTCGGCGTCGGTCAAATCGAATGCACCGGGGACCAAGGGCGCCAATTGGACCCGGGAGGCTTGGCCCAGTAGCTGGCGACCCGTCATGCCGTCGGGCAGGACCATCGAGGGGTCCTCGTCGAGGTAGCGGTTCGTCATCGCGTCGAGACTATCCTGCTCGCTGGGCTCCCAATCGAGATGCGGGCTGGGCGTCCCGTTGGGGGTTATGGCGCGACTGAAGCTATCCCAGACGTCGTACTGCGAATTCGTATCACCGATCCCCTGAAGAAGTTGCGGATGCGTGGACAGGACGTGATACGCCTCCATAAAGGCTTCCTGGGCAACTTTCCAATTGCACGGCAGAACCCGTGCCACGTGAACCGCCTTGTAACGTTTTTCCAAGGGCCAGCGCTCAAAATGCGAAGGCAACTCTCCCAAATAATCTTCCAGTGAAGCGGCTTCCAGGTCGGGATTGACAAAAACGAACCCTCCCCAGGTTCCCACCTGGACCGGCGGCAGCGCGTAGTCGGCGTCTTTGACATGGGGAAAATCCCAAGCGCAGGGGATTTCCTGCAACGAGCCATCCAGGTTCCATGTCCAGCCGTGAAACGGACAGCGCAGCATCTCGGATCGGCCCGCGTGCTGCTTGATCTTCCGGCTGCGATGAAGGCACACATTGTGGAACGCGCGAATTTCATCCTCTGCCGCGCGTACGATCAAGATGGACAAGCTCGCCACTTCGTAGACCTGGTGGTCACCGACCTCGGGGATCTCTTCTTCGCGACACGCCATCTGCCAGGACTTCTTCCAGACTTTCTCCACTTCAAGGGCGTGAAAGGCCTGGGAGGTGTACTGGTCCCGGGGAACGAAGCTCGGAGGAATCTGGGCCGGCGACTCCATGCGCAAGACCGCGGGTACGGGCTTTGTATCCGTGTCCAAGAGTGCTTGGTAGGAGATCCCGGCGGAGCGCCCCGCTGAGTTCGCGTCGTTTTCGGCTGATGTCATTTCCCAGCTGCCCCTTCCCGCCCCTCTCCGGCGCTTGCCCGACCCGAAACCCCTCGAGCCGCTCGATTCACTTGAACCCCTGGAAAGAGCACGCCCTAGTACGCCACGCGTTTGGTCAAGCCGCCGTCAACGACGAGATTGGCTCCTGTGATCAAGCTGGCCGCCGAACTCGCCAGGAATGTCACCGCGTTGGCGACTTCTTCCGGGCGGCCCATTCTCCCGATGGCACATTGGGCCAGGGTCCGATCGTAGATCGCCGGCATGGCGTTCTTGATCATCTCCCAGTTGCCTCCCTCGAAATAGATCGGGCCCGGGGAAACCGAGTTGACCCGAATGCCCTTGGATGCCAGGGCCTGGGCAAGATCGCTGGCGTGGGAAAGCAGCGCGGCCTTCATGGCATTGTATGGCTGGGGGACTCCAAAATATTCGAGTGCGGCGGTGCTGCTGATGAAGACCACGCTCGCACTCTCCGATTCCTTCAGTGCCGGCATCGCGGCCTCCACCGCCCGGGCCGCCCCGAGCACATCGATGTCGAGATTGGCCTGCCAAGCCGCATCCCCCATGCCGGCCCCGCCGCTGGCATTGCAGATCAGAATGTCCAGGCCGCCCAGGTCCTCGGCGGATGCCGTCACAAATGCGCGCAACGCTTCCCCGTCCGCGACATCCACCGCCTGGCTGAAAACCCGAACCCCGCGTGTTTCAAGATCCTTGCGCGCGGTTTCGAGGCCGCCTTCGCTGCGCGCGCAAAGCGCGATATCGACCCCTTCATCCGCGAGGGACTGGGCGATAGACAACCCGATGCCTCGACTGGCGGCGGTCACTAAGGCTTTCTTGCCTGCGAGATTCAATTCCATTTTTGAGCTCCTTGAGATTGGGCTTGAGGTTTGACTTGAAGGCGATGCTCCGGCGTCCCCTTCGTGGGCGCCGGGTTCAGTCTGTCGAGGCCGTGATGTCTTGGGCGCGGCACTCGCTTGGGCCGCTTCAGGTGAGGCCCCGCGATGGCTCGAGACCTTGCCAGGCTGAGGACCTCCCACCCAGCCGATCATGTGGGGGTCAGCATCCCGCAACTCACCGGACTGCCAGCGGCCGTCGGGGGTAAACAAACCGATCTGCCCGCCTTCGTCCACCCGCACGAGACCGCTCTCCAGCCTCTCGTACGTACCGCCCGTCATGCCGTGTCGAAGTTTGACCAACCGTTTTTTCCTTGAATTCCTTCGATACCCGCGCCAGTCCCGCCGAATCACCGACCCGAACCCGACCATGGGCTTGGCCCGGACCGAGGAGGGGGGCGCCGACTAGAAGAGCGGGCCCACCGATTCGATTTCGTATCGCTGCATGTTCATGCCGGTAATTCCCAGTTCTCCGAGCGTCTCCCGAAAACGTGCCATGTGGGGCGAGGCAAAATGCAGATCCAGCGCCTCCTGGGACTCCCACTGCTCGAAGACTCGAATGGTCCCGGGCTCACCCATATCGAGAGAGAAAGCATAGTCGAGGTTTCCGGGCTCCTTCCGGGTCTCGCGCATCATCTCGGCCGCCGGCTCCACGGCCTGCGCACGCTTCGAGGGGTCGACCGCGATCGTTCCGGCAATCACAAACATGTATTCTCCCGGCTTCAAGCCGTCGATCAAAGAGTGAAAAAGTCCGCGCGTGGCACCCCGGCAGGGTCGTAGACCGGCTCCCGATGATCCACTCGAAATTTCGAAACGTCCACGCCGCGCAGCCCGAAGCTTCCGATGGTATTCCGCATATTCAAATAGTGCTCATTCTTGAAGTGACTGGCCAGATCGGCCTCGGATTCCCAGTGTTCGTAGACCATGATGCGGCCCTCGATGAGTGGGTCTCCGGTCCACACGTAGGCCACACATCCCTTCTGGGCGCGTGTTCCCACCATATGGGGCTTGGCCGCTTCGAGAGCCTCGGCGCGGCGCTCGGGGTCGACGTCGATGGTCCCGGCGATGAGAATCATGCTTTCATCTCCAATCCCGGCCCCATGTCTCGGGACACGGGCGTCAAGCGACCGCTTAGATCAGGAGGGCCCATGTAGAAGAGGCTGAAATGCCGCCGCGCGAATCTCCAGGCGCCGCGCTCCTGGCAATACTCATCGCTGTACGCCCCCATGGTGAAGAGTCCCGTGCCCGCCTGGGTGCGGGCGTGCTCGGTCACCGTCCACCGGCCCCGGGCTCCGCTCCCGTCGATTTCCACGATTCCGCCGCCGGTGCATTGCATCACGTACTCCAGTCCGCCGGTGAGCGCTTCCAGTCGGGCAGCCAACGCCTCCTGCCCTCGACTCCGCTCACCCAGAAGTTCCCACTCGCCTTCCTGGGCCCAGGTTGCGAGCCAAGTTTCGGAATCGAAGCGAAGCACCGCATCCGAGTACCGGGCCACGAGGTTTCGAATTTCGAGTTCGTCGGCGACGCGTGATTCGTTCATTCCCGCCCTCTTCTTTCTTTCTTCAATGATTTCTTCACTTCTTTACTTCTTTCTTCATGCCAAGAAACTCATTGTCCGGCGAGTCGCTCCACCACCGGGGCGAATGCCTCCATGACGTCATCGGTTACCGTGATATAGCTGATCCCGAAGCATTCCCGCCGCCGCTCCAATTCTTGGCAGATCGAGTCCACGCTCCCGAAAAGGCCGTGGGGGTGGGCGCGCATCTCCTCCTCGGTGAGACCAAACGCCCCAGCCATCCCCTTTGCGGCGGCGTCTCCCCCGTCTCCAACGAAGGTGAAGTAAGCACCGATTTCGATCTCGAGATCGGCCATTCGCGCGCCCGCGCCCTCGCGCACCCAGCCCAGTTTTCGCTCGGTCTCGGAAGACGTACTCAACTTGACACCTTCGGGCCCCAGCACTCCGGCGCGATTATTGAAATTGAGGCTAACGATATCCGCCTCGCGCCCGGCCAGGGCGAGAACCCTACGGCTTCCGCCGCCAATCATGATGGGCGGATGCGGCCGTTGAACCGGAAGCGGAACTCCGGTGTACTCGTGCACCTCTACGTGCTCGCCCGACTGGTCGATGGGCTTGCCCGACATATGGGCCTTCACCAACGCCACGGTCTCCGCCAGACGATCAATCCGAACCCGGGCCGGATCGAACCGCATCCCCAGAGCCGCATACTCGGGTTCTAGCCAGCCCGCTCCGAGTCCCAACTCGAGACGTCCCTCGGAGAAAAGATCCAGAGTCGCCGCTTCCTTGGCGAGCACCGCCGGATGGCGATAGTCCTGACAAAAAACGCGACAGCCCACGCGCAAAGTGCTCGTCGCCTCGGCGGCCACCGCCATTGCGGGCACCGCAGCGAGTTCCTGGAGCGGGTGCATGCTGCGCTCGAGAGCCGGGCCGGGGCCAATGATGTGGTCGGCCAGGTGAAGGCACGCATAGCCGAGTTCCTCCACCCGCCGGGCCCGCTCTCGCCACGCGGAGCCACTCTCGGCGCTGAAGCTCTGAACGGCAAATCGAAACGGTCGGGGGGGCATGGAACTCCTTGAGATGCACAGTTGGGGGACGAAACCCGCTTCGCTCGGGCGGGTTCTGGCTTCAGTGGAACTTGGGGTCCTCAAGGCACCAGCGAAGGGAGCGCCTCAGCAATTCATGATACACCGGCGATTCCCAGGATCCTCGCTCGACCCGGGGATACTCTTGGATCATGGGGCGCATGTCGTAGCGACCTCGGCAATGTCCGAGCGTGAGATAGAGCACCTGGCCGCGACCCTCGGGGTGGAGATACATGACGAGCCGAGGCTCATCTACGGGCCAGTCGGCTTCGACAAAGCCCACCGCTTCGCCACAAAAACGCGTGGCCAGCAGGGCCTCCACCTCGCCGTGGTATTCGCAAAGATAGAGTTCGTCTTCGACCTCGAAGGGTTCGATGCCCGCCACCAGGGGATGATCGGGCTTGACGCTCTCCACCGTGTAGGGCGCGATGGGGGGATGCGCGATGAACTGGCTGCCGAGGGTACGCATCAACGTGCCCTGGACTCGGGGCGCAGCCACTCGACCATCGGCGAGAAACTCCATCACCGAGTTGGTGCCGTGGAGAGCCAACCAACGCCCGCCTCCGCGCACAAATTCCTGAAGCGCGACCTCCTGGTCCGGAGTCACGCCCGCGAGATCGCACGTGTACGTGACCAGAAAATCCGACGCCGCGAGAGCACCAAGATCGCTGTAGTCCCCCGCCACTCGGGTCCGAACGTTCGGGTGCTCACCGAGCAGCTTCAGCAATTCCACACGAGCGAAATCGAAATCGTGCCAGCGGCCCCCACAAACCAGATAGGCGTTGACGGGCTCGTTCACGCCGGATCGAACTCCAGTGGAAGCGCCGCCATGCCACGCAGCAGGATATTGGGGGGGTAGACCGGAGGCCCGCTGCCGTCGGGAGCGCGGAGGTTGGGGAGACGCTCGAGCAGGGCTTCGAAGGCCTTGGTCATCTCCATCCGCGCCAACTGCGCTCCGAGACAAAAGTGCACGCCGGCCCCAAAGGCGAGATGGTCGTGGGCATTGGCCCGGCCTGCATCGAAAGCATGGGGATCGGGAAAGACCGCCGGGTCGCGGTTGGCCGCCGAAAACCGAACCAGCATCGCCGAACCCGCAGCGATCTCCACGCCGCCCAGGACCGTGTCCCGGATGCAAACTCGCCACATGTTGGCCGTGGGAGTCGTCAGGCGTAGAATTTCTTCCACCGCGTTGGGGATTCCATCGGGATTCTCACGCAGGCGAGCAAGCTGGTCGGGATTCTCCATCAGGAGGTGAACACCTTGACAGATCGCCGATGCGGTGGTCTCGTTGCCCGCCACCAACAACTGCTGGAGAATCGAAAGGCACTCGGCCATATCCAGCGGCGCCTCGCCCTCGACCCGGGCGTTCACCACGGCCGACAAGATATCCGCCCGGGGGTTCTCGGCGCGGTCCTTCAGAACCTTCTCGAAGTATCGCTGAAACTCGACGATGCGCTTCCAGGCCTCCACCTGCTCCTCGGTGCTCGCCATTCCCCCAAGCTGCGCCACGAAGCCGTCGCTCCACTGTTTGAACTTCGCAAGATCCTCCCGCGGAACCCCCAATTGCTCGGCAATCACGGTGAGCGGGAGGGGAACGGCGAATTGCGATCGAAGTTCAACCCGGCCCTCCTGTGCAAAACCATCGATCAGTTCCCCGACCAGGGCTTCGATACGGGGCGCCAGGGCGCCCACCCGCCGCAGGCTGAACCCTTTGTTGACCAGAGAGCGAAAACGCCGCTGTTCCGGAGGGTCGGCGGTGAGCATGGTGTCCACCGGCGGATAGCCCCCCTTCATCACTTCGGCCACCGCCGAAGGCACCTTCGCTTTCGCGCCTCCGCCCATCATCAACATGAAGCGGTTGGAAAAAGTCTCGTAGTCGTTCAGGACCTGGTTGACCAACTCGTAACTCGAAACCAGGATCAAGCCCGTATTGGGTTCGCGATGGACGGGTGCCTCGGCGACCAGACGGTCGTTGTACTCCCAGGGTTGGGCCAGAATCGCGGGATCAAACGGGTTGAAACGAGACAACTCTCCGGCGTCGCCGACGGGTTGGAGCGGTCCTGGGGTGGGCACTTCGCCACTGCTCGAACTCATTTTGCTTCCTCCTGCTCCTCACCACCGTACCAAATCGGCGAACTCCAGAGTCTCTCCTGAATTGTCCGGGGAACCACCGGGTTGCGACATCCATCCGGGCGTACGCTCGGGTCCAGGGCGACACACTGCCGCTGATTCCAACGGCAGCTCGGGTTCTCAATCACGCGCAGGTAGTAGACGGCGCTCCGCTGGGGATCGAAATCGGGATCGCGCCAAACGCGACAAAGGCTGTCCGCACCCGGGCCCTGAGGCTCGCAGGTGTCCAGATCGACTCCAGCGCCGTTGGCACCGCCGGCCACATCGTAGACCTTTTCGTAGAACCGGCCGTCGTCCCCCAACCATCCTTTGATGATCTGCGCGCGCTGGAGCAACCCCCCGGGATGGTCGGGAATTCCTGGATCCCGCAGGGCCGACACCACGAAGAGCGGCCCCGAGGCCGTCCCGGGTCGAGGGGGCAGGTCTCCACCCATGGGCACGCCCCCCGCGTATCCCGCCTGCACGAGGTCCGGGTTGTCACACAAGTCACCGGGGTACTCCCACCCTCCGAAAAAACGCGCTGTCATCCGGGGACCGCTGGTTCCGAAGACCTCCCGGCGCTCCATCGCGTCAAACAGGGCATCCCGGGAATTCTCCTCGGCCCAGATCCCCGCAAGCCCACCGGGACTGGAGATCACGTTGAAGACCGCCGCCACCAACTGGGAATCCACCGAGAGCCGCTCGCTGGTCGTAGCATCCTCCACGCCGCGCCAGCCGTCGTAGCTGTACTCCTCGACATCGCCCGGGGTGGCGTTGTGGGAGTCGGTGGCGGCGAGAATGCCCAGCTTGTACGGGTTGACACCGATCCTCGCCTCTTCACGAAATCCCTCCACCAGCACATGGCGCACGTAATCCAGCCGGGAAACACATCCGAGGCCCGCCAGGGCCCCGGCCCCGGTTCCCTCGATGCAATCGGGCGTGGCGGGAGGCCGCCACTCCTCGAAACCGCAAAACTCATCGGGCGCGGCCACCACGCCGTACATGTCGTTGCGGCATTCCGAGTCCCCCTTGATCTGGGAGATCTCCACCAGGGGTTCGAGTTCGGCGCGCAACTCCGCGCGCGCGCGCTGGACTTCCAGGGGAAGGTCCCGGCCGGTCACCGTGAACATACGCCCATTGCTGAGGTTCGAGTTGTGCGGGATGGTGAGCACATCGCAACCCGTGCCCGCATCCAGACACTGGCTTTTGAGACGACCCCAGAAATCGTACACGTCGGGATAGTCCACCCATGCCGTGGGCGAAGCCGGAACGACATCGTTTCTAAAAATCGCGTTGTGGTGAACTTTCGCGAGCCCCGGGGTAGCCGTGTACTCGTAGGCGTTGAACGCAGTAAAGGAACACGCGGCGCTGCGGTCGTAGTGGCGCGAGGCCGCGGCCTGCTGCTCCCTCCACACCTCCGCCATGGCATCCAGACACAGATCGGCCCCCTCCCCGCAGAGCGCACGGCTGCGCGCGGGCATCTCCTGCTGCGGATCGAGTGAACTCGTGATGGCCGCGGTTCGACCGGCAAACTCGCCCATCTTGGGATTGGCCATGGCCATCTCCCCGCGGAAGATCTTGCAGCCATCGGTGTCGTAGCGTCCGGAACCCTTGCGGGTACACAGGGCGACCTCGCCCTGGTAGGACGCGTGATCGGTCAACGCCGCGAAGTCCAGGGGACGCTCCAATTGGGCGAACCGCTGGGGCTTGCCTTCGGCGTCATAGGGGGCGAGGCCAATTTTCTCACCGCGGGCAAAACGGTAGACATCATCGGCGCTCCCGCGCACATCCCACAAGTTTGCGTCGAAGGAAAGCTCCGAGTGCACATGAAGCTCGCCCCAGAAAGCCTTGCGAAGCGGATCGCGATTCGCGCACGCGTCCCGCGATTCGCTATAGGGGCGACCCGAAGGCGCGGTCGCCATAGGGCCTTCGCCCGGCTGGGCGGTCCGCTCCGTGGCCTCGATGGGCCCTCCCGGCTGGCACCCCAGGGTAAGAGCCTGGAGGAGCGTCACGAGGAGAAGGCCGAATCCCGCCTGAGCCCCGGGAAGCTTCCCCGGTTCCCCGCCCCACAAATTTCCCAACATAATCCCTGCTCCTTCGGCGATCCGATTGAATTCGGTCCGCAGCATTCGACGAATCGAAATCCGCCTGCGGGTGAAACACGATAGTTTTGTATTCTCCCCCCGGCTACCCAGATGCCACCGGACCCACGCCCTTAAAACTCTCACCCAACAGCGCGCCAGGACCCCCATGAGTCGCAAACAATTGATCGATTTGACCAAACGGCATCTGGCTCACGCTACGGCGGGCACCGTCGACCAGGCGCCCGAAATCTTCCGCGTCCCCGCCAGTCACTACACCGACCCCGAACGCTGGCAACACGAGGTCGATCGGATCTTCAAGCGACTCCCCCTCGTGCTCGCCTTCTCGGCGGAACTTCGCGAGAACCACGCCTACCGGGCCCTCGAGGTCTGCGGAATGCCGGTCCTGCTGGTCCGGGATGGACACGGCGAAATGCGCGCATTCGTCAATATGTGCAGTCATCGCGGCGCTCAGGTCGTCGCCGAAGGCACCGGACAAGCCCGTCGTTTCATGTGTCCCTACCACGCCTGGACATACGACAGCCAAGGCCAACTGGTCGCGGTTCTCGACGCGGACGAATTCGGCGAACTGGATCGCGCTTGCCTGGGCCTGACTCCACTTCCCGTAAACGAGCGGGCGGGAATGATCTTCGTCGTGCTTTCCCCTGGCGCTTCCTTCGATTTCGAAACCTCCCTGTGCGGCTACGGGGAAATCCTCGAACACCTTGGGCTTAAAGATGCGCACTGGGTGGGGCGACAGTCCGTCGAAGGACCCAACTGGAAGATCGCCTACGACGGCTACCTGGACTTCTACCACTTGCCCATCCTTCACCGGAAATCCTTCGGACCGGACATCGGAAACAAGGCGGTCTACGACGCTTGGGGGCCGCATCAGCGGGTGGGAATGCCGCTCCCCGGCCTGACGGGCCTGGCGAACAAGCCCGAAGAAGAATGGCCCACCAGCGTATTGCTCGCGGGCATCTGGACGCTCTTTCCCCACATCTCCATCGCCACCTTCGATGCCGACGGCCCGTTCTACATGATCTCGCAACTCTTTCCCGGCAGCGCAGTCGACCGATCCGTCACCCTGCAGACCTTTCTCTCCCCCCAGCCCCCCAGCGCCGAAAGAAAAGTGAAAATCCAGCAGCAGATGGAGTTTCTCCGCCACGTGGTCCGGGACGAGGATTACGCAACGGGCCTGGGAATCGGGCGCGCCCTGGCAACCGGGGCAAAGTCCCATGTCCACTTCGGCCGCAACGAAGGAGGGGGACAAACCTTCCACAGCTGGGTGGACGCCCTGATCGACACCGAGACCGAAGATCTCCTCCCGCTCTTTTCCCGGACCGTGGGGCCAAAAGTGCGCTGACCTCGCCGCCCGCTCTTGCCGAGTCGGGGATCCGCTAGGCTCGGCGACGAGAGTTCTTCGGCCCTGCACCCGAAGCCCCGCGTCCCACTTGGAGAGTCCGCCGCGTGAAGCACATCGATGGTCGGATCTTTGCGCTCTCGGTCGGCCTGCTCGGGTTGGTGGCCTTCCCTCTGGCCCTCTTCCCCGAAGCCAGCAGCCGATGGATCACCCTCATCTACGATTGGCTCGCCCTCAACTTCGGCCCCCTCTATCTCTGGGCGGGCATCGGCTCCTTGGCGTTCGCCCTCTTTCTGGCTTTCGGCCGCTATGGGGGCGTCACTCTGGGCCAGGATTCCGAGGCCCCGGAGTTCGGCGACGTCTCCTGGTTCGCGATGCTGTTCTGCGCGGGCATCGCCAGCGGCCTTCTCTATTGGGGAGTCATCGAGTGGGCCTACTATTTTCGGGCGCCCCCTTACGCCGCCGAAGTGGGATCCACCGAGGCCATTCTCTGGGCCACCAGTTACCCGCTCTTCCATTGGGGATTCACCGCTTGGGGGTTCTACACCCTGCCCACCCTGGCCGTCGGCTACGCGGTTCACCGCCGAAACGAAAGCGCCTACCGGCTCAGCAAGGCTTGCCGACCCGTCCTCGGCGACCGGGCCGATGGCGGCCTGGGGCGCCTCATCGACGTGCTCTTTATGGTGGGAATCCTGGGCGGTGCGAGCACCTCCCTGGGCCTCAGCACACCGCTGATCGCCGAGGGCTTCGCCCAGCTGACGGGCGGCGAGCGCTCTTTCGGGCTCGATGTCGGCATTGTCCTGCTTTGTTCCGCGATCTTCGCGGCGAGCGTCTACGTCGGCCTCGACAAAGGCATCCGCCTTCTCAGCAATGTAAATCTGGTGTTGGCCCTGGCACTCGTGCTCTTCGTGCTCGTAGCGGGGGACACGCTCTTCATCCTCAAGATGGGAACCTCGGCCATCGGCCACATGTTCCAAAATTTTATTCGGATGAACCTATGGACCGATCCCATCGCCCAGAGCGGCTTCGTCGAGGATTGGACCGTCTTCTACTGGGCTTGGTGGATCGCCTACGCGCCCTTCGTCGGTCTTTTTGTCGCCCGAATTTCTCGGGGGCGAAGCATCCGCCAAATCGTCGTGGGGATGTTGATTCTGGGCACGGCGGGCAGTTGGCTCTTTTTCATCGTGTTTGGCAACTACGCGCTCTCCTTGGAACTCGACCAACAATTGCCGGTCCTCGCCATTTTGGAAGACCGCGGCGCCCCCGCGGCCATCGTGGCGGTGCTTCTCTCGCTGCCTCTGGGCGAAATCGCCCTGGCCATGTTCTGCGTCGTGGCCCTCCTGTACCTGGCCACCACATTCGACTCGGCCGCCTATACCCTGGCGGCTGGGGCCAGCCGCGATCTTGGCGCCCAGGGTGAGCCATCCCGGGGCCACCGCAGTTTCTGGGCCCTCGCCCTAGCGATCCTCCCCATTGCGCTGCTGGGAATCGGCGGGCTGCGAAGCCTCCAAACCGCTTCCCTGGTGGCTTCGGTCCCTTTACTCGCGGTAGGATGCCTTTTGGCCGTTTCCCTCCGACGCGCTTTGCGCGAGGATTTTGGTTAAGAGTGTTGAGGACATCGAGAGACAGTTGGGGTTGCGGCAGTTGAGATTGAAGCAGTTGAGCTTGAAGAAGTTGAAACAGTTGAGGCCGTGGGCGAAAGCGTCCGCTGGTCGCCCAGCCCTGCACCCCGGTCCCGGCTGAACCCAGGCTCGGCCGCGGATCACCGCGAAACCCACGCGCGAAAAGAAAGAGAATAGGAAGAACGCCATGGATCGATTTCTGGAAGGGCGAGTCGCGTGGGTCACAGGAGGCGCGTCGGGCATGGGCAAGGCCATGGCGCTGGCACTCGCCGACGCCGGGGCGAATGTCGCCATCGGATCGCTGCTCGCCGGGGCGGGCAAACCCGCCGACGGCGAACTCGCCTACTTGCCGGGTGAATCCGAGTTGGGGGAAGCCCGAGACGAAATCGAGAGCCGGGGAGTTCGCGCCCTTGCCCTGGGGCTGGATGTCACTTCGGACGCTTCGGTCAATGAATTCCACCAAGCGGCGGTGGGCGAACTCGGCCCGGTGGATATTCTCGCCAACGCGGCGGGGATTACCGCCGAGCAAACTGTTTGCGGCCACCCCGACCCTCTCTGGCATAAGGTCATCGACGTCAACCTCAATGGCATCTACCGCACCAGTCGACTCTGCCTTCCCGTCATGATCGAGCGCGGTTGGGGGCGGATCATCAACATCGCCTCGACGGCGGCCAGCGTGGGCGCGGCGACCTCCGCCGCCTACTGTGCGTCCAAGGCGGGTGTCGTCGGTCTCTCCCGCTGCGTTGCACTGGAGGGGGCCGCCCACGGCGTCACCTGCAACGCCATCAGCCCCACCTGGGTGGAGACCCGCTTCGGTAAGAGTTGGATGAGTGATATCGCCGAAGTCCAAGAAGGCCGCTCCGGAGAGGCCTATATCGCCGACGCCCGGGCCGCGAATCCCCAAAATCGATTGATCCAACCCAGCGAGATCGGGGCCCTGGCCTGCTTCCTCTGTCGCGACGAGGCCGCAGGGCTGACCATGCAGGATCTCACCGTCTCGGGAGGTTCACTCTGGTAGTCCCCAGTCCGAACAACGACGACGCGGGCCGCACGACCCCGAGCGCCCCGGGGCCGCGACTCGGCGGCGCCGGGCTCGCGGCCGGAACCCTGCTTCTCACCGCAGCCCTGCTGTATCTCTTTGTGTCCTGGCTCGAAGGCTTCGGCTTTTCGCTGGAAACCAATCCCGCACGTTGGTTGGCCGGGGTCGACCGAAGCGCGGCTCTCGACGCCGTCGGCAACGCGGCCGAAGTCATCTCCGCCTTGCTCGCCATCGTGATCACCGTCGTCGCTATCGTGGTGGAACTTGCCGCCACCCGATACACGCACCGAATTACCGAGCTCTTCATTCGCGAACCCATCAACGTCATCGTTCTCAGCTTTTTCGTCCTCACCACGGTGCTCTGCCTCTGGATCGCCGCCACCTTCGGCAGCGAGATCTCACCGGCAGCGCTGCTCCCCCAGGCCGCACTCTGGCTGCCCCTGCTGATGCTGACGGCCTGCCTCGTCATCTTGCTCCCCTACTTTGCCTTTGTGTTCGCCTTCGTGTCGCCGCTGAACACGATCCGGCGACTCAAGGCCCAGGCGCTGGCCTCCATCGGCCGCTACGCGAAACGCGGAGACCCAGCCCGCATGGAGATCCTCGAGGCGATCGAGGAATTGGCCGACCTGGCCCGGGGCTCCCTGCAGCACAAAGATCGCACCATCGCGATGGCGGTCACCGATGCCTTCGCCGACCTGCTGGGCGAGTTCTGGCGGATCCGAGATGAACTCCCCGATGCCTTCTTCGCCCTGGACGGAGCGCTGGCTCGAGACCCCGACTTCGTCGCCGTGGACCCCAGCGTCCGCAATCAGCTCGGCCGCCACGGAGGCTGGCTCGAGGTCAAGATCCTGCGTCAGTTCCTCGAACTCTTCTCGAACAACCTGGGCCACGCGCGGGATGTAGGCAGCTTTCTCGCGATCAAGACCCGAAACCTCGCCATCGAATCCAATGACCCGGACCGAGAGACCCTGACGCTCTGCCTCAAGTTCTTCAACAGCTACATGCGCGCGGCCATCAACGGCCGCGACCTTCGACTGGCCTACTACGTGCTCGACCAATACCGACAGCTGGCCGAGGAACTCATCGCCCGAGGCGATTCCCAAGAGGCGGTCGAGATCGCAAACTTCATGCGCTACTACGGGCAGATCGGCTATAGCGCCGATCTCAAGTTCCTGCTCGAAACCGTTGCCTTCGATCTCTCCCGATTGATCGAATTTTCCGAGCACGCGCAGTCGCCCGCCACCGACGAACTGCTGGCGATTTTTCTCGAGGTGGACCGACCCGAGGAACCCGGGTCGGCCGAAGAAGATCGCCTGCTCGCCGTGCGCCGGGTTCAGGCCCAGTTGGCGACGGCTCTGCTCTCCCGGGGCGACACCGCTCGCGCGCATCGCATCCGGCAGGATATGGCCGAAGAGCGCCCCGAACGACTGGCGCTGATCCGCGCGGAACTCGCTGGGGAAACCCGCTCGAGCTACTGGGAGTTCACCGACCGGGGCGTAAACTTCGCCTACCTGCCGCTCCAGCATCGACCCTATCTCGACGAGTTCTTTGCGGGCTTCGACGGTCTGCCCTCGGTGGCTGCCATCAAGGACCCCACTCGTCGGCCCAGCTGAGCCTGCCTCCCAGGCGGGAACCGGGGCCGCCCGCGGGCCTCGGCTACTTCGTGTCGAAAGACCACACGCCGGACCACGGATCCGGGGGCACACCGCCGAGATCGAGCATCCGGGCGAGCAGCGCGCTGCTCGGCGGGTCCTCGCCACGCCCGGCGACGGCCCGACTCAGTGCTGTTCTCGCCTCTTCCCAGCGACCGGCCCGGTAGTGGGCCAACCCCGCGGCGTACGCTTCCAGCCACGCCGCCTCTTCGGCCCCGGCAGCCCGCTCGCCCAATACCTCGTAGATCACGACAGCGCCGCGCCTTCCCTGGACGCGGATCTCGTCGATCTCCCGGGTCAGAAATGAAGCGGGCAGTCGACCGACCAAGTCATCGCTCGCCAAAATCCCCGTGCCGTACACTTTGGTGAGCCCCTCCAGGCGGGAGCAGAGATTCACGCCATCCCCAATCAACGTGTAGTCGAAGCGCAGATCGCTGCCGAGATTTCCCACCACCACCGCAGCCGTGTGAAGACCGATACCGATCCGTAGATCTTCCGAGCCCGGGAGATCTCGGTGCCGGTCGGCGAATCCGCCCACCTCGCGCTGCATCGCGACCGCGGCGCGACAGGATCGCTCGGCATGATCTTTCAGGGGAAGCGGCGCGCCCCAAAAAGCCATGACGGCATCGCCGATGTATTTGTCCAGGGTTCCCTCGGTGTCGAAAATCACCCGTGTCATCGCAGCCAGATACCGATTCATCAGCCGAATCGTGTCTTCGGCGCCCAGACGTTCGGAGAGTGCGGTGAAATTGCGCACATCGCTGAAGAGCATCGTGAGCGTTCGGGTCTCCCCGCCGAGACGCAGCTCGGTGTCGCCCTCGGTGAGTTGCTTCACCACGCTCGGCGGCACATAGGTGGCAAACATGTTGCGAATGCGGCGCCCGCGGGCTTCCACGGCAAGGCTCCGCGTCGCTTCCACCGCCAGGTAGACGACAAACACCGTAGTCAGCGGATAGATGAGATTGAGCCAAACCCCGAACAGCGCGAAGGCAAGCCCCGCCAGGGCGACAAGGCAGGCGGCGAGCAGGCCTGCGAAGACAAAGCTCATCAGAATGCCCGTTGTGCGCGGAATAAAGAAGATCAGGAGCAGCCCGGCCAACACGATCAGTCCGAGTTCGGTCACAATCCACTTGTCTTCGCGGTGAATCACATCCCCCATCAGCAAGTTGTCGAGGACGTTCGCGTGCACCTCGACACCGGGGAAAACCCCCGGGAAGGGCGCGCTCTGGCGATCCCCGAGGCCGACTTCGGTGGGCCCCACCAGGGCGATCGCGCCGGCCAGACGTTCCGGAGCTAAACGGCCGGCCAGAATATCCCCCGCACTGATGCGCGGAAACGTTTCCGGGGGCCCGCGGAAGTTGATCAGGATCTTGCCGCCCTCGTCGGTGACGAAATTTTGATCTCCCACCCGCACCTCGCGCAAACGATGCGCGTCGCCGAGCAACACCGTTCGCTGGTCGCGAACGATCTCGTAAACGGCGAGGGCCAACGAGATGTAATAAGAATCCTCGCAGCGAGCGATCAGCGCGGCCCGGCGGATCACGCCATCGGGGTCGGCCACCGCCGAAAGAAAACCCGAGCGCCGACCCGCCTGCTGGATAACCGGCACATTGGTTTCAAGACCCGTGCAGGTGAGCACCGGCGCGGCGCCCTCGGAGGGCACTTTGGCCACCGAAACCTGGGAGCGACGAATTCCCGGGAGACGCGCGGCCAACTCCTCGGGCGTATCGGCTTCGTCCGGGCTTGTCCGAAAAAAGTATCCCAGGGCCGCGCGGCCCGAACTCGCCAGCGAGCCCGCGAGCTGGCCGTCGGTGTCCACCTGCGCCAGGGCCCGGTCCAGGGACGCAATTTCTCCGGCAAATTTCGGACTGGAAGCGCTCTGCCCAGCCAGCACACCCCGGGCCAATCGGAGCGCCGATGCGGCGGGCGGCGTCTCGTTCTCGCTGAAAACCAAGTCAAGCCCAATGGCCAGCACACCCGCCTCCGCCATGCGGTCCACCAGATCGGCCAGCAGCGATCGCCTCCAGGGCCAGCGACCGAACTCGTCGATGCTCGCGGCGTCGATGGCCACCACGACCACCGGACTGGTGACCGGCACCGGACCCCGCAAGCGGAAACGTGCGTCCAGGAGCGCGTATTCGGCGCGATCGAGAAGCCACGGGTGCAGGGCAAAGAGCAGGATTGACCCACCCAACGCCACCCAACCCACCCAGACTGCTCGAATGCCCGATCTCATCACGATGCCGTCGAGATCATCCCCGGTCGGAGCGCCAAAGCAAGGGCACGCTCGAATCTTGCCCCCGCGCCCGCCCGAGCCTAGGGCGCGTCGCTCCCCACCACGCCGTGCTCGAATATGACATCGCTCAGGGGATTGGAGCCCGCATCGGAGCCCACCTCGCCGGGATCGAAGAAGATGTCGGCCAGCGGATCGATATCAATCCCGGCGAATTCGTCGGCGTCGGTGCGATCCTCGAGCACCGGGTCCGGGGGTTCGATGAGCAGCGCTGCGCCCACGACCTCGTCCATGCCCTCGGGGCCCGCGCTCACGGCGGGCGGCCCGGCGGCCACCAGAAGATCCACCTGGAGCCGCGCAAGTTCGATGCCGGCCCACTCCGGGATCACGATGGGCACGAAATCGTCGGGGCAATCCGCCGGCTCGCCGATTCGATCGCGATAGACCACCCGGCACTTCCCGGGCGGCACGGGCAAATGAACTCCGTTCAGCAGGGCGGCGGTAATCCCGCCCTCCCAGTTGCGAACCAGGGTCGAAATTTCGTCGTCGTCGCCGGGCTCGGCCATTTCCGCCGGCCAGCCGTCTCCGGCCCCCGCGCGCCCATCGACGCGCGTCGTGCCCTCGGTGCCCTTCACACCCATAATCGCCGTCGGCGTATGAATCTCGATGCGGGTGGTCCCCCCGAAGGCTTCGCCCACCCGCGTGCGAATCTGGCCCCGCAGTTGGCGAAGAATCGAAGGCTCGCTGAGAGCCTCGGGGCCGATCACCAGGTTGTCGATGGCGAGTTCGGTGTCTTCACCCAGACCCAGAGTGGTGTCGTCCACGAGAACGATCTTCGCGGTCGAGTTCATTCCCGTACGCACGGTATCGCCCGCCCAAACCGGGTCGTCGACAGCGGCGGCGCGCCAGACCGTCGCGGTCGCTTCCAGCCGATCCACCTGGCCGTGAACCGCCGCCACAAACCCGATGGGCTCTCCGGCAGCGCTCGCCCCCGCGGCCCCGAGGACCAGCAGGCAGAGCGCCAGAACGCTCGGGTGGCCTCGCACCCCCAGCGCCCGGGAGGCGCGGAACTCGCGAGCGACGCGAAGAACGAACGAGGACTTTTTTCGCATGCTGGGCCTCTTGAGAGCCGAGGAACCCGAACCCGATCCATCGGGCGTCGGGCTAAAAAACACCTCAAACCTAGTATCTGTAGGTGCCCAGAAAGCTGATTTCGTGACGCTGATAATCGAAATAATTCACGTTCGAGCTGCGATTCGAATAGCGGTAGCTGAGTTCGAGGCTCGCGTGGTCCCCAAGGGGACGTTCGAGCCCCGCTCGGACAATCGCGATGGTATCCCGTCTGGGGCCCGCCGAGGGTTCCCGCAGCGAGGCCACCGCGTAATCGCGCCATTCGACCCGGGCGTCGAGAATCGACTGAACCTGCCCCGGGAGCGCCAACGCAAGGGTAAACAGCGGCTGGTTGCCCGACGAAAGGAATTGGTCGCCCCGGCTGTTCTCGTTGCGGTAGCGGTAGCCGAAGCGAAGCCAATTCGAGGCCTGGATGTTCGCCGAAGCCATCAGGGGGGGCAGCGCAAAGAAGAAATCGGCGCCCGCGAAGTCGACGGTTCCCGTGCGATCGAGGGCCGGAGTCTGGGGCGTAAAATAGTAGGTGCGATCTTCCACGCGGAAGGAAATTCGAGTGGCCAGCCGCGACGAGATCTCCCAGGTCAGCCCCGGCTCAATATTCTGTGAGGACCGGTACTCCTTCCAATCCGCCCAGGCGTACTCAAAGCCGTAGCGAAGATCGACTTCCACCGAATCGGTCAGTTCGACGTGCCCCCACGCCCAGGTGAGACTCGTCTGCTGATCGAATTGTCCGTCCTCGGTATAAAAGTGCCCGTAAAGGGTCTGCCCCAGCTGGAGCCCGAGTTCGTCGTCGCCGAACGCATACGACCCGCCCGCCGCCGCAATCGCGCGCCAACCCTTCTCCCCCGAAGAAGTAAAGCTGTCGTCGCTGCTGGCCAGGTTGATGTTGGAGTCGTACCCCATGCCCGCGCGAACAAAGACCTCCCAGGGATTGGGCTCGAGACGCTCGAGCTGTTCGAGATACTCGGCGGCGGATAGCGCCAGCGGCGTGCCCGGAAGCCGATCGACGACGATTTCGAACTGGACCGCGGCCTCGGAATACAGCCTTCGCTGGAGGGCAATCATTCCCCGGCGGTAGGCCACCGCACCCAGCAGCGAAGGATTCACTCCCAGAGCCTGGGAGAATGCCCCCTCGGCGGCCTCGAGGGCGCCGAGTTCCTGATGGGCCGCCCCCAAGTAGAGATACGCGCTTCCGGGCTCGGGAGCCCGGGAAGCCATGACGCGCAGGCGATCCCGAGCGCCCTCCCAATCCCCCATGCGAAAACTCGCCAGAGCGATGGCGTACTCGAAATCCGCGCTCGGGGGTTCGATCTCGCCCAGGCGATCGAGAATTACCTGGGCGCGCTCCGGCTGGCCCGAGAGCACTAGGGCCTGGGCATAGAGGCGCAGGATTTTAGGGGAGTCCGGAGCCAAGTCCGCGGCCTCGCCGAGTTCGACCAGCGCCGCGGGTACATCCTCCATCCGGAGAAAATGCGCCCCGCGCTCGTAGTGGGGTTCGGCGGGCCCGAAGAGCGGCGCGGGCGAAAGCTCGGCGCCTGGGGCCAGGCTTGGGACCAGTGCTGCCGCGAGCCCCGCGGCCAAGGCCAGCGCCCGGGCGGCCCTCCGCAATCGGGCCCGGGCCGGGCCGGATTGCGGGAGTGAGCCAGATCGAGAAATCATCGAGTGGGTCCGCCGAGGGTTGTCTTGCCGAATTGAAGCAAACGGATCGCGCGCGGTGAAGAAATTCGTGCGCTCGCCCGGATTTGTCTCCGTCTCGCCGAGCCTGACGAGCCCTGGCTCGCCGACTTGATAGCTCAATCGGCGAGGGCACCGTCGGCTGCTTGCGAATTGCCCCTTGGGTTCCCAACCAGGGGCATGGCCTTGAAATTACAGTGACATTTGACATTTACACCCCTACGGGACCACTTCCTCTCGACCGCCCGACCCGCTCCGCGGGCGCTTGAGGGGAACTTTCGTGAGACCCAAGACTTACCCGCAGGAACACCCGAGATGGGCTCGCCAGCGCCTGCGAGGAACCGCGACCCGCGCTCTGCGCGATGCCTGCCGCATGGCGGGACTGTTCGCCGCGCTCGCCGGACTCACCGGGCTCGCGGGCTCGGCCCAGGCCACGACGATCCTCGACTACGATCTGAGCGACCCGAACATCATCGCGCTGGAGGTCCAGAGCGGCGAATATTCGGTGGAATTCGAGCATCCCAGCGCGGATCCGAGTTTCACGTTTTCTCCCGGCGATGTGATCCACATGGAAGGC
>LWDU01033672.1_pt1 | contig 21703 bp, 20 predicted proteins | sample 727161 | NCBI WGS metagenome assembly LWDU01 (sample SAMN04566230, study PRJNA314399) | hydrothermal vent metagenome | isolation source: deep sea hydrothermal plume seawater | place: Mexico: Gulf of California, Guaymas Basin | collected 2004-07-11
TAAATAGTTTTAAAAAAGGTATCTTTTCAACATCTTCTTGTCTAATAGAATTATCTATTTGGTAATCAATTTTCTCTTCCCACATTAATTCAATAACAAGGCTTTCTCTAAATATTTTTTCAAATAATTTTCCTGTGGAGACCGTAATAAAAGGTTCTATTATTTGGTTTCTCTTTGAAGCTACAAGTTTATTATTAACATCGTCATAAAGAAACCACCATACATGATCCGTCTTATTTTCAAAAACTAAATTATCTCCTAATCTTGATGGTAATTCTATATAACCTTTTGAGGATACTCTTTCTAATTCCTTGATAAAAAATTCAAAATCTTCTACGTGTTCAATTACATGACTCGCTATAACGAAATCAAATTCTTTATCTTTGAATGGGAATTTTTTTTCATTAATTTTTATAAATTTTCTTTCTTTATAATAATTAGATAAATCTTGAACATCGGCTATTACAGACGCCTTTGGATGAGCTCTGTAGCCACACCCAACATCAAGAACTTTCCATTTTTGATTTTCTTTTATAATACTATTTAAATGTTTTATTGAAGTTCTGTTTAACAAATTAAACTTTACTATCTTGAATAATATTCAACTACTAATTTTGGTTCCATTATTGAAGGATAAGGTACTTCTGAAAATTTTGGAACTCTAATTAGTTTGGCTATTTTATTTTTTTCGTCCATTTGAATATAATCAGGAATTTCTCTTTCTTTGTTAACCAAAGCACCTACGATTACAACCAGTTCTTTTGATTTGGCTTTTATCTCTATTGTATCTTTTTCAGTTACCAAATAACTTGAAATATTTACTTTTTTACCATTAACTTTTACATGTCCATGATTAATTAATTGTCTAGCAGCAAAAACTGTTATAGCAAATTTTGCTCTATAAATTACCGTATCTAATCTTCTTTCAAGTAAGGCAATAAAATTTTCAGTAGTATTTCCTTTTTTTTGTAATGCTTTGCGATAAACATTTCTAAATTGTCTTTCATTCATATTGCCATAGTAGAACTTTAATTTTTGTTTAGCTTGTAATTGGATTCCGTAATCAGAAGTTTTACTTCTTGAAGATTTTCCGTGTTGACCAGGTTTATAGTTTCTTGAATTAAATGGGCTTTTTGGTCTGCCCCATAGGTTAGTTTTAAGTCTTCTATCAACCTTATGTTTAGATGCTAATCTTTTTGTCATATTTTATACAACGTGATTTATAAACAATGAGATTCCTTTGTCAATTCAGGTTTTTTTATTAATTTCGTTTAAAGTTGAGAAAATTCCAAGCAAAATACGTATTTCTTGTTCGGATAAATTCATTCTGTGAAATATATTATTTATATTTCTAATCATGCTATCTTTCTTGTGATCGGGTTGTAAAAAACCTTTTTTGTCTAAATTTTTGACTATAAAGCTTAAAAACTTATTTACTTCAGATTTGTTAGCTAACGAACTTTTATAACTAGAATTAAAAATTTTTTTTTTATTAGAAAAAATCTTAAATAGTTCAAAGCAAAATATTATTGCACTATGTGATAAATTTAATGAACTAAATTTATTATTGGTAGGAATTTTTACTAAATAATCAGCATAATTAACTTCGTCATTAGATAGTCCTGATGCCTCCGGTCCAAAAACTATTCCTATTTTGTTTTTTTTGTTAACTTTTTTTTTTAAATCAACAATTGAGATTATTCTTTTATTCACTTTTCTAATCCTAGAAGTGCTTGCAAAAATTACATCAAGATCTCCTATTGATTTTTCTATTGAATTATAAATTTTTGTTGATTTTAAAATATCTTTAGCTCCTACTGATGTTACTATTGCCTTTTGATTGGGCCATTCACATCTTGGGTTTATTATTCTTAATTTGGTTATATTAAAATTTTTTATTGCTCTTGCTACTGATCCAATATTCTCACCTATTTGAGGTCTAACTAAAATAAAATGAACATTATTTAGACTCATTAATTTCAAGGCTATCTATCAAGGCCTTAAAAGAAGCCTCTATTATATTTGGAGATACTCCTATAGTGAACCAACTTTTTCCTTCTCTGTCTGTGCTTTCAATAGATACTCGTGTTGTTGCGTTAGTTCCTGTATTTAATATTCTAACTTTGTAATCCACTAGTTTTAAATCTTTTAAATATTTAGAATATTTTCCTACTTTATCAACATTTGTTCTTATAGCATTGTCTAATGCATTAACGGGGCCATTTCCTGATCCTTCACAAACAATTTCCTGTCCATCAACTAAAATATGAGCCTTTGCAAATGAATTAATTTTGTCTTTAGATTCTTTTTTAACTGAAACATCATATTTAGAAATAGTTAAATAATTAGGTATTTCTCCCAAAAGTCTTCTAGCTAACAATTCAAATGATGCATCCGCACCATCATATGAATATCCAACAAATTCTCTATCTTTAACTTCATTAAGTAATGTTTGAACTTTGGGATCGTTTTTATCAACTTTGATTCCATATTTATTTAACCTGAATAATATGTTTGATTTACCAGCTTGATCAGAAACAATAATATTTCTTATATTTCCAACTAAACTTGGATCTATATGTTCATATGTTTTTGGATCTTTGGATACGGCAGATACATGAAGACCACCTTTATGAGCAAAAGCTGAAGGTCCAACATAAGCAGCCCTTCTATTTGATTTACTATTTAATACTTCATCCAGCAATCTTGAACATTCAGTTAAAGTTTCTATCTTGTTTTTATTTATTTTGATTTCAAAATTTTCAGAAAAAGTTTTCTTCAAAACAAAAGTTGGAAGTAAAGATATTAAATTTGTATTTCCACATCTTTCGCCAAGTCCGTTAATGGTGCCTTGAACTTGACGTACTCCAGCTAAAACAGCTGTTAAGGAATTGGCTACAGCATTTTCTGTATCATTGTGAGCGTGAATGCCAAGATTTTTACCTGGAATTTTCTTACATACTTCATTAACAATTTCACCCACTTCATTAGGTAAAGTTCCCCCATTTGTGTCACAGAGAACAATCCATCTAGCTCCTTCATCATAGGCTGTTCTAATACAATTTAATGCATACTTAGGATTTTTTTTATAGCCATCAAAAAAATGTTCGGCATCAAACATAAATTCCCTTTTGTTTTTAACAAACAATTTTGCTGATTCTTTAATGTTTTCTATGTTTTCTTCTTTAGTAATACCTAAAGCTACATCAACATGAAAATCCCAAGACTTTCCTACTAAACAGATTGCGAGTGCCTTTGTATTTAATAAGGCAGAAAGACCCGGATCATTTTCAGCACTTCTTCCAGTTTTTTTTGTCATCCCAAAAGCGGTGAGGATTGTATTTTCTAACTTAGGAGGATTGTTAAAAAAAGTTGTATCTAAAGTATTAGCTCCAGGCCATCCACCCTCCAAATAATCTACACCAAGATTGGACAAAGCTTTCGCAATTTTATTTTTATCATCTATAGAAAAATTCACTCCTTCAGTTTGAGCGCCATCTCTAAGCGTTGTGTCAAAAATATATATTTTTTCTTTACTCATTTATACTTCCAAATTGTTTGTTCTTGTTTATCTTCAATTATTACACCATTATCTTCTAATTCATTTCTTATAATATCAGCTAATTGGTAATCTCTTTTTTTTCTAGCAGTATTTCTATCTCTGATTTTTTTATTAATAAAGTTTTCATTTACCTTAGCTTTAGATTTTTTAAAATTTTCCCATGATTGCTTATCTTCCTCGAGCAAACCAATTAGCTTACAAGCGGCCAAAAATTTGGATTTTGCCGATTTATTTCCTTTGGAAGATTCGTCATAAAGCAAGTGTAATTTGGATATATACTCTGGTGTATTTAAATCTTCTAGAAGCGGCTTCAATACCTCCTCATTTAATTCTTTTGAATCATTTTCTTCAAATTGGCCATACCATTTGTTTAATGTGTTTTGACTATCTTTAATCAATTTCTCATTCCAGTCTAATGGTTGTTTATAATGTGCGCTCAAAAGTGCAAGTCTTATAACTTGTCCATTTATATTTTCTCTAAGTTTGCTGATAGTTACAATATTACCAATCGACTTTGACATTTTTTCTTTGTCAAAAGTGACAAAACCATTATGTACCCAATAATTAGCAAATTTGCTGCTCTTGTTAACACAACAAGATTGTGCAATTTCATTTTCATGATGTGGAAAAATAAGATCAAGGCCACCACCATGTATATCGAATTTCTTTCCCAAAAATTTTTCACTCATAACAGAACATTCTAGATGCCAGCCTGGTCGCCCCCTGCCCCATGGAGAATCCCATCCAGGATCTTTATCATCTGAAGGTTTCCAAAGAATAAAATCTAAAGGATCTTTTTTATATTTAGAAACTTCAACTCTTGAACCTGCAACCAATTCTTCTGAATTCTTGTTTGATAATTTTCCATATTCTTTAAACGATGAAACAGAAAAATAAACATGTTTTTCATTTTCATAAGCATGCTTATTTTTAAACAAATTAGACACCATACTTATCATTTCTTTAACATGTTCTGTTGCTTTTGGTTCAAATGTTGGTTTTAAACAATTTAAATAGTCGCAATCTTTATGAAAAATTTTAGTTATAGTTTCAGTTAGTTCTTTAATACTTTTCTTTTTTTTCTTAGATGAATCAATAATTTTATCATCTATATCAGTAATGTTTCTTACGTAGGTAATGTTATTTTTGTCATAGATTTTTTTCAAAAGTCTAAACAATACATCAAAAACAACTAGCGGCCTCGCATTACCAATATGAGGAAAATCATAAACAGTAGGGCCACATACATACATCCCAACTTTATTATTATTTATAGGAACAAATTTTTCCTTTTTGTTTGATAATGTATTAAAAAGATTTAAATTTTTAGTCATTTTTCATCTTACAAATTGGAATTGGCTCCATTTTATGTAAATTTCTATTTCTTATTTCCAAATATTTTTTGTAACCTGAACTGTTCGGATCCATCATAGCCTTTTCAAGATCTTGATATGACATTCCTAATTGATTTACATCTGGTCGTCCATCATCCCATAATCCATCGGTAGGATCAGCTTTAATAATTTCTTTTAACATACTAAGATGCTCACCCATCTCCCATACCTGAGTTTTTGTACAATCGGCTATAGGCGATATATCAACGCCTCCATCACCATACTTAGTATAAAAACCAACCCCAAAATCCTCCACCTTGTTTCCTGTTCCTACAACCAATCCATTATTAGCCGCAGCAACTTGGTAAAGTGTTACCATTCTCAATCTAGCTCTTGAGTTTGCCATTCCGTGTTCATTATTAAATTTGGATAAAGAATGTTTAAATGTTTCAAAAAGTAAGTCTAAATTTATCAAATGATCTTCTACATTTTTAAATTTTTCTTTAAGCCAATTTTTATGTTTAAGACTAAGTTCGTGTTGTTCTTTTATTTGTTTAATAGGCATTGAAAGAACTATAGTTTTTTTTTCAGTAAGAGCACAGATAGTGCTAGTAACTGATGAATCTATTCCTCCTGAAATACCAACAATTAAAGAATCAGGTTCCTTCGGCATAGATTTGCAGTAATCAAGGATCCAATTTTTTATATAATCTATTCTTTTCGATGTTTGCATAAATATTAATATCCTATTCTTAAAATAGATCTTAATAATTAAAATTCAATTATTAAGATACNCTTGTCTTAAATCCATTTGCTGACTTGATTGTATTTCCGTGCATTGGATCACAAGACCAAACAACATTAAATCCTTCTTTTTTAATTGATCTAATTAATTTAGGTAAGAACTTTTCAACATTGTCATGACCAAATCTAGAGATTAGAGTAATTTTACCTTTTTCATTTTTAGGATTTAAAATATTAAATAGTTTTACCAATTCTTCATTTTTCAGTGTTGGTCCACACTTAATACCTATTGGATTTTCAATTCCTCTACAAAATTCAACGTGTCCTCCATTAGGTTGTCTTGTTCTGTCTCCAATCCACACAAAGTGAGCCGAAGTATCATGATATTTTCCTGTGGTTGAATCTATTCTTGTCATTGATTCTTCAAAAGGCAAAAGTAATGCTTCATGAGAAGTATAATAATTTACAGTCTTTAATCTTCTGTTAAAGTCTGAATTAATTCCACAAGCATCCATGAAAGATAGTGCATCTGCAATTTTGTCTTCAAGTTCTTTAAATTTTTTACCTTCAGGGCTTTTCTTTAAAAATCCTAAATTCCATAAATGAACTTTATTTAAATCAGCAAATCCTCCCTGCGACAGTGCTCTAAGCAAATTCAATGTTGATGCTGACTGAGAATATGCTTTAAACAATCTTTTCGCATCTGGTTTTCTAAGTTTTTCAGAAAACTCTATGCCATTAATATTGTCACCTAGATAACTTGGTAGTTCTTTACCATCTTTTATTTCTGTGGGTGAGCTCCTTGGTTTAGAAAACTGACCAGCAATTCGCCCAACTTTGACGACAGGCATAGAAGCTGAATAAGTCATTACTAGAGACATTTGCAAGATAACTTTGAATGTATCTCTAATATTATCTGGATGAAATTCAGCAAAACTTTCGGCACAATCTCCTCCTTGGAGCAAGAATGCTTTACCATCAACTACATCTGCTAATTGACTTTTTAAAGTTCTTGTTTCTCCAGCAAAAACTAGAGGTGGAAAATTTCTAATCTTATCAAGAACCATATTTAGTTCTTTCTTGTTCTCATATTCAGGAATATGTTTAACAGGATAATTTTTCCAACTATTTAATGTCCATTTTTTCATGTTCAACCTAAGGTATATATAAAGTATACAGAGATAGAAACCAAGTTTGAATATGCTTGATAAAGAGTCTTTTTTTATTCAACTGTTACTGATTTTGCTAAATTTCTAGGTTTATCAATGTCACAATTTTTAAGAGATGCAACATGATATGCCAATAGTTGAAGAGGTATTGTCATAAGGAAAGGCGTTAAATAATCGTCTGTTTTTGGTATCTCTAATGTAAATCTTACATTCTCACTAATAATATCATTGTTTTCATTTGATATTAAAATTACCTTACCTCCTCTTGCAATAACTTCCTGCATATTTGATATTGTTTTTTCAAAATATCTATCTTTAGGAGCTAATATCACAACAGGCAAACCTTCTTCTATTAATGCTAATGGACCATGTTTCATTTCGCCAGCAGGATAACCTTCTGCGTGCAAATAAGATAATTCTTTAAGTTTCAATGCTCCTTCCAAAGCTATGGGAAAAGATAATCCAAAATCTTTTGCAATAATTTGGATTTGATTCTGGCATTTTAATGTTTTTTTAATTAATTCAGGAAGTTTTATAAGATCTTTAATTTTTTTAGCAAAATCTGTTTTTGTTATTTCATTTCTAATTTCGGATATTTTGATAGCCAAAATATAAAGAACTAGCATTTGTCCGATAAAAGCTTTTGTAGATGCTACGCCAATTTCTGGGCCCGCATGAATAGGTAAAACAAAATCTGAAGATCTGGCTATTGAACTTTCAACAACATTGACTATTGAACAAGTTTTAGCATTATTTTTTTTACACAGGTCTAGAGCCGCAAATGTATCAGCTGTTTCCCCAGATTGAGATATAAAAACGTATAGATTTTTATTGTTAAATCTAATTTTTCTATATCTAAATTCTGAAGCTATATCAATTTCAATAGGTATATGAGTAAACTCTTCAAACCAGTATCTCGCAGTTGCGCAAGAATGATATGCAGTTCCACAACCAATCAAAACTATTTTTTTAATTTCTTCTGGTTTAATAGGAAAATTATACAGATTTATGTCTTGTCTCAATTGATCAACATATTCTTTAATGCACGTTTTAGCGGTAATGTGTTGTTCGTTTATTTCTTTAGACATAAAATCTTTATAATCACCTTTTTCTGTAGTGTATTTATCATTCGAAAGAGTTAAAATTTTCTTATTTAACTTTTTATTTTTTGAATTATAAAATTCAATCTTATCTTTTGTTAGTACGCATATATCCCCATCTTCCAAATAAGTAATTTTGTTTGTCATAGATTTTAATGCGTAAGAATCTGAGCCAAGATAGTTTTCTTCCGGACCGTATCCAGCAGCTAAAGGACTTCCTCTTCTCGCGCCGACAACTATATTATTATGTTTTTTAAAGATCATTCCAAGAGCAAAACTACCATTAAGTTTTTCTAAAGTTTTGTTAATAGCATCTATTAAGTCAAGATCTCTTAAAAAATCTGTAAGAAGAAAAGTTATAACTTCAGTATCAGTTTGTGATTTAAATTTGTATCCTTTTTTTTCTAAATTTTTTTTTAATTCACTAGAATTTTCAATGATGCCATTGTGAACAACGGAAACTTCTTCAGAAGAATGTGGGTGGGCATTAACTTGATTTGGTATGCCATGGGTTGCCCATCTAACATGTCCAATTCCTAAAAATCCATCAGAAGGATTTTTGAATAATATTTTCTCGAGATTATCAACTCTACCAGTACATTTTTTTTCATCTATATAGCCATTTTTTATTGTAGCTATACCAGCAGAATCATAACCTCTATATTCCAATTTTTTTAAGGATTGAATTATATTTGATGAAACAGATTTATTGCTTGCTATACCAATTATACCACACATTATTTTCCCTTATAATTTTTAATTTCAATTTGTTTAGTTCTGGTTAATGATAAAGATTTATCTTTTACATTTTTACTCAAAGCTGATCCTGCTCCTACAATAGCTTTTTTCCCAATCTTAATTGGGGCTATCAATGACGTATTCGACCCAATAAAAGCTCCATCTGAAATTTTAGTCTTGTTTTTCTTTTTTCCATCATAATTACACGTGATAGTCCCCGCTCCAATGTTTACGTTTTTTCCAATTGATGCGTCGCCAACATAGGATAGATGATTTATTTTTGAATTTTCTCCGACTTTACTTTTTTTTATTTCGACAAAATTACCAACTCTTGAACCTTTAGCTAAATATGATCCAGGTCTAATTCTTGAAAAAGGCCCAACATTTACTTTTGATTCTAAAGTTGCATTTTCAATATGAGTAAATGGCATTATTTCAACATTGTCACCGACCTTAGTCTTCTTTCCTATGATAACATATTGGTTAATTACAACATTTTTCCCAAATTTTGTATCGTTAGATAAAAATACCGTTTCAGGAGATTTTAAAGTAACGCCCATTTTCATTGCTTGATTTCGTAATTTTTCTTGATTATCTTTTTCAATTAAAGCTATTTTTTTTTTGTTTATTGATGTCATTAAGATTTCTCTTTACATTAATATAAACTTTGCAATAACTCACAAAATATTTCTTAATAATACTTAATAAATGAGTCAAAAATTTACTATTTTATTCGATTTAGACGGAACGTTAGTTAACACGGCTCCAGATTTAATGCTTGCGCATAATCATGTAATGAAAAAATATGGCTATAATGAAAGAAAACTATCTGACATTAGAAAACTTGCTGGAGGCGGTTCAAAAAAGATGCTTGCTAAATCGATTCATGAAATTGCAGAGCTGTCTGGTAAAATTAAAAAAACGGAAGATGCTATAGAAGAAATGACAAAAGAATTTATTGATTACTATAGTAAAAATATATTAGCCGAAAGCACTCTCAAAAAAGGAGTTTTAGATTTTTTAAGTTGGTGTAAAAGAAATTCAATTTCAATGGGAGTTTGCACTAATAAACAAGAACATCTATCAATCGACCTGCTTAAAAAAATAAAAATTTATGATTTCTTTGATTATGTTGCTGGAGGAAATACTTTTGATTACAATAAACCGGACCCCAGACACTTAACTAGTACAATAGAAATTATTGGCGGAAACATAACAAAAAGCTTAATGATTGGTGACAGTGAAACAGATTCAAATCCAGCAAAAGCAGCTAATATTCCTTTCATTCTATTAGAGAATGGATATACAGAAAAAAAAATAAATGAAATACATCACGATCATCTGGTAAAAGATTTTATAGGTTTAGATAAAATAGTTGGAAAATATATCAATGATTGAATTTAAACTTTTTTTTGCTCTTATAAGTTATTATTTTGTTATGTTTGCTACTCCAGGTCCTAATAATGCCATGTTAACAGCTTCTGGAATAAAATTTGGTTTTAAAAAAACTTTACCACATCTTTTTGGCATTCCATTCGGTCATGTTATTCAAATTACTTTGGTATGTTTTGGCCTAGGTGCTCTTTTTCAAAAATATCCTGATATTCAATTTTACCTAAAGTGGTTATGTTTTTTTTACTTATTATATTTGGGGTGGAAAATAATAGGATCGTTTACTAATAATGAAAAAGAAACAGGAAGACCGTTAAAATTTTATGAAGCTGCTTTGTTTCAATTTATTAACCCTAAGGCTTGGGTTGTAGCTTTAACAGCAGCAACAGCATTCTTTCCTAATGAAGAAAATTTTATCATTGCTACTTCTTTTGTTGCTATTACAGCTCCATTTATTTGTTTTCCTTCAATATGTTTGTGGGCTCTTTTTGGATCATCAATTAAATTAATAATTAGAAACACTAAAGCAAAAAAAATTATAGAATATTTATTAGCTATATTATTAATTGTTACTGCTGTTATAATCGTTATGGATTAATAAACTCAAATATGCACTTCACCAAAAAAAAACCTTCAGAAAAAAGAATCACATTAAAAAATAAACTTAAAAAACAAAATATATTAAAATTTCCCGGTGCTTATAATCCATTAACGGCAAAATTAATCACAGAAATTGGATTTGATGGTATTTATATTTCTGGTGCTGTTATGGCCAATGATCTAGGTATTCCTGATATTGGCATCACATCATTAAAAGAAGTAAGTTATAGAGCAAACCAAATATCGAGGGTATCTGATCTTCCTTCTATAGTTGATGCAGACACAGGTTTTGGTGACTGCAAAAAAACTATAGAAACTTTTGAGAATCTTGGGCTTTGTGGTTGCCATATTGAAGATCAAATTGATGAGAAGAGATGTGGTCACTTAGATAACAAAGAAATTATCCCTATAAATAAAATGGTTAATAAAATTAAAACTTCGATAAATGCAAAAAAAGATAAAAATTTTTTAATTATAGCAAGAACCGATGCTAATACTGTTGAGGGATTAAAAAAAACTATAGATAGAGTTAAAGCTTACGAAAATGCTGGAGCTGATATTATTTTTCCGGAAGCCATGAAAGATGAAAAAGAATTTGAAGAAATAAGAAAAAATACAAAAATTCCTTTGTTGGCTAATATGACCGAATTTGGTAAATCAAAACTTTTAACAGCAAATAAACTAGAAAACTTAGGTTATAATGTAGTTATATACCCTGTTACTACTCAAAGATTAGCTATGAAAAGTGTTGAGGATGGTTTGAAAGTCATTTTTGCTGATGGACATCAAAACAACATTATCGATAAAATGCAAACACGTAAAAGATTATATGAACTTGTAGAATATGAAAAATACAATACTCTAGATAAAAAGATTACTGATTTTAAAACTGATGGTCATGAATAACTTATGAGCGATGATATAAAAAAAGGATTATTGGGAATTGTTGTTGACGAAACTACAGTTTCTCAAGTTATGCCTGAAATAAACTCTTTAACTTATAGAGGATATGCAGTTCAAGATCTCTGTGAAAAATGTGTATTTGAAGAAGTTGCTTATCTTGTTTTAAATGGCAAATTACCCAACAAAACTCAACTTAATAAATTTAAGAAACTATTAGAAGAAAATAGAAATATTACGGTAAATCTAAGAGAAATTGTTAAGCACATGCCAAAAAAATCACATCCTATGGATGTCGCTAGAACGGTTGTTAGTGTTATGGGGTTAGAAGATAAAGAAACAAATGTTAATTCTCCAGAAGCAAATATGCGAAAAGCTATTAGGATTTTTGCTAAGACTCCTACGGCTATTGCAGCTTTTTTTAGAAACAGAAAAGGTAAAAATACAATACCTCCTAAAAAGAAATTATCGTTTTCTCAAAATTTTTTTCATATGTGTTTTGGTAAAGTTCCTCATGAAGAAATTGTAAAAGCTTTTGACATATCTCTTATATTGTATGCTGAACATAGTTTTAATGTATCTACTTTTACAGCCAGAACCATAACAAGCAGTTTGTCTGATATTCATGGTGCAATTACAGGGGCTATCGCAAGTTTAAAAGGCCCTCTCCATGGTGGAGCTAATGAAGAGGTTATGAGAATGCTTAAAAAAATTAAAAAACCAGAAAATGCAAAAAAATGGATTTTGGGCGCTTTAGAAAATAAAAAACTTATTATGGGATTTGGTCATAGAGTTTATAGCAAAGGAGATTCTAGAGTTCCCACTATGAAAAAATATTATTTGAAGGTTGCAGAACTGCTTAAAGAAAAAAAATTACCAAAGATAAGTCAAATTATTGAAGATGTGATGCTCGAGAAAAAAAATATTCATCCTAATGTGGATTATCCTACTGGACCAACCTATCATTTGATGGGATTTGATATTGATTTTTTTACACCCATATTTGTTATTTCAAGAATAACCGGTTGGTCTGCACACATAATGGAACAACATGCATCAAACAAATTAATTAGACCTCTATCAAAATACAGTGGAGAGAAGCATCGTAAAGTAATGCTTCTCAACCAAAGATAAAATTATTTTCCTGGAGCTTTATATTTTGCTGCGATTTTTACAGCTTGTGTAGCGGGGCCACTGATTTGAATAGCTTCACAAATATTAATATTTGTAAGTGCTCCAGTAGCTTCTGTAGCTAGTTTAACTCCTGCCGCTTGATCAAAACTTCCTTCGAATACAACTATAAAATCAAACGATCCTCTTAATGCATCATATGAAATAAATTTAGCTCCCACTGCTTCAGTAGCAGCACGAGCAGCTTTTGATCTGTCTGAAGTTGGATCTTTTAAAAAACCTTGGAATCCCTGAGCAGTATAATTACCCATTGCATAAAATTTTGCCATAGAATCTCCTTTCAAAAAATTATTTTACTAGCTGAATTATATTTTAGGAAGTGAATTAAATATTATTTTTTATGTAAAAGCTTCGGACCATGTACCTTTAGTTGAGGCTTTTGAATATTCTGTAGCTCTACCTTCAAAGAAATTCATATGCTCAACTGCATTCAACATTGTATCTAGCCAAGTAAGAGGATTTTTGTCGACTTGGTAAATTGGTTCTAGTCCAAGTTGAATTAATCTTCTATTCCCAATCCAGCGAATATATTGTTTAACTTGCTCTGCTGTAAGTCCATCGATAGGCCCCATCTCAAAAGCCAAATTTATAAATGCATCTTCATGCAAAACTATTGTTCTACATGCTTCATAAATTTCTTTTTTAAGTTTGTCAGTCCAAATGTCAGGATTTTCATCAATAAAAGTTCTGAATAATTTTATCATTGAATTACAGTGCAGAGTCTCATCTCTTACAGACCAAGTAACAATTTGTCCCATGCCTTTCATTTTATTTTGTCTTGGAAAATTTAATAAAATTGCAAAACTTGCAAATAACTGTAGACCTTCTGTAAAAGCACTAAAGACAGCAATGGTCTTTGCAATATCATGATTTGATTTGACATCAAAGCCTTGCATATAATCGAACTTATCTTTCATTTCTTTATACTTTAAGAATGCCGAGTATTCTGATTCTGGCATTCCTATCGTATCTAATAGATGAGAATAAGCAGCAATATGAACGGTTTCCATAGCAGCAAACGAAGACATCATCATTAGAGTTTCTGTAGGTTTAAATACATTCATGTAATGTCTTATATAACAATTGCTAACCTCGACATCTGCTTGAGTAAAAAATCTAAATATTTGAGTTAATAAATTTTTTTCAGCAGGATTTAGATTTTTTTGCCAATCTCTAACATCATCTCCCATAGGAACTTCTTCTGGAAGCCAGTGGATTCTTTGTTGTGTTAACCATGCGTCATAACACCAAGGATATCTGAATGGTTTATATACTGGACTACCTACTAATAAACCCGATTTTTTATTTGTATTAAGGTTATTTTTTATCTTCACTACTGACATGATAAACACTCTTCATAATTATTGTCCTCTTTCTCTTTATTTTTTAATACAGCTGTTGACAAACCATTATTAACATTTTCTGCTCTTTGAATAGATTTGGATCTACAGTAGTACAAGCTTTTTAAACCTTTTTTCCAAGCCTGAAAGTGAATTTGATGTAATTCTTTTTTATGAACATCTGCAGGAAGAAAAATATTTATTGATTGTGCCTGAGAAATATATGATGTCCTGTCAGCTCCCAACTCGATAATCCATTTTTGATCTAATTCAAAAGCCGTTTTAAAAACTTTTTTTTCATGATCTGTTAAAAAATCCAAATGCACAACTGAACCTTGATTTGTTGTTATTGATGACCAAGTTTCAGCGTTATCTTTTCCATGTTTTTCCAAAATTTTTTTCAGATATCTATTTCTAACGTTATATGAACCAGAAAGTGTTTTATGTGTATAGCTATTAGCCGCTACAGGCTCAATGCCTGGAGATGCTCCTCCACAAATTATAGAGATTGAAGCGGTGGGTGCAATGGCTGTTTTATTTGAAAATCTTTCTTTGAAACCATATTCTTCAGCATCAGGACAGCTTCCTCTTTCTTCAGCCAATTTTTTTGACGATAAATCTACATTTGTTTGAATGTGTTTAAAAATTTTATTATTCCAAACTTTGCTCATTACAGATTCTATTGGTATTGAATTTTTTTGCAAAAATGAGTGAAAGCCCATAACCCCTAGTCCAACACTTCTTTCTCTTGTTGCTGCATATTTTGCATCTTTAAATGAATCTGGAGCTCTGTTTATAAAATCTGATAAAACATTATCTAAAAATCTCATTACATCTTCAATAAAGTTTGGATCTTCTTTCCATTCTTCAAATGTCTCTAAATTTAATGATGATAAGCAACATACTGCTGTTCTATCGTTGCCTTCTTTGTCTAATCCTGTAGGTAAAGTAATTTCGCTACACAAATTTGAAGTTTTTACATTAAGTCCAGCAAGCTTATGATGTTGGGGAATAAGTCTATTAACAGTATCAATAAAAATAATATAAGGTTCTCCTGTTTCAACTCTTGCCGTTAATAATCTTATCCATAAGTTTCTTGCAGGAATTGTAGTTTGAACAATTCCATCTTTCGGACTCTTTAAAGCCCATTCAGAATTAGTTTCAACCGCTCTCATAAAAGCATCTGTAACTAAAACTCCATGATGCAAATTTAAAGCTTTTCTATTAGGGTCTCCACCTGTTGGTCTTCTCATTTCTATAAATTCTTCAATCTCTGGATGGTCAATAGGAAGATAACACGCTGCGGAACCTCTTCTTAAAGAACCTTGGCTAATTGCCATAGTTAAAGAGTCCATTACTTTAATAAAAGGTATAATACCTGACGTTTTTCCGACTCTTCCTATCTTTTCTCCTATCGATCTTAAGTTTCCCCAATAACTTCCAATTCCTCCGCCTTTAGCTGCCAACCAAACGTTTTCACTCCACAAGTCTAAAATGCCGCCTAAACTATCTCCTGCTTCATTTAAAAAACAAGAGATTGGTAGTCCTCTTTCAGTTCCTCCGTTAGATAAAATTGGTGTGGCTGGCATAAACCACAAATTACTTATATAATTATAAATTCTTTGCGCATGTAAATTGTTGTCAGAATATATGCTGGCAACACGAGCAAACAGATCTTGGTAAGACTCATTTTGACCTAAATATCTATCGCTCAAAGTAGCTTTTCCAAAATCAGTTAACTTTGCGTCCTTAGATCTATCAATTTTAATGGTAATTCCTTTATCGTTTTGAAAAAGCTCTGTGTTAGATGTTAACGAAAAGAGGTCCGGTTTTTTATCAGATTTGTTCTTGTTGATTGGAAAATTATCTCTTGGGTTAATTTTTTCGACAGCTCTCTCGATGGCTAATGATAGGTTTTTATTCATAAATTGTTGGTTTTATTAAATTTCCGTACAAAAACAACTATATGTTGTGTGTACTATCTCTAGATATACCACATGTTTTAACAAATCAATAGAACATTATATGAACATTTATATAATAGCAAGGATAAAATCTAAATATTGCTAAACTTGATTAGTATCAAAAAATATAAAAATATTAGATAAGTGATAATGCCAGAAAATGAGGATCCACATATAAACCCTCTAGGATTTAGGGAGTACGATGCTCGATGGTTATACCCAAAAGACATCAATAAAGAAGGAATAAAAAATGTAGGAAAGGGTTTTGGTTCACAAATTATTTCAAAAACAAATAAATCCCCAAGAGTAATAGTCGGACATGATTATAGATCTTATAGCGAAGAAGTAAAAAAAAAACTAATAGAAGGTTTAATCGATACTGGATGCAATGTGGAGGATATAGGGCTAGCTTTATCTCCAACATCTTATTTTGCTCAATTTGAGCTTAAAGCTGACGCCGTCGCAATGATAACCGCAAGTCACAATGAAAATGGATGGACAGGAATAAAAATGGGTATTGAAAAAGGTTTAACTCACTCTCCTAGTGAAATGAATGAGTTAAAAAAGATCGTGTTAGAAAAAAAATTCACTAAGGGAAAAGGTGGATACAAAGAAATTAAAGGATTTAAAGATGTTTATATAAATAGCTTATTAAATAATAAGATTAAAAACAAAATTAAAGCTGTTGTAGCTTGTGGAAACGGCACCGCAGGTATATTTGCGCCAAGAATTTTAAAAGAAATAGGTTGTGAAGTAATAGAATTAGATTGTAATCTTGATTATACCTTTCCTAAATATAATCCAAATCCAGAAGATGTTAAAATGCTTAAAGCTATAGCTAAAGCAGTTAAGGAAAATAATGCTGATATAGGTTTTGGTTTTGATGGAGATGGTGATCGTCTTGGCGTAGTAGATAATAATGGAAATGAAATCTATTCAGATAAAGTGGGCTTGCTCATAGCGAGAAATTTATCTAAAGATCATCAAAATCAAAAATTTGTAGTCGATGTGAAATCAACTGGATTGTTTGAAAAAGATAAAATTCTATCTAAAAATAATTGTAAAACAATTTATTGGAAAACAGGCCATTCTCATATCAAAAGAAAAGTTAACGAAGTTAAAGCTTTAGCTGGATTCGAAAAAAGTGGTCATTTCTTTTTTAATAAACCTCTTGGCTATGGATATGATGATGGAATTCAATCAGCTATACAAGTTTGCAATCTACTAGATTGTCAAAATAAAAATATGTCAGAAATAATAAATGAACTTCCAAAAACATATCAAACGCCTACCATGGCTCCTTATTGTAAAGATGAAGAAAAATATAAAGTTGTCCAGTCCTTAATTAAAAAAATAGAAGATTTAAAAGCTAACAACAAAAAAATAGATGATCAAGCAATTACCAATATATTGACTATAAATGGTATACGTTTTTCTTTTGAAGATGGCTCTTGGGGTTTGATTAGAGCTTCTTCAAATAAACCCTCCTTGGTAGTTGTTACTGAAAGCCCTACCTCCGATAAAAGAAAAAAGAAAATATTTGAATTTATTGATAAACTTTTAAATGAAACTGGTAAAGTTGGTGAATATGATCAGAAAATCTAAAATGAGAAATATTCGTAAAACAATCTACAAGCCACAATAAAAAGATAAAAGCCAAAAATCTTTCCAATAATTTTTCTGTCAACTTTATGCACTGCTTTAGCGCCAATCTTTGCCATAAATGTTGTAATTGGTACATAAATTAAAAATGTTGGAATATTTACAAATCCTAAACTTAACGGAACATTAATATTAAGATAGCTTCCTGATAGAGCAAAACCTATGCCTCCAATTAAAGCAATTAAGAATCCAATAGCTGCGGATGTGCCAATGGCAACATTTATTGGATAACCAAACATTTTAAATATTGGAGTATTAAATACCCCTCCTCCAATACCCATAGGAGCAGACAAAAAGCCTGATAAAAAACCGAAAATTACTCTATAAATTAAATTTATTTTTCTTGGAGTAGTATTAATTTTTTCTTTTTCTAGCAAAAAATAAATAGCAAAGATCATGGTCATGATTGAAAAAAATAAAATCAAGTTAGAAGTCTTTAAACTAACAGCAAATATAGTTCCAAGCACAACACCAACCACAACAAAAACTCCAAAAGTTTTAACAATATTAAAATCAACAGCCTTAAATTTCATATGCGTCATTGTTGATATAATTGAATTTGGAATTATAATTGAGAAAGATGTTCCTATAGCTAAATGCATAATAAATGTTTGTTCTATACCAGCAATACCAAACATATAAAAAAGAATAGGAACCATTATTAAACCGCCACCTATACCAAAAAAGCCAGCCATAAAACCGACGACGACCGCAGATGCTGCCATTACAGTTATAATAAATATTATTTGATTTTGGTCTAAATTTTCTATCATGCAATTATCTTATTGGCCTTTTCATTATTTTGAGCAATTGCCATTATGTGTTTTGCTTTTTGAAAATCTGAGTCTCTTGCCATCATATTATCACTTAAATATCTCTTCCAATTTTTAGATCCTACTTGTCCATAGTATAAACCAACAGTGTGTCGCATTATATGATTTACTTTAGTTCCTAGTTTAACTTCTTTCTCTAAATATTTTAATAGTTCCTCGGCAACTTCTTCTCTTGTTGGATAATTTTTAACATTAAATATTTCTCTTTCTATATCGACTAAAAAATATGGATTTTGATATATCGCTCTACCAATCATAACACCATTACATATTTTTAAATGATTTATTATTTCTCCAATTGTAGTAATGCCACCATTTATAATAATTTCTAAATCTGGATTTTCTTTTTTTATTTTATAAACCATTTCATAATTTAATTTTGGAATATTTAAATTTTGTTTTGGAGACAAGCCCTTAAGTATTGCTTTACGCGCATGTATAATAAAAGTCTTACATCCAGCTTCTTTAATTTTTAGTATAAATTTATTTAAATAAGTAAAGTCTTCTGTATCATCAAAACCGATTCTTGTTTTAGCTGTAACTGGAATTTTACAAGTACTTACCATTTTATTAATACATTCAGAAACTAATTCAGGTTCTTTCATTAAACATGCACCAAACATATTTTTTTGAACTTTTTTACTTGGACAACCAAGGTTAATATTAATTTCGTCATAACCCATATCTTCAGCTATTTTTGCAACTTCTGAAAGTTCTTCTTTATCAGAACCACCAACTTGGAGGGCTAAGGGTTTTTCTTTTGGGCTAAATGCAAGAATTTTTTTTCTATCACCGTGGATAGCAGACTTTGTTGCGACCATTTCAGAATATAACATCACATTTTTGCTTATTAACCTTAAGAAAAATCGGTCATGTCTGTCTGTACAGTCCATCATAGGTGCTACGGAGACTGTTCTTTTCATTTAGAATTTTTATTGTATTTTTGTATTATAAGAAACAATTTTGTTATTCGGGTTTCTTTTCTTCTTGCAAAGAATCCTTTTGAACTTCTTCTTTTGCTATACTCTCTTTGGTATCTTTGATATCCTCAGTTTTAATTTTGGGAATAATTTGTTCTGGAATCTTTCTTACTCTTTTCGATGGTAAAATTGCCGCCCCGCTTCTTGAAATCTCTCCCTTATAGATTTTATTAAATTCGTCATCCTGTTCGATTTCCAAATCTTGCAGTTCGGTAGGTTCGTTTCGTATTTTTCTTAATTTATTAATAGCAGTGTCCTCAATAGTTTTTATAGAAATTTTTCCATCTCCAATTTCCCTTAGTGCTATTACAGTATTTTTGTCATTTTCCTCAGGAACTAACGGCTTTTCTCCGGAGTTAAGTTGCGAGGTTCTTTCTTTTGCTAGTAGCACTAAATCGTACTGGCTATCTATTTTTTTTAAACAGTCTTCTACTGTAATTCGAGCCATAAGATGTGCAATAAGTAATGAAAAGTTTAAACGAAATCAAGTTTTATTTTGCAAAATTGGTTTATAGTTTTTTTGGAAAATAATTACAATTATAATAGATATTCCAGTGTATATGGCACACAAAAAAGCAATATTTTCAATAGAATAACCCAAATCGATTAATGAACCAAAAACAACAGTTGCTAGAGCTGTTGAAAAAACCATAAATGAGCCTGTTAAAGCCTTGATAGAACCTAAGTAGTTTACCCCATAAATTTCTGCCCAAAAAGAAGTCATTAGAACATTTGTTAATCCATTTGAAATGCCCATAAACCCCATAAAAAAATATACAGAAATTGGATGTTCAAAAAAAAATAATATTATTAGACTCAATAATAAAGGAACATTAAGTAATGGAAAAATTTTTCTGCTAGTAAATATATCTACTAAAAAGCCTGAAAGAAACAATGTAAATACAGTAAGTATAGAATAAATCATGAATGATTTAGCAATTGCAAATTCTCCCCAATTTTTAGATTCTATAATAAATGTTTGATTGATAACTACACCTGTAATTATAAATGATGATGCTAGCATAGCTGGTAAAATAGAATAAAATTTGAAATCTTTTAATACTTCAATTCTTGTCCAGCTTTTAACTTCATAAAATTTTTTATTAATATTTTCTGTATTTTTTTTTTCCCTAGAAAGTAAATTTATGTCTTTAACGGTAAGTTGGATTAATAATGGTAAAAATAAAATAATTACAACTGCAATAGTAAGCCATATATTTCTCCAATATATAAATGTTAAAAAGTACACCATAATCATAGGTAATAAAAATTCTCCAAAAGACATTCCAATCCAGGCATAACTCAATGCTTTGCCTCTGCTTTTATCAAAATATCTACTAATTGCGACAGATGCGGTATGTGCCATTAATCCTTGGCCTGATAACCTTAAAAAATATATACCTATAAATAAAAAAATGATTCCACTAACAAAAGAAAAAAAAATAGCTGCTGAAGTTAAAAAAATAACAACTAAAAAAGAATAATTAATCAATCTCAAATCATCAATTTTTTTTCCTAACCAAATTAAGGTAAAACTACTACATAAAGTAGCTATTCCATAAATTGCACCAAATTCTCCATGTGAAATGTTTAATTCTTCTCTAATACTTGAGTTAAATAATCCTATAAAAAAACTTTGCCCCACGCATGAAAAAAAAGTAAAAGTAATACCAAAAATTATTATTTTGAAATTTGATTTAACTATATCTATAATCATTTTATGAACTACAAAGTTTCTTTTATTGGTCTTGGCGTTATGGGTTTCCCCATGGCTGGATATATATCAAAAGCAGGACATAATGTAACTGTTTATAACAGAACAAAATCTAAAGCTGAAAAATGGTGCCAAGAATATAAAGGTAAAATTGCAGATACTCCTGAAGAAGCTGCTAAAGATTCTGATTTTGTTTTTACCTGCGTAGGTAATGATAATGATTTAAAGGAAGTTACTTTTGGTAAAAATGGAATTTTTAAAACTATTAAAAGAGGTAGTATTTACATTGACCACACTACAGCCTCAGCAACAATTGCACGAGAAATTTATGATTATGCGGTAAAAAATAATTTTGGTTTTTTAGATGCTCCCGTTTCAGGTGGTCAAGCTGGTGCTGAAAGCGGCGCTTTAACTGTAATGATAGGTGGAGACCAAATACATTTTGATAAAGCAAAAGGTCTAATTGATTGCTATAGCAAA
>LWDU01037705.1_pt1 | contig 21691 bp, 22 predicted proteins | sample 727161 | NCBI WGS metagenome assembly LWDU01 (sample SAMN04566230, study PRJNA314399) | hydrothermal vent metagenome | isolation source: deep sea hydrothermal plume seawater | place: Mexico: Gulf of California, Guaymas Basin | collected 2004-07-11
CGACTGGCCAGGCGCGGTCGGCACCCAGTCGTGAACCTGGAGGGAACAACCAACGGAGGGCTGGCGACGGGGAGGGGAGTGGGGTATCCTACGATTGAGCCATGACTCAAGCGACCACCGACTCCTGCGACGTCCGCCGTGTCCACCCTGACGCGGTCGATGCTGCGCGCGCCGCGCTGGCGGCACGAGAGGGCGACCTCGACGGCGCTCGTGCGCTCTTCGCCGCGCTCGGCGACCCGACCCGGCTCCGGCTCCTCGCAGCCCTCCAGGCCGGGCCGCTCTGCACCTGCGACCTCGCGGCCACGCTCGACGTGAGCGAGTCGGCCGTGAGCCACCAACTCCGAGGCCTGCGCGCGTTGCGCTTGGTCGCGAGCGACCGCGACGGCCGCGTGGACCACGTGGCCGCCCTCCTGGATGTCGCTGCCGAGCACGTCGCCGAAGGAGTGGTTGAGGGTGAAACGCGACCGGCCGATACTGCGTTGGCCCCCTCCGCATGAGCACGCTCCGCCGCTTCGTTTCCCCGCTCGCCGCTCTCCTGGCGGTCTTGATCGTCGGCCAGACGACGGACCTCCTCGCGTGCGCCGACGAGTCGGTCGCGGCCGAGTCCAGCGAGACGCACGCCGACGTGCTCGCGGGCGGTGGCCACCCCGTCCCCGCGCCGGGGGACAGCCACGGGCACGACCACGAGGACGGCACCTTCGCCGACTGCTTGTGCCACGTCGTCTTCGCGCCGACGGACATCGTCCCTGCCGTCGGCGTCCGCCCGGCGGCTGGGACGCCCGCATTCGCGTACGTGGCGGACGCCCCGCCCGAGGNNNNTCTCGCTCCGCCAGCGGGTCCTCGTTCTCTTCGCCACCGCCGGGCTCGTCGCCGCCGGGCTCTACGCCGCCACCCGGCTGCCCGTCGACGCCGTCCCCGACGTCACCAACAACCAGGTCCAGGTCCTGACGCAGGCCCCGGCCCTCAGCCCGCTCGAGGTCGAGCGGTTCGTGACGGTCCCCGTCGAGCTCGCGCTCAAGTCGCTCCCCGACCTCGTCGAGCTCCGGTCGCTCTCGCGCCAGGGGATCTCGGTCATCACCGTCGTCTTCGAGGAGGGTGTCGACACCTACTTCGCGCGCCAGCTCATCCTGGAGCAGCTGAGGGGGATCGAGTCCGAGCTGCCCCCTGGCACCGAGACGCCCGAGCTCGGGCCGGTCTCGACGGGCCTCGGCGAGGTGTTCCGGTACACGCTCCGCGACACCACCGGGCGGTACTCCCCGATGGAGCTCCGGACGATCCAGGACTGGATCGTGCGCCGCCAGCTCCTCGGGGTCCCCGGCCTCGCCGAGGTCAACTCCATCGGCGGCTACCTCAAGCAGTACCAGGTGCTCGTCGACCCCGAGCGGCTCGCGGGCTACGCGCTCACGCTCCGCGAGGTGTTCGAGGCGACGGCCGAGGCGTCGGGCAACGCGGGCGCGGCCTACATCGAGACCGGCCCGGAGCAGCTCTCCGTCCGGACCGACGGGCTCGTCCAGAGCCTCGACGACCTCCGCAACACCGTCGTCGCCACGCGCGGCGGCACGCCGGTCACGCTCGGCGACGTGGCCGAGATCGAGCTCGGCCCGGCCATCCGGTTCGGGGCCGCCACCCAGGACGGCGAGGGCGAGGTCGTAACCGGGTTCGCCTTGCAGCTCAAGGGGGCCAACGCCCGCGTCGTGGTCTCGGCCGTGAAGGACCGGATCGCCGAGATCCAGCGGGCGCTCCCCGAGGGCGTCGAGATCGTGCCCTACTACGACCGGACGGCCCTCGTGAACCGGACCATCAAGACGGTCGGGAAGCACCTCGCCGAGGGCGCGCTCCTGGTCATCGTGGTGCTCCTGATCCTGCTCGTGAACCTCCGGGCCGGGCTCGTGCTGGCGAGCGTGATCCCGCTCGCCATGATGTTCGCCTTTATCGGGATGTGGATCACCGGGACCAGCGCGAACCTCATGAGCCTCGGCGCCATCGACTTCGGGCTCGTCGTCGACGGCTCGCTCATCATCGTCGAGAACGTCCTGCGGCGGATCGGGGTGATGCAGAAGGAGGGCGGAAGGCTCTCGAAAGAGGCGTTCCGCGACCTCGTCTACGAGGGGACGCTCGAGGTCCGGAAGGTGGCCCAGTTCGGCGAGGTCATCATCCTCGTCGTCTACCTCCCGATCCTGTTCCTCCGGGGCATCGAGGGCAAGCTGTTCACGCCGATGGCGCTGACGGTGAGCTTCGCCCTCATCGGCGCGGTGATCCTCTCGATCACCTACGTGCCCGTCATGTGCTCGCTGGTGTTCGCCCCGAGCAAGCCGGTGAAGCACTCGCCCATCGTGGACTGGCTCCACAAGGTGTACCGCCCGCTCCTCGACCGCGCGCTCGCGATGCGGGCCGTCGTGGTCGGCGGGTCGGCCGTCCTCTTCGCCATTGCCATCGCCAGCTTCGGCGGGCTGGGCGCCGAGTTCGTCCCGCGCCTGGACGAGGGCGACGTCGCCGTCCAGATCATCCGGCTCCCGAGCGTGTCGCTCACCGAGTCCGTCGAGATCGCGGGCGACGTCGAGCAGCGCCTCATGGCCTTCGACGAGGTCGAGACCGTCGTCGGCAACACGGGCCGGGCCGAGATCTCGACCGACCCGATGGGCGTCGAGATCACCGACGCCTACGTGATCCTGAAACCGAAGGACGAGTGGCCCGAGGTGGACGGCGACCGCCGGACGAAGCCCGAGCTGGTGGAGGCGATGCAGGAGGCGGTCGAGGACGTCCCGGCCGGCGTCCAGTTCTACCAGCCCATCGAGATGCGCACCAACGAGCTCATCGCGGGGGCGCGCGGCGACGTCGTGGTGAAGATCTTCGGCGAGAGCTACGACGAGCTCACGCCGCTCGCGGAGCAGGTCCAGGCCATCGTCCAGGAGACGCCCGGCGCGACGTCGGTCTCGATGGACCAGACGACCGGCTCGCCCCAGCTCGTCGTCCGGCCCGACCGCGCGGCGCTGGCCCGCTACGGGCTCACGGTCGAGGCCCTGAACCGGATCGTCCAGACGGCCGTCGGCGGCGCCGTCGCGAGCGAGGTGTACGAGGGCGAGCGCCGGTTCGACCTCGTCGTCCGGTTCGCCGAGGGCGCCCGGTCGAGCCCGGCCGCCGTCGAGGCCCTCCCGGTCGTGACGCCGACCGGGGCGCAGGTCCCGCTCGGCGCGCTCGCGGCCGTCGAGGTCACGTCCGGGCCGGTGTCCGTCTCGCGCGAGGAGGGCAGCCGGTTCGTCTCGGTCCAGTCGAACGTGACCGGCCGCGACCTGGCGTCGTTCGTCGAGGACGTCCAGGAGCGCGTGGCCGCCGAGGTCGCACTCCCGCCCGGCTACCGGGTCGACTACGGCGGCCAGTTCGAGAACCTCGAGGCGGCCACGGCCCGGCTCTCGCTCGTGGTCCCGCTCGCGCTCGTCCTCATCTTCGTCTTGCTGTTCCAGACGTTCGGGTCGATGCGGCTGGCGGCCATCATCTACCTCTGCGTCCCGCTCTCGGTCGTGGGCGGGGTGGGGATGCTCTACCTCCTCGGCCTCCCGTTCTCGATCTCGGCGGGCGTCGGGTTTATCGCCCTCTTCGGGATCGCCGTCTTGAACGGGCTCGTGATGGTCGGGGCCATCCGCAAGTTCGAGATCCACGGGCTCCCCCGCCGCGAGGCCGTCCTCGCCGGCGCCGACGAGCGGCTCCGCGCCGTCGTCACCACGGCCACGCTCGCGGGCGTCGGGTTCACGCCGATGCTCCTGGGCAGCGGCGCGGGCGCCGAGGTCCAGCGGCCGCTCGCGGCGGTCGTGATCGGCGGGCTGGTCACGAGCACGGTCCTGACGCTCTTCGTGCTCCCGACGGTCTACGCCTGGTTCGGCTCGGGGAACGCCCCCGACAAGCTCCCTGGCGCAGACGACGTCCAGGCCGACCTCGACCGCTCGATCGACGCCGAGATCGGTTCGGACTGGGCGCCCAACGCGCCCGCCGTCCGCGAGGCCGACGCGGAGGCGCACGGCCACGACGGGCACGCAGGCGACGGCCACGACGCGCCGGAGCCGTCCGAAACCCGGCGCCGACCGGGGGCCGGACCGGCGCTCGGGCTGGTCCTCGCGCTCCTACTGGGGGCGGGGTCCGCGCGCGCCCAGGACGTGGGCGGCCCGGCCACGCCGCTCACGCTCGCCGGGGCTCTAGAGCAGGCCGAGGCCGTCGCGCCCGAGCTCTCGCTCGGGACGGCCGCCGTCGCCCGTGAGGCGGCCCGGCGCGAGAGCGCGGGCATCCTGCCCGCGACCGAGTTCTTCCTCGGCGTCGACCGCGTGCCCACCATCGACGGCGGGTTCGGCGGGACGGAGACGGCCCTCGGCGCGGCCCAGTCGTTCCGGCTGCCGCAGTACTACCGCGCCCAGCGCGGGGCGGCCGACGCGCTCCTCCGCCAGGCCGAGGTCGAGCGCAGCGCGCTCCGGCGGGGCGTCCGGCTCCGGGCCGCGCTCGCCTACGTCGAGGCCGTCGCCGCCGACGCCCGGCTCGCCCTCGCCGACTCGTCGGTGGCCGTGGCCGAAACCTTCGCGACCGCCTCCAACCGGCGGCAGGAGCTGGGCGCGGCCGGCGCGCTCGAGCCCTTGCAGGCCGAGGTCGCCCTCGCCCAGGCCGTCCGGCTCCAGGCCGAGGCCGCCGGCGAGGTCCGCCGCGCGCGGTCGGCCCTGGCGACCTATCTCGCCCGGCCCGACCCGCTCGCGCTCGCCGACGCGCTCCCCGAGGCGACGGCGGCCGACCTCCCCGACCTCGACGCCCTCGCGGCGACGGGCGCGCTCGACTCGCTCCTCGTCGCGGCCAACCCCCGGCTCCAGGCGGCCGAGGCCGCCGTCCGCGTCGCCGAGGCCGAGGCCCGCGCCGTCCGCACCGAGCGGCTCCCGTCGTTCGGGGCCGAGGCCGCGCTCCAGACCGAGGGCGGCGCCGTCGGCTTCCTCGGGGGCCGCGTCGGCGTGGCCGTCCCGCTCGCCCGGCTCGCCAACGACGCGCCCGACCGGGCGGCCCAGTCGGCCGTCGAGGTGGCCCGCTTCGAGCGCGATCGGCTCTTGGTCGGGCTCGCGGCCGACCTCCGCCAGCGCGTGGCCTCGCTCCGGGCGGCCGTCGCCCAGGTCGCCCTCTACCGCGACCGGCTCGTGCCCCAGGCCGAGCGGGCCTACGCCATCGCCATCCGGCTCCGCCGCGAGGGGGCCGCGAGCTACCTCGAGGTCCTGCAAGCACAGACGGCCCTGATCGAGACGCGGGCCGACGCGCTCGACGCCCGCGCGAACGCCGTCCGCTTCCGCACCGAGGCCGACGCCCTCCTCAACCCCGACTTCTAGACCCATGCCCCGCTTCCTCCTGCTCCTCGCCCTTCTCGCCGCCCCGCTCGCCGGGTGCGGCTCCGACGCCGACCATAGCGGCGACGCGCACGCGGGCGAGCCCGCCGCCGCCCACGGCTCCCACCCCGGCGACGAGCACGCCGACGACGACCACGAGGTCGGCGACCACGCCGCGGGCGTCGCCCCCGGCCGGACCGCCGACGACCACTCCGACGAGCACGCCGACGACGACCACGGGTCGCCCGACCGCTCTTACTAGCCCCGTTCCCCGACCCACGGGACCCCAACTCCGATGAACCGACTCCCTCTCTATTCCCTCCTCTTGCTCCTTGCCGCCCCGCTGGCGGGCTGCGGCTCGGACTCCGAAGCGGCCTCCGGCGAGGACGACCACGCGGGCGAGGCCCCAGGCGCCCACGCCGACGAGGGCGCTGGCGAAGGCGCCGAAGACGAGCACGGCGACGAGCTCACGCTGACCGCCGAGCAGGCCGCCGCGACCGAGATCGAGACCGAGACCGTCCGGGCCTCGGCGCTCGCGGCCGAGGTCCGCGTCCCGGCTCGGATCGTCCCAACCGAGACGGGCCAGGCCCAGGTCGGCGCGCTCGTGGACGGCCGCGTCGTCCGGCTCCTCGCCGCCGAGGGCCAGGCCGTCCGCCGCGGCGCGGCCGTCGCCGTCATCGAGAGCCCCGAGGTGGCCCGGCTTCAGGGCGAGTACCTCCGGGCGCAGGCCCGCGTCACGCAGGCCCGCCAGCAGCGCGACCGGAGCCAGCAGCTCGCCGCCGAGGACCTCATCTCGCAGACGCTCCTGGAACAGGCCGTCGCCGACGCCCAGGCGGCGGAGGCGGAGGCTGCCGCGCTCGCGGGCGAGATCCGCGCCGAGGGCGGGTCGGCGCCGGGCCATCCGGGCGCCGTCTCGGGCCGCGTCACGGTCACGTCGCCCATCTCGGGCGTCGTCTCCGAGCGCCAGGCCGAGCTGGGCGCCTTCGTCCAGGCCGCCGCCCCGCTCTACGAGGTCGTCGCGCCGGGCCAGGTCTACGCCGACGCGAGCGTGGACCCCGACCTCGCCTCGTCCATCCGCTCCGGCGACGCCGCCGTCATCGAGGCGCCGGGCGGGCGGCGGTTCCGCGGCGTCGTCCAGTTCGTCGGCGCCGAGGTCGCGGGCGAGACGCGGACGGCGACGGTCCGGCTCCGCGTGACGAACGCGACGGCCGAGCTCCGGCCCGAGACGTTCGTGACGGTCGTGTTCGACGTCGAGGCCGGCGAGGGCGCCGAGGCCGGGCGGACGGCGATCACCGTCCCGACGGAGGCCGTCGACCGCGAGGGCGGCGACGCCTACGTCTGGGTCCCGGTCGAGGGCGAGCCCCGGACGTACGCCCGCCGGGCCGTCCGGCTCGGGGAGGCGACCGGCGACCGCGTCGAGGTCCTCTCGGGGCTCGAGCCCGGCGAGACCGTGGTGACGGCGGGGGTCTTCGCGCTCAAGAGCTTCCAGAGCCGCGGCGAGCTCACAGAACACGACCACTAAACCGATGAAGCGGACTACCACCCTCCTCCTGGCTGCCGCGGGCGGCGCGCTCCTCTGGCGCCGCGCCCGGCGCTCGGCCGACGACCCCGACGGGGGCGTCCTCGACGCCGACGAGGCCCGCGCGCTCTACGACCGCCTCGCGCCCGTCTACGACGGCGTCGCGGGCGCCTACGCGCTCCTCGGCGCCCGGCGGCTCCACAACCGCGCCGTCGGGGCGCTCCGCCTCCGGCCGGGCGACACCGCCGTCAGCCTGGGCTGCGGGACCGGCCCGAACCTCGGACCGCTCGCCCGCGCCGTCGGCCTGACCGGCCGCGTCGTCGGCGTGGACCTCTCGGCGGCGATGCTGGCTCAGGCCCGCGACCGCGTCCGCCGCCTCGGCCTCGATAACGTCGAGCTGGTCCGGGCCGACGTCCGCGAGTTCGCGTTCCCCGAAGGGCTGGACGGGGTCCTCGCCGTGTTCGCGCTCGAGATGGTCCCGGACTACGACGCCGTCGTCGAGCGGGCCGTCGCCGCGCTCCGGCCCGGCGGGCGGATCGCCGTCTCCGGGCTCCGCCGGCCCGACGGATGGCCCGAGTGGGCCGTCCGGCTCGGCGAGCTCGTCAACCGGCCGTTCGGGGTGAGCCGGGCCTACGAGTCGTTCCGACCGTGGGAGGCCGTCCGCCGCCACGCCCGCGAGGTCGCGTACCGCGAGGCCGTGCTCGGCGCCGTCTACCTCTCCGTCGGCGAGGCGCCGTCTCCGGACGGTCCGCCCCGCCAACACCCCGAACCGTACGCATGAGCACCTGGGTCTGGGGAACCGTCTTGCTGGTGGCCGCGACGGTCTCTCACTGGGGGGCCGAGCGCCTCGCCAAGCCGCTGCACAAGCTGACCCGCCAGTGGGGGCTCACGGCGGCGGCGGGCGGCGCGCTCGTCGCCCTCGTCACGGCCGGCTCCGAGATCGGGATCAACACCACGAGCGCGCTCCGCGACGTGACCGACATCGGGCTCGGGATGTCGCTCGGGTCCAACGTGCTCGCCATCCCGCTCACCGTGACGGTGGTCTACCTGGCGACGCGCAAGCGGCGGCTCGGAGAGGAAGAGGGCTCCGACGACTCGGGCTCCGACGACTCGGGCTCAGGCAGCGAGGCGGGAGAGGGTGCCGACGAGCACCGCCGCCACGTCGAAAACCACTTCCTCCCCGTCGCGAAGGAGACGGTCACTGTGCTCACGCTGCCCTACTTCGGGCTGCTCGCGCTCGTGGCCGTGCTCACGCTACCGGCGCCCTGGCGCGGGCTCCAACCCATCGACGCCGTGTTCCTCCTCGCCGGGTACGCCCTCTACCTCGCGCAGGCGCTCAAACGCGGAAAGGAGGAGGGCGAGAAGGGCTCGTGGTCGCGCAAGGAGGTCGCGCTGGCGGTGGCCGGCGTGGCCGCGATGGGCGTGGGGGCCTACTTCGTCGTCCGCGCCAGCGAGAACATCGCCTCGGGCCTCGGGCTCTCCGAGATCGTCACGGGCCTGTTCATCACGGCCCTCGCCACGGCGCTCCCGGAGCTGTTCGGGGCGTGGAGCATCGCCCGGAGCGGGCAGGTCACGGCGGCCACGTCGAGCGTGATCGGCGACCACGCCGTCACGATGACCGTCGCCCTCGTCCCGCTCGCCCTGGTCACGCTCCCGATCGAGGACCTCCGGCTCTTCTCGGTGAACCTCGCCTTCGTCGCCCTCCTCCCGGCGGTCTACGCCGCGCTCATCCACTGGGGCAGCGACGAGCACGGGTTCACGAGGGGGCAGGTCGTCGCCCTCGACGCCACGTACCTCGTCTACCTCGCCGTCATGTTCCTGTGGGTCCTCTGACCCCACCTCCACCCGTGAACCGGACCGCCTACCACGTCGAGAAGATGGACTGCGCCGCCGAGGAGCGGCTCGTCCGCATGGCGCTGGCCGACGTCGAGGGCGTCGGCCCGCTCCGGTTCGATCTCCCGGCTCGCCGCGTGGTCGTGGTCCACGAGGGCGACGCCGCGCCGGTCACGGACGCGCTCACGGGCCTCGGGCTCGGCGCCCGCCAGTCGGGCGAGACGGAGTCCGCTACCGAAGCGGACCTCGTCCCCGAGACGACCGGGACCGAGGAGCGCGGCCCGCTCCGGATCGCGCTCGGCATCAACGCCACGTTCTTCGTGGTCGAGTTCACGGCCGGGTTGCTGGCGGGCTCGATGGGGCTCGTCGCCGACTCGCTCGACAACCTCGCCGACGCCCTCGTCTACGCGCTCAGCCTCGCGGCCGTCGGCGGGGCCGTGGCCCGGAAGAAACAGCTCGCTCGGTACAGCGCCTACCTCCAGGGCGGGCTCGCCGTGTTCGGGCTCGCCGAGGTGGTCCGCCGGTTCGCGGTCGGCGGCGAGGCGCCCGACGTGGCGACGATGATCGTCGTCGCGTCGCTCACACTCTTGGGCAACGTCGCAACGCTCCTGGTGCTCCGCCGGGCACGGGGGGGCAGCCCGGGCGAGGCCCACGTCGAGGCAAGCTGGATCTTTACCTCGAACGACATCAAGGTCAACGGCCTGGTCATCCTCTCGGCCCTGGTCGTCTGGGCGACCGGCTCGGCCGCGCCGGACTTGGTCGCGGGCGCGCTGGTCTTCGTCATCGTCGCGAACGGCGCCCGGCGCATCCTCGCGCTCTCGAAGTAGGCCCCGTTCCCCACTACCCCATGTACGAGCTCCTTCCTCAGACCCAGAACGACGTCCTCGGCGTCCGCCTCGGCGGCGCCCTCACCGGCGACGACTTCCGGGCGCTCCAGGCGGCCCTCCAGCGGGCGAGCCGGGACGGGCCGGTCCACCTCCTCGTCCTCGCCGACGACCACCACGGCCCGGCCGAGCCCGGGGCGGCGTGGGCCGACCCCGCCGACGCGCCGGCCCGGCCCGTCGCCGTGGGGCGGCTGGCCCTCGTCGGCGACGGCGAGTGGCACACGTGGACGGCGTGGCTCGACCGGCTCCTCGCCCCGGACGCCGTCCGGTCATTCTCCGAGGTCCTGCTCGCCGAGGCGTGGGTCTGGGTCCGAGACGGCGACGCCCCTCCCTCTCGACCCCCGAAGCCGTGACGGACCCCGACCCCTGCCCCCTCCTGCTCGGCCTCGTCGAGGCGCTCCGCGAGGCCGCGCCCCGGCTGAACGGGGGGCTCCCATACCCCCAGCGGACCGGGATCAACGATGTCCGGCCGGACGCGCCCCTCCCCGACGGCCCCGCCCGGTGCTCGCTCCCGGTCACGGTCCGCGTCGCTCGGGGCGTCGAGAAGCGCTACGTCCTCTCGGCGGAGACCGGGGCGGGGCGGGCCGCCCTCGCAGTCTCGGACGGGGCCGAGTTCAGGGACCGCTTCCGCCTGGCGACGACGCCCGGCGATCCCCCTTTGGAGGCCGACGTCCAGCGGCTGTTCACCGCCCTCACGGCCGACCTCGGCCTCCACTTCGCCACGGCCTCCTGACCAAGCTCGCCGACGTCCTCCCCTTCCTCGCCATCCCCGCCGTGGCCGCCGTGCTCGGCGGCGTCGTGGCCGCGTTCCGACCGCCGGGCCGACGGCTCCAGAGCGTGATCCAGCACTTCGCGGGCGGGGTCGTGTTCGCGGCCGTGGCCGGCGAGCTCCTCCCCGAACTCATGTACGAGGCGGCGGCGATCCCGACGATCATCGGGTTCGCCGTCGGCGTCGGGCTGATGCTCGGGGTCAAGAAGCTGACAGAAGGGGGGCCCGCCGAGGGAGCCGACGACGACGGCACGCGCGGGCTCGTCACGACGGTCGCCATCGACATGGTGATCGACGGGCTCCTGGTCGGCGTCGGGTTCGCGGCTGGGGCCGAGGCCGGGCTCGTCGTCACGATCGCTCTCTCGCTCGAGGTCCTGTTCCTGGTCCTCGCGACGGCCGCCGCCCTCGTCGGGGCCGGGGCCTCGCGCGGCCGGGTGCTCGCCACGACGGCCGGGCTGACCGCGCTGCTCCTCGCCGGGGCCGTGGGCGGGACGCTCGCGGCCGGGGCGCTCTCCGGCGGCGCCCTCGCCGGGCTCCTCGCCTTCGGCGTCGCGGCGCTCCTCTACCTCGTGACCGAGGAGCTCTTGGTCGAGGCCCACGAGACCGAGGACACCCCGCTCGCCACGGCCACCTTCTTCGCGGGCTTCCTCGCGCTCCTCCTGCTCGAAATGGCGCTCTAGCGCTCGTTCTACACCCTCCGACCCTTCCGATGCCCGACCCGCTCCGCCTCGACCTCGACGTCCTCCTCCCCGACGCGCCCGACGCCCAGGACGCCTGCGTCGCCCGGCTCACCGACGAGCTGGCGGCGACGCCGGGCGTCGAGCGCGCCCACGTGGTCCCGCCCGAGGGCGGCCACCCCGCCCAGCTCTGCCTCCACTACGACCCCGACGCCGTCGCGCTCCCGCGCCTCCGGCGAGCGGCCGAGCGCGCCGGCGCCCAGATCACCGAGCGGTACGGCCACGTGCTCTGGGCGGCCTCCGGGCTCCCCCGCCAGCGCCGCGCCCGGACCGTCGCCGAGCGGCTCCGCCAGCGGCCGGGCGTGATCGAGGCCGAGGCCAACGCGACCGGACCGATCCGGATCGAGTTCGACCGGACAGCGACGACGGAGGCCGACCTCCGCCGCGCGCTCGCCGACCTCGGCGTGACCGTCACGGCGCCGGAGCCATCCGAGGTGGCCGCCGCCGAGGGCCGCGGCGAGCACGAGGGCCACGACCACGCGCCCGGCGAGGGCCACGCCTCGGGCGAGGACGACCACAGCGGGCACGACCACGCGCCGGGCGCGCACGGCGGTCACTCGCACGGCGGCATCTTCGGCGAGCGGACCGAGCTGATCTTCGCCGTCCTCTCGGGCGTCGCGGTCGGATTGGGGTGGGCGCTCGATACGTTCACCGACGTCGTGGACTGGGTCCCGACGGCGCTCTTCGTCAGCGGGTACTTATTCGGAGGCTGGTTCACCGTCCGCGAGGCGGTCGACTCCATCCGCGCGGGCCGCTTCGAGATCGACTTCTTGATGATCGTGGCCGCCGCCGGCGCCGCCGCGCTCGGCGAGTGGTTCGAGGGCGCGCTCCTGCTCTTCCTGTTCTCGATCGGCCACGCCCTGGAAGGCTACGCGATGGGCCGGGCGCGCCGGGCCATCGAGGCGCTGGCGGAACTGGCCCCCGCAACGGCCAGGGTCCGCCGCGACGGCGCCGAGGCCGAGGTGCCCGTCGAGGACCTCCGCGTCGGCGACACCGTCGTCGTCCGCCCCGACGAGCGGATCGCGGCCGACGGCGTCGTGGTGAAGGGGACGAGCGCGGTCGACCAGGCGCCGGTCACGGGCGAGAGCGTGCCCGTCGACAAGCGGCCCGCGGACGACGTCGAGGCCGCGCTGGCGGACGCCGCGAACGTCGAGCCCGAGCACCGCGTGTTCGCGGGGACGCTCAACGGAGCCGGCGCGCTCGACGTCGTCGTGACGAGGACGTCGTCGGAGTCCACATTGGCCCGTGTGGTCCAGCTCGTGGCCGAGGCCGAGACGGAGAAGAGCCCGACGCAGAAGTTCACCGACCGCTTCGAGCGGGTGTTCGTGCCGTCGGTCCTCGCGCTCGTCGTCGGGCTCGTCGTTGTGCCGCCGGTCCTGGGGATGCTGGACGTCTGGTCGGAGCCGTTCTCGGTCTCGTTCTACCGCGCGATGGCCGTCCTCGTCGCCGCCAGCCCGTGCGCGCTCGCCATCGCGACGCCCTCGGCCGTGCTCTCGGGCGTCGCCCGCGCCGGGCGGGGCGGCGTCCTCGTCAAGGGCGGCGGGCCGCTCGAAGCCCTCGGCGGCCTCACGGCCATCGCGTTCGACAAGACGGGCACGCTCACCGAGGGCGAGCCGCGCGTGACCGACGTGGTGCCCGCCGACGGCGCGACGGAGGCCGAGCTGGTCGAGGCCGTCGTCGCCGTCGAGCGGCTGAGCGAGCACCCGCTCGCCCGCGCCGTCGTCCGTGACCTCGCAGGCCGCGCCGAGAGCGCGCCCGACGCCGAGGACCTGCAGAGCGTGACGGGCCACGGCGTCCGCGCGACGCTGGCGGGCGAGCCCGTCGAGGTCGGCAAACCCGACCTCTTTACGCTCGACAGCGGCACGGCCGCGCCCGAGGCGCTCCTGGAGCGCGACCGCGCCCTCAAAGCCGACGGCCGCTCGACCATGCTCGTCCGACGGGGCGACCGCTTCCTGGGCGTTGTCGGGCTCATGGACACCCCGCGTGAGGCCGCCCGCGACGTGATCCGTCGGCTCCACGCGCTCGGCATCGAGAAGACGATCATGATATCGGGCGACGCCCAGGCCGTCGCCTCGTCGGTCGGCCGGGCCGTCGGGATCGACGAGGCGCGCGGCGACCTCCTCCCCGACGACAAGGTCGAGGCCATCAAGCAGCTCCGCCAGTCCGGCGAGGTCGCGATGGTCGGCGACGGCGTCAACGACGCGCCCGCGCTCGCCAACGCGACCGTCGGGATCGCGATGGGCGCGGCCGGCTCGGACGTCGCGCTCGAGACGGCCGACGTGGCGCTCATGGCCGACGACCTCTCGAAGCTCCCGTTCGCCGTCGGGCTCTCGCGCAAGACGCGCGGGATCATCCGGCAGAACCTGTGGATGAGCATCGGGATGGTCGCCTTCCTCGTTCCGGCCACGCTCTTCGGGCTGGGGATCGGCCCGGCCGTGGCCCTCCACGAGGGGAGCACGCTCGTCGTGGTCTTCAACGCGCTCCGGCTGCTGGCCTACAAGGAGCCGGGCGCGAGCCCATCGTCCTGGTAGGACCGGCGCCTTCGGGTCCGGGCGGCCAGCGGCACCCGACCGGGACGACCCGCTCAACCTCGCCTATCAGCCAGGGCTCGTCCGACTTGCACGACCGGACGCCTGTATCGAGCGGACGCCTGCATCGACCGAGCCCCCTCCCCCGTTCCATTCTCGGCTCAGCGCCGCGCTGGCAGCCGCATCATTCCAGCGAGGTCGTGGGGGTTAGAACCGCACCGCGGAGCGCTACATCCGTGAAGTCGGCGTGAGGGGGGATCGAATGGGTAGCGCGCGGAGTGGGACACCGTACATTTAGGACAACAAGGTCATAATAGGCTTTCTCACCTGCCATGCTCCTCTCCCAGCGCTGCGAGTACGCCATCCGGACCGCCCTCTACCTGGCGGCGGCCGACCGGGGAGGCTACGTCGCCGTCCGCGAGATCAGCGAGGCGCTGAACATCCCCCGGCCGTTCCTGGCCAAGACGGTTCAGGACCTTACCGGCGCCGGCGTGTTCACGTCCATGCGGGGCCCGGCGGGGGGGCNNNCCCCGCCGGTCAGATCACGCTGAAAGAGGTGGTCCTCGCCGTAGACGGCGCCGACATCTTCACCGAGTGCGTCCTCGGACTGCCGGGCTGCGGCGACCGGAAGCCGTGCCCGCTCCACGAGCAGTGGGCCCCGGCCCGCGCCCGGGTCCACGACATGTTCGCCGGCGCGACGCTGGCCGACACCGCCGCCCGCACCCTGGCCGGCGACTTCAGGCTCGCCCTCGCGCGAGAGGCCGCCTGAGTTTTTTTCACCCTAATTAGGACCACAAGGTCCTGATAAACCCTCCACTCCCATGACCCGCCCCATCCTCTTGACGATCGCGGCCGTCGCGCTGACGGCCCTCCTCGGCCTCGCCGCGTTCCGCTCGGGCGGCGACGCCCCCGCCGATGGGGACGCCTTCGCCTCCGAGATCACGCTCCCCGAGATCGTGGGCCAGGAGGTCGCCGTGCTCACGGAGGCGCCCAACGTCCCCCCGCCCATCACGCGCGACCACGCGACGCGCGTGGTCGTCGAGATGGAGACGGTCGAGCTGACGAAGGAGCTGGCCGACGGCGTCGAGTACACGTTCTGGACGTTCGGCGGCGACGTGCCCGGCCCGTTCGTCCGCGTCCGCGAGGGCGACCTCGTGGAGTTCCACCTGGCGAACGCCGACGACAGCACGGTCCCCCACAACATCGACCTCCACGCCGTGACCGGGACCGGTGGCGGGGCCGAGATCTCGCTCGTCGTGCCCGGCCACGAGACGGCGTTCGAGTTCCGGGCCATCAAGCCGGGCCTGTACGTCTACCACTGCGCCACGGCGCCCGTCGGGCTGCACGTCGCGAACGGCATGTACGGCCTGATCCTGGTGGAGCCGGCCGAGGGCCTGCCGGCCGTCGACAAGGAGTTCTACATCATGCAGAGCGAGTTCTACACCGCGGGCCGGTTCAACGAGCCGGGCCTCCAGCCCTTCGACCTCGAGAAGGCCGTCGACGAGGAGCCCGAGTACGTCGTCTTCAACGGCCGCGTGGGCTCGATGACCGGTGAGAACGCGCTCCGGGCGTCGGTCGGCGAGACTGTCCGGATGTACGTCGGCAACGGCGGCCCCAACCTCACGTCCAGCTTCCACGTGATCGGCGAGATGTTCGACCGCGTCTACGGCGAGGGCGGGACGGCCGTGAACCAGGGCAACGTCCAGACGACGGGCGTCCCGGCCGGCGGCTCGACCATCGTCGAGTTCCTGCTCGACACGCCGGGCCGCTACACGCTGGTCGACCACGCCCTCTTCCGGGCCTTCAACAAGGGCGCCGTCGGCATCCTCGAGGTGACCGGCGACGAGCACCCGGAGATCCTCCGGAGCACGCCCGACGCCTGACGCGGAGCCCCTCACCCCGTCCGCCACGGTCATGACCCGCCTCTCCACCGTCCTGCTCTCGGCCTCCGCGCTCGCGCTGGCGGCGCTCGTCGCCGCCCGCCTCGGGCCGACCGTCGAGCCGCCGGCCGGCCCCGACCTTGGGGTCGTCGCCGAGGTACCGTCGGCTGCCCAGGCGCCCGCCGAGGCGCTCCCGGCCGAGGTGCCGGCGGTGGAGATGGCGACCGTGCAGGGCGGCGTCTACCGGCCGCTCTACCAGACGGCGACGGGCGTGGCCGAGGTCGAGGTGGCCCCGTTCGCGCTCGCCGTCCGGCCGGTGACGAACGCCGAGTTCCTCGCCTTCGCCCGCGCCCACCCCGACTGGCGGCGCTCCCGCGTCCGCCCGCTCTTCGCCGAGGACGGCTACCTGGGCCACTGGGCGGGCGACCTCGCCCTGGGCGACGCCCCGCCGCAGGCGCCGGTCGTGAACGTGTCGTGGTTCGCGGCCCGCGCCTACGCCGAGTGGGCCGGCAAGCGGCTCCCGACGACCGACGAGTGGGAGTTCGCGGCCTCCGCCAGCGCGACGCAGGCCGACGGCCGCGCCGACCCCGACTACGCCCGGACGATCCTCGCCCGCTACTCCCGCCCGACCCCGAACCCGCTCCCGGACGCCGGCCAGGGCGACCCCAACGTGTGGGGCGTCCGCGACCTCCACGGGCTCGTGTGGGAGTGGACCGACGACGTGGCGAGCGCGCTCGTGACGGCCGACTCCCGTCAGAGCCGCGACGCCAACAGCCGGCGGTACTGCGCCGCCGGGGCCGTCGGCGCGTCGGACTTCGAGGACTACGCGGCCTTCCTCCGCTACGGCTTCCGCGGCGGCCTCGAGGCCCGCTTCGCCGTCCCCAACCTCGGCTTCCGCCTCGCCGCGGACGCCTGACCCTTCCTCCCATGCCCCGACTCCTGCTTCTCACCCTCGCCGCCGCGTCGCTCGCGGCCTGTGCGGCGCCCGCCTCGGACCCCGCCGACCTCGACGCCCCGCTCTCCGACGCCTCGGTCTACCAGGTCGACGTGGCGTGGGGGACCGACGGCGGCGAGACGGTCACGCTCGCCGACCTCCGCGGCGCGCCCGTCGCCCTCGCGATGGTCTACGCCGACTGCGGGACGGCCTGCCCCATGATCGTCCACGACATGAAGCAGATCGGCGAGGCGGCCGACGTGCCGCTCCGCTACGTGCTCGTCACGCTCGACCCGGCGCGCGACACGCCCGAGCACCTCCAGTCCTTCCGCGCCATGCACCAGCTCGGCGACGACTGGACGATGCTGCGCGGCTCCGACGACGACGTCCGGACGCTGGCGGCCGTCCTGGGCGTCCGCTACCGGTTCGACGCCGACGGCACCATCGCCCACTCCAACCTCATCACGCTCCTCGACGCGGGCGGCGACGTCGTCGCCCAGCAGGAGGGGCTCGGGACCGACCCCGCCCCGGCGGTCGCCGCCCTCCACACCGCTCTCTAACCCGGCCGTCCGGCCACCCTCACCCCCCACCCATGAAGACCCCCCGCATCCCTACCCTCGCCCTCGCCTTCGGCCTCGCCCTCTCCGCCTGCGGCGGTGACGAAGCGCCCGCCGTGACCGACACGGCTCCCGACCCCGCCGTCACCCAGACCGCCTCGGAGGCGCCGCCCGCCGAGGTGGCCGCCGAGGTCGCCCCGTACGACGGGCCCGCCTTCGAGGCCACGATCACGCCCGTCGGCGAGACCATGGAGTACGAGACGAAGGAGATCACGGTCCACCCCGGCCAGACCGTCCGGCTCACGTTCCAGAACACGGCGACCAACCCGGCCATGAGCCACAACGTCGTCGTCCTAGCCCAGGGCGCGAGCGTGAACGACGTCGGCCAGGCGGCCATGAGCGCGGCCGACTCCGACTACATCCCGGCCGAGTTCTCGGACCAGATCTTGGCCCACACGGCGATGGCGGCCCCGGGCGAGACGGTGACGGTCGAGTTCACGGCCCCGGCCGAGGGCGAGTACACCTACGTCTGCACGTTCCCCGGCCACTACATGATGATGCAGGGGACGATGCGCGTCGTCGCCGCCTGAGCCACCGCCGCTGCCGGTCCGGACCGCCGGACCGGCAGGGTCACCTTCCGATCCCCATGTCTCTCGACCCCTCCACCGTCGCGCCGCTCGACCGGCTCGTCCCCGACGCGCCCGGCGCCGTCACCAGCGGCCTGCTCCTCAAATCGCCCGGCGGCTCGGCCACGCTCTTCGCCATCGCCGCAGGCGAGGGGCTGGGCGAGCATGCGACGCCGCACGAGGCGCTCTTCACCGTCCTCGGCGGGGAGGCCGAAGTGGTCCTCGAAGGCGCGTCGCACACGGTCCGTGCAGGCGACGCGGTCCACTTCCCGGCCCGAGCGCGCCACTCCGTCCGCGCCCTCTCCGACCTCCGGTTCCTCCTCGTCCTCCTCCGCGCCTGACCCCATGCCCGATCTCCCCGACATCGAGACCGAGGCCGACGTCGGCGCCGTCGTCCACGCCTTCTACCGCGACATGGAGGCCGACCCCGTGCTCGGGCCCTACTTCGCCGGGCTCGACTGGGAGGCCCACCTGCCCAAGATGGTGGGCTTCTGGTCGTCCGTCGTGTTCCAGACGGGCGCCTACCGCGGTCGCCCGTTCGACCCGCACGCGCGGATGCCTGGCCTCGACCGCCAGCACTTCGCGCGCTGGGTCGAGCGCTTCCACGGGACCGTCGACGGGCTCTATTCAGGCCCCCGCGCCGAGTTGATGAAGGCGCGCGCCGAGCAGATCGCGGGCGTGTTCCAGGTCAAGCTCGGGCTATGGCAGACCTTTGGCTCCGAGGCGGCATGACCCGCTCCGCCGCCCTCGAACCGCTCTCGCACGACCACCACGAGGGCCTCGCCTTCGCCGCCCGCCTCCGCCGCGCGCGACGCGACGGCGACGACCCCGTCCCGCTTGTGGCCGAGGTCGCCGCGTTCTGGCGCGACCACCTCGTCCCGCACTTCGCCGACGAAGAGGCCTTCGTGCTCCCCGTCCTCGAAGACGGCGCCGCGCCGCTGGCGGCCCAGATGGTCGAGGAGCACCGACAGATCCGAGCGCTCGTCGAGCGGGTCGCGGCCGAGGCCCCGACGTGGGGCGGTCCGCTCGGGGAGGTCGCCGACGCCCTCGCCGCCCATATCCGCTTCGAAGAGCGCGAGGCCTTCCCCGCCGCCGAGCGCCTCGCCGACGCCGACGCGCTCGCTCGCATCGGCCACCAGATCCACGACACCCACAGCCACCGCTAACCCCCACCCCCATGAACACCTACTCCTTCGCCACCCGCCCCGTCGGCGACGTCGTCTCCGAGGACGACCGCCGCGCCGTCGCCCTCAAGCGGTTCGGGATCGACCTCTGCTGCGACGGGAAGGTCGTCCTTGAGGCCGCCCGTTAGAAGGCGGGCGCCGCCCTCGATGAGGGGGCCGCGGCCCTCGGCGCCTCCGACGCCCACCGCGTCGCCACGCTCCCGGCGGCTTTCAGATAGCGGCGCATGTTCTTTCAACCAGCGGACCCTATTCTTTCGATCAGCCGAAGAGGCAGTGTAGCTTTGGGGCATGACTGCCCCCCACTACCCCCGCCTGGTCCGCCCGCGCCTGGAGGAGGCCCTCGCCGACACGCCGGTCGTGCTCGTCCACGGGCCGCGCCAGTGCGGCAAGACCACGCTCGCCCGCGAGGTCGGCGACGCGGCCGGCTACGCCTACCGCACCTTCGACGACGACACCGTGCGCGCGGGAGCGGAGGCCGACCCTGTCGGGTTCGTGGCCGACCTCCCCGAGCGGGCCGTGCTCGACGAGGTCCAGCGCGTGCCGGGCCTGTTCACCTCGCTCAAGGCGGCCGTCGACCGCGACCGGACGCCGGGGCGGTTCCTGCTCACGGGCTCGGCCAACGTCCTCTTCGTCCCCCGGCTCTCCGACTCGCTGGCCGGGCGGATGGAGGCGCTCCGGCTCCACCCGCTCTCGCAGCACGAGCTGGCGGGGCTCGCGGGAGAGGCCCCGACGTTCGTCGAGCGGCTGTTCCGCGGCGAGGTCGCGACGACGGGGGCGGCGGAGCGCCTGGGCCCCGCGCTCGCCGAAACCGTCGCCGGCGGGGGCTACCCCGCCGCGCTCGCCCGGGCCGCGTCCCACCGGCGCGCGGCGTGGTACCGGGCGTACGTCGAGACCCTCGTCCAGCGCGACGTCCGGGACCTGGCGGCCATCCACAACCTCGACGCCCTGCCCCGTCTGCTCGCCGTCGTCGCGTCGCAGACGGCCCGGCTCCTCAACGTCGCCGACCTCTCGGGGCCGTTCCAGCTCTCGCGCCCGACGGTCCGGGACTACGTGACGCTGCTCTCGAGGGTGTTCTTGCTCGACGAGCTCCCGCCGTGGCACTCGAACCGGCTGAAGCGGCTCGTCAAGACCGCCAAGCTCCACGCCGGCGACACCGGCGTGGCGTGTGCGCTCCTGGGGGTGGGCGCGGACGACCTGTGGGCCGACCGCGGGCTCTACGGCCAGATGCTTGAGACGTTCGTCGTGGGGGAGCTCCGGCGGCAGGCGAGCGGGCACGCGGCGCCGATCGCCTTCCACCACCTCCGCGACCGCGACGGGGCCGAGGTCGACCTCGTGATGGAGCGGTCGGGGCGCGCGCTCGTGGGCGTCGAGGTCAAGGCCTCGTCGACGGTCCGGGGCAAGGACTTCTCCGGTCTGCGGAAGCTCCAGGAGGCCGTGGGGGACCGGCTGGCGGTCGGGGCCGTGCTCTACGACGGCGAGGCGACGGTGCCGTTCGGCGACCGGCTCTGGGCGGTCCCGATCCGCCGCCTCTGGGAGGCCTCGTAGTCGGTCCCTCCGCTAGCGGAGGGGCGCGAGCACGTCGAGGGCTTGGCTCACCGTCTCGACGACGGCCTCCACGCGCCCTGGGCCGTGCGCCGACGGGTTTTCCAACGCCCGGTCCACGACGAGGAGCCGCGTGCGCACAGAGGTCCCGTACGGGCGGTAGACGGCCCCGTCCACCTCGACGTCTGCCCGGAGCCGGTAGGGGTCGGCGTCGACGGCCTGGAAAAACGGCCGGTGCGTCGGTTTTGCTCGCCTCACGCCTGCGCTGAGGACGGCCACCAGTCGGCCGCCCGCGTCGAGCCGACGGAGAGCCTGGAGAACGTGGTCCGTCCCGACCGTCGGGACGCGGCGTCGGCCGAGCCGCCCGGCGGTCTGGGAGAAGGGCGGGTTCATGAGCACGACGTCGGCGCGGGCCTCGGGCGGAAGGACAGCGTCGAGGTGATCGGCGCTCTCGCGCGTGAGGGTCCGCGCCGGGTCCTGCCCGGCCTCGCGGAGCAACGCCGCCAGCAGGTCCGCCCGGCGGTCCGACAGCTCGTTTGCGTGGACGCTCGCGCCAGAGGCGAGCGCGAAGGTGCAGAGCGCCCCGGTCCCGGCCGAGGGCTCCAGCACACGGTGCCCCTCCCCCACCCCGCTGATCCACGCGCAGAGCCCCGCGTAGGCGGCGGGCGTCGAGAACTGCTGGTAGTCGTTCTGCTCCGCCGTGCGGCGCGTCTGGCTGGGCAGGAGCGCCGAGAGGCGCTCGACCTCGGCGAAAGCCTCGCGAGCGTCAGCGGGTGCGGTCGGGAGACGTCCGACGGTGTGGAGCAGGTGGAGGTGGAGTCCAAGTTCGGCGGCGTCGTAGGCGTCGCGCGGCGAGAAGGCTCCCTCGGCGAGCGTGCCGCCGTAGGCCTCGGCCGCGAGGTCGAAGAGGTCGGCCGCGGTCAAAGCCTGGGACGCGGCGACGGTGTGCTCGACGGCGTGAGCGAGGTCTCGACTCGCGATGACGTGGGGGGAGGCGTGCTGGGATCGCATGGCCGTAGGGGCAGAGATGGCTGGGGACGGGCGTCGCCAGAGGCCGCCCCGTCCGCACGCCATCTCGTCGCGTAGAGGCCCATGCTCACCGCCAGCCAGGCGGAGTGCAGGGTTCTGTTCACGTGCCCCACCAGGCACCGGAGCGCCCGGCGCAGACGAGCGAGAGGCCCCAGCCCGCAGGCGGCGAGACGCCCGACGGCAGCCACACGAGAGCCCGGACGCCCAGGCCGAGCGCGAGCGCCAGCGACGCCCACGACCCGGAGCCGAAGCCCGCGAAGCAAGCCGACGACGACCGGGACGGCGCCAGCCCCCGAGGGCACGCCCGCCCAGGCGCCGACACCCAGA
>LWDU01034391.1_pt1 | contig 21687 bp, 17 predicted proteins | sample 727161 | NCBI WGS metagenome assembly LWDU01 (sample SAMN04566230, study PRJNA314399) | hydrothermal vent metagenome | isolation source: deep sea hydrothermal plume seawater | place: Mexico: Gulf of California, Guaymas Basin | collected 2004-07-11
TATTTCATTTTCTAAATTTTATTAAATGGCAGCTCGAATATCTTAGGGGGAGGAAAATCAAGCTGCCATTTTATTTTACAATAATAATAATTTGACAATATGGAGATGAATTAATCATCAAGGGAGAGGAAAAACCAAATTATTATTACCTATGATCATATATAGAATCAAAAATTATTAATTACTAACTTTAATATTAACTTATAGATATGCAAAAAATGCATGCTAAAACATTAATTCAGGATAAAAAATGCATATCATGGTTATTTTATAACAATAAGGCATACTATATTGTAGTTCAGGTATGTATAAATTTCATAACTTGTATGAATAATAATAAAAATTAAAATTAAAATAAAATATTTATGTAATATTTTACTAAATACTTTATATAATAATTTTATGATGAGAAACAATATTAATATAATAAATAGAATTAAATCTATTCAAACATTTCTAAATACAAAGAATTTAGATGGTTTTATACAGCCTAGATCAGATAGTTACCTAGGAGAATATGTTCCAAAATCAGATTCTAGACTAGAATGGATTAGTGGGTTTTCAGGTTCTGCAGGAGAAATGCTTATTTTACGTGATTCAACTATACTTTTTGTTGATAGCCGATATACAATACAAGCAATAAAAGAAACTAAGAATACCAATATTAATGTAGTATTGTCCTCAGAAGAATCAGTGATTAATTATATAGAAAATAATTCAAAAAAATTTAAAAATATTGCTTATGACCCTTGGCTTCATTCTCTCTCTAAAATAAAACATTTATCTAATATTGGAACAAAAAATAATATTAAATTTATAGCATTAAAAGATAATCCTATAGATTTAATCTGGAATTCAAATAGAGAAAATAAACCCAAGAGTAAAATTAAAATACATATTAAAAAGTATGCAGGAATAAGTGCGCCCGACAAAATTAAAAAATTGTGTTTAAACTTACAATTGTTAAATGCTGATACTTATATAATAACTCAACCAGATGCAATTGCTTGGCTACTAAATATTAGAGGTTCAGATTTAGAACACACCCCTATTATTTTAACTCGAGCAATTATTTTTAAAAATCAAAAAATATACCTGTTCATTGATAAATCACGCATAAATAAAAAAATAAAAGATTATTTTAATAAAGAAATTACCAATATAAAAATTTATCCAGAAGATAAAATACTAGATGCACTTAATAAAATTGCAAAAACTAAAAATAAAATATTAATTAACCCTCATACCACTTCTTATTCACTAGCTAATGAAATACTTAAAATAAATAAGAATAATATAATTGAGAAAGATTGCCCAATTGAATCAATGAAAGCTATAAAAAATACAGTAGAGATTAAAGGTAGTATTATAGCTCATAAAAATGATGGTATTGCTTTATCTCAATTCTTATATTGGATTTATACATCAAAAAATACTAAGAAATCTGAATTACTTTTCTCTAATAAAGTAGATTATTTTAGATCAAAACAAAAAAACTTTATATGCACTTCTTTTGAAACCATCAGTGGTTATGCTTCTAATGGAGCTGTAGTTCATTATAGAGTGACTAATCAAAGCAATAAAAAAATAACAGGGAATGGTCTGTATCTTTGTGATAGTGGAGGGCAATATTTAGAAGGAACTACCGATGTAACAAGAACAATATCTATTGGCACACCTTCTATACAAATGAAAAAACATTTTACTATAGTATTAAAGGCTCATATAGCCCTTGCAAGTGCAGTTTTCCCATATGGAACTACTGGAAATGATTTAGACCTATTAACAAGATCCCCTTTATGGAAGAATGACATGAATTATGGGCATGGAACAGGTCATGGAGTTGGCTCTTTTTTAAGTGTTCATGAGGGACCCCATAGAATATCTAAAGGATCATTTATTATCCTTGAACCAGGAATGATTACTTCAAATGAACCAGGTTTCTATTTGGAAAATAAATATGGTATAAGGATAGAAAATTTAATGGTAGTTATAAAGCTTACTGACGGAAAGAATAAAAATATGTTAGCTTTTAAAACCTTAACATTAGCACCTATTGATATAAAGCTAATTAACTATACCTTACTAACAGAAGAAGAAATTAAATGGATAAACAATTATAATAGTTCTGTTTATAAAGAATTATCTATTTGCTTAGAAAAAGGTAATAAAAGCTGGTTAAAAATAGTTTGCAAACCATACAAGAAATCTATTCATTAAAATATGATAAAAAGCTTTCTTCATTAATAATAGAAACTAAAAGTTCTTTAGCTTTTGTAACTTTAGAACCTGGGTTTAAACCTGCTACTAATATATCCGTTTTATTAGATACTTGACTAGAAATTAATGCTCCAACTTTTTCTGATTTATTTTTAATTTCTGTTCTAGATAAATGTACAAATTTTCCTGTAAAAACTAGTCTCTTGCCATATAAATAATGTGAATTATCTTTCATATATAAGGAATCACTAATTTTTAAAAACTTAATTAAATTAAAAAATTGTACACTATTTATTTGAAAATAAGATATCAACGAAAGAATTGCTTTATCTCCTAACCCATTAATTGCCCTTAGCTCTTCTATAAATACTTCTCTACTTGCATATATCTCTAATTCTTTAATCTTATCAATAAACATTGCTGAAGACTTATAATTTTTAGCAATAAGTTTAGCTGTTCCTTGTCCTACATGCCTAATACCAAGAGAATAAATGATTTTTTCAATAGGTTGGTTTTTAGAATTATTTATAGACTTAATTATATTTGATAATGATAGATCTCCCCAGCCAGATAAACTTAATATTTTTTCTTTTTTATCTTTTTCCATTTCTAAATCTAATAAAAAAATATCTGCTGGCTCCTTAATAATATTTTTATCAAATAATTCTATAATTTGTTTTTCCCCAAGACCTCCTATATTAAATGCATTTCTAGAAACAAAATGTACTAATTGACCTTTTAATTGTTCATTACAATTACTTAAATTTACACACCTAATAATAGCCTCATCATTTTCTCTTTTTAAAACACTATTACAGGATGGGCAATTATTTGGAAATAATATTAGTTTACTTTCCTTGGGTCTTAAATTTGGTATGTAGTTTATTACTTGAGGAATTACATCTCCAGCTCTTTTTACAGAAACTGTGTCGCCAATTACTATCCCTAATCTATTTATTTCATCTTTATTATGTAAACTTGCCCTTTGTATTCTAACTCCACCTATTGTTACAGGTATTAACTCTGCTACAGGAGTAATTGCACCTGTCCTACCTACTTGAAATTTAACATCGTTCAATATAGTCAGGCCTACTTCAGGAGGGAACTTATGCGATACAGCATATCGAGGAGAATGCTCTGTTGCTCCTAACCGGTCATAATAACTTAAATTATTTAATTTATAAACGATACCATCAATATCAAAATCTAAGTTAGATCTATTTTGATAAATATCTGCATAAAATTGAAGCATTTGACTTAAATCTGAACACAATTTAACAGGATGATTTAAATTAAATCCAAATTCTTTAATATTCTCTCTTACTTCAATTAAACTTTTACCAATAGGTGATGATAATAAACCCCAACTATATGCAAAAAATCCTAATTTTCGAGATGCTGTGACTTTAGGATCTAATTGTCTTACTGAGCCCGCTGCTGCATTCCTAGGATTTGCAAATATAGGTAAAGAATTCTGAATTCTTAAATTATTAACTTTTTCAAATTCAGAATTAGAAATAAAAATTTCGCCTCTTATTTCTATTTCTTCTGGGTAATTACCTATTAAAACTTTTGGTACATCTTCAATAGTTCTAATACTTTCAGTAATATTTTCTCCTTGTTTCCCATCCCCTCTAGTTGCACCTAGAATAAGTCTCCCTTTTTTATATATTAATGTTGCAGATAAACCATCAATTTTTGGCTCTGCTACAAACTCCATATTTTCATCTTGATTAATTTTTAAAAAACGACGGGTCTTATTTAGATATTCTTCAACTTCATTTTCAGTAAATGTATTGCCTAATGATAACATCGGAATAACATGATTAACTTTTTTAAAAGATGATGTTACTGCAACACCTACCCTATTAGAAGGACTATTAGATAGGACTAAATCAGGAAATTGAGTTTCTAAATTTTTATTTTGCAATCTAAGCTTATCATATTCAGCATCAGAAATTTCTGGCAAATCATTATTATAATATAAATTATCATGATATTCTATTTGCGACGCTAAATCTTCTAATTGCTTAATAGTTTTTTCTTTATTCATTTAAAGACCTTACTTTAATTAAAGTCACAAGTTTTTATTATTTTGGAATAAACTTTTTGCAGCATTTCTAGCAGCATCAGTTACTTTAGCCCCGGATAGCATTCTAGCTACCTCTTCTATGCGTTCTTTAAATTTTAAATTATTTATACTTGTTGATGTAAAACTGTTATTTATACTTTTATTAACTTTAAAATGGTTATTAGATCTAGCTGCGACCTGAGGATGGTGGGTTACTGCCAAAACTTGATTATGTGCCCCTAAAAGTTCCAACCTTTTCCCAATAGCATCAGCTACAGCCCCTCCTACTCCAGTATCAACCTCATCAAATATTAATGTTTTTATATTATTTAAATTATCAATATCTGAAGATAATGAAACTTTTATTGCCAACATTATTCTAGATAACTCACCTCCTGAAGCAATTTTTCCTATTGAATCAAAACCAGACCCTTTATTAGTCTCTATCTGGAAAAAAACATTATCCAAACCATTATATTTCCAATTGTTTTCCTCTAATAAAGTAATATTTATTTTAAAATTAGCATTATCTAATTTTAAAACTGGAAACTCTCTATTAACAGCTTTAGATAATTTGATAGATGCTGTCTTCCTAAAATTAGATAAAATTTCTGATTCATTTATATATTTTTCTTTTAAAATATTATTTTCATTTTTTAATATTTTTAAATCTTCCTTAATATTTAATAAATTAGAAAGATCACTTTGAAGTTTAATTTTTATATTATCTAAATCTTTAATTTCTACATTGTGTTTTCTAGAAATATGTCTTATAGAAGATATCCTTTTTTCTATCTCTTCTAAACTTAAATTATTTTCATCTATTGAGTACAAACAATTTTCTATACCAGCTTCTACTTCCTTAAATTCAATAATTGTTTTATCAATTGCTTCGTTTAAATCTTTAAATTTTTCTTTATTTAACGATAAAATTGTAAGCATTTGTTTTTTAGCTAAGCTTAAATTTTCATATACTCCTTTAGTATCGATGTCCCCCTGTAAAAAATAATGAATTTTATTTAAGCTATCTCTAATTTTTTCAACCGACATAAGATAATTTCTATCATGTGTTAATTTATCAATTTCATTATCTTTTAGATCTAATTTTATAAGTTCATCCAAATCTTCAATTAGATAGTTTTTTTTAAGCTCCAATTGACTTGATTCTTTTATATACTCATTATATTTTTTTGTATGCTCTTTATATAAATAATAAGAATCTGATACTTTTTTTGTATTTTTTGATAAATTATCCCAATCATCTAATATATTAATATGATTAGAACTATCTAACAGACCTGCTTGATCATTCTGACCATGAACTTCCACCAACAAATCACTGATATTTTTCATAAAAGTTAATGAAATAGTTTCATCATTTAAAAAACATTGACTTCTACCAGTGGATAAAATTTGTCTTCTTAATATAAGTTCTTCCTTAATTATAAAACCTTTTTCATATGCAAAATTTATAGCAATATGATTTTTAGGAAGTCTAAATAAAGCTGTTACAGATGCTGTATCTTTGCCTTTTCTAATTAAACGCTTTTCAGACCTTTTTCCTAATATTAAATTTATAGCATCAACAATTATTGATTTACCAGCTCCTGTTTCACCAGTAAGAACTGTAAAACCTTCCTTAAAATCTAATTCTAATTTTTCTATTAAAACTATATTTTTTATAGAAAGATAGCCTAACATTTATTTCCTATTATTCCTCACTATCAAAAAAATTAATAAACTCATCTAAAATGTATGAAAATGAATTTTTTTCTTCTTTATTAATATTTTCTATTTTAGTTAATTCAACCTCATTATTATTTATAGATAACAAATTCTTCTTTTTAGAAGCAAATAAAGAATAAGAATAACTATACCATTTATTGCTTGGATAGTTATGCCCTAATACTGAAGCATAAACTTTAGCTTCATTATATAAACCTAATGTGAAATATAATTCTGTTAATCTAGCTAGTGCTTCCGGTACATGACTAGTTTTAGAATATGAATCTACTACGGTTTTAAATCTATTTATAGCTGCAATATGATTATCTAAACCTTGATAAATTCTTCCAACATTCATTTCCCTTGCTGCAAGATGATCATTAACCAAATCAAGTTTCAACATAGAATCTCTAGTATAATCTGAATTAGGAAACCTCCTAATTAAATTATTAAAAGCAGTTAGTGCCTTACTAGTATCAGATTGATCCCTTCTAAAGTCATTAATTTGTTCATAATAACATAATGCTATTAAGTAATAAGCATAATCAATATCGTTTGCACTAGGATGTAACTCAATATACCTGTTAGCGTTAGCTATAGCTGTATCATAATCATTTAATTTATACTTTACGTATGCTGACATTAATTGAGCTCTTGTTGCCCAAATTGAATAAGGGTGTTGTCTTTCAACTTCTTCAAACTCTTTTGAAGCCTGGTTAAATTTGTTAGATTCCATATACCTCATAGCTGAATTATATATTTCATCCACACTTCTATCTATAAATTTCTCTTCTTTTGTGTTTGTAGAACAAGAAATATTAGTTAAAAATATGATTAATATAAAATACTTACTAAGAACACCCAATTTATTCATTTACTTATCCATAATTATTATTTTTGTAAAATTATACTATATAAAATTTATAAGCATTAATAAAAATATATTATCCTCAAATTGAAGCTTGTTAAAATTATATTATCATGCAAATGTCTAAAAAATTATAATTTAAATTAGGAATACAATATTGAAAAATAATGAACTCTATTTAAAATTTTCTCATCAGCTTGCAGATTCCATACAAGACGAAATTAACAATAATTTTCGTAAACTAAATAATTGGAAAATTAAGCCAACTAAAAATAATAAAAGGCCCCAAATAGTTACAAAGTCTGATATAAATTCTGAAAAAATTATGAGAAAATTAATTAATAAAGAGTTTCCAAACCATGGGATAATTGGAGAAGAATTAGGGTCAGAAAATGAAAACGCTGAATTTGTATGGGTTTTAGATCCAATAGATGGAACCAAGGCTTTCGTTGCAGGGTTACCAGTGTTTGGCACTATGATAGGCTTAATGCACAACAGCAAACCTATTTTAGGTCTTATTGATCAACCAATTACAAAAGATAGAATATGGGGTGATGAACATGGTAGTTTTCTGAATAATAAAAGTATAAAAACCAGAAAATATCAATCCATTAAAAAAACTATTTGTGCAATAACTGACCCCGCTATGTTCTTAAATAAAGATGAATCAATATATAATAAAATATTAGATAATGTTCTTTATATTAGACATGGGACTGATTGTTGGGGTTATGCAATGTGTGCTTCAGGTACTATAGACTTAGTTATAGAAAAAGATTTAGAATTATGGGATATAGTTGCAGCATCAGCTATTCTACAAGGTGCAGGAGGTATTATTACTTCATGGGATAAAAATGAAGCAGCATCAGACAGATCAGTAATAGCTGCTGGCAATATTGAAACATATAACTATTTTATAGATTTAATTAATAATAATTAATAAGTTTTTTATAATAGATCATGTATATAAAAACAAAAAAGTGAGATATAAATGAGAACAGATAGAGAGAAAATGGAGTACGATGTTGTAATAGTTGGAGCTGGTCCAGCAGGTTTGTCTTCATCTATTAAATTAAAACAATTATCAAAAGAACATAATATAGATATATCCGTATGTATAGTTGAAAAAGGACCAGAAGTAGGAGCTCATATTTTATCTGGAGCAGTGTTTGAAACTAGAGCATTAGATGAACTTTTTCCAGACTGGAAAAATATGTCACACCCAAAAATGTCTCCTGTTATTAAAGAAGAATTTATTTTTATGAATGGATTAAAAAGTATAAAGCTTCCTAACTTTCTACTACCACATACAATGAAAAATCATAAAAATTATATTATTAGTTTAGGCAATGTGTGTAGATGGTTAGCAACAGAAGCAGAAAGTCTAGGCGTTGAAATTTATCCAGGTTTTGCTGCAAAAGAGATTTTATATGATGATAAGAATGCTGTAATTGGAATTGCTACAGGGGATATGGGTGTGGATATAAACAATCAAAGAAGTTCTTCTTTTGAACCAGGTATAGAATTAACAGCAAAATATACTCTTTTTGCAGAAGGCTGCAGAGGACACTTAGGTAAAGAACTAATTAAAAAATTTAATCTGGCTAAAGGAAAATCTCCACAAACATATGGCATTGGTTTAAAAGAAATATGGGAAATAGAAGAGCATAATCATAATGAAGGTAGCATATTACATTCTGCTGGTTGGCCTCTACAAAATAATATATACGGTGGATCTTTTTTATATCATATGGAAAAAAATCAAGTTTCTATTGGTTTTGTAATGGGGCTAGATTATGAAAACCCTTATATTAGTCCTTATCAAGAATTTCAAAAATTTAAAACTCACCCAAAAATTAAAAATATATTAAAAAATGGAAGAAGAGTTGCCTATGGAGCTAGGGCACTTAATGAAGGTGGTTACCAGTCATTACCAAAATTATATTTTCCAGGTGGTGCTTTAATAGGATGTGAAGCAGGAACACTAAATGTTCCTAAAATTAAAGGAACACATACTGCAATGAAATCAGGAATGCTTGCATCAGAGGAAATCTTTAAGAATTTAAAATCACCTTCTACAATTTCCACTGAATTATCAAATTATGAAAATAGTTTTTATAACTCATGGGCAGGTAAAGAATTAAAACAAGCAAGAAATTTTCGGCCTGGATTTAAATATGGACTTATATTTGGAACAATTTTAGGAGCACCTGGACTATTAATTTAAATCATCCTGACCATAAAGCTACTAAGCCCGCTAATAAATTCAAAAAAATAGTATATGAAAAGCCAGACGGAGATATTACATTTGATACGTTAACTAATTTAGCATTTTCAGGAACTAATCATCAAGAGAACCAACCCATTCATCTAGAACTTTCAGACAAAGATACGCCTATTAATCATAATTTACCTATCTATGGTGCGCCAGAGCAATTTTATTGTCCAGCAGGTGTTTATGAAATTATAGATACTCAAAATAATGAGAAGAAACTTCAAATCAATGCTCAAAATTGTCTACATTGCAAAACCTGTGATATTAAGGATCCTTCTCAAAATATCAATTGGACAACTCCTGAAGGAGGTGGAGGTCCTAATTATCCAAACATGTAAAAATTTATTCTTTATAGTTTTGCTTTTGTACTGTTCCATCAGGAAAGATAATAGTAACCTCTCCAATAAAGTCTCCATTTTTAAATATTCCCGATTGCCTAGTATTATCTAAATAGATTAATTCCCCTTGACCATCTCTATAACCATTTTTGAATTCACCTTTATAATAAGTCCCGTCTGGAAAACTGAAGACTCCCTTACCATTATATTGTCCATCTAAAAACCTTCCCTTATATGAACTTCCATCTTGAAATATAATAGTTCCATTACCATGCATTAAATTATTTAAAAATTCTCCTTGATATTCATTTCCAACCTCATAAATAATCTTACCTATTCCTTCAATTCTATCATTTTTAAAATCACCCTCATATATTACACCATCAGAATATATTAGTTTACCCCTTCCTTCTTTATTTCCTTTAACAAAAATTCCGTCATATACTGCACCGGTGTTGTATGTTAAAATACCATTGCCATGCATAAAACCGTCAATAAAATTGCCTGCATAAACATCCCCATTATAAAATTCTAATAAGCCCTTACCATCAAATTTTCCTTGTTTAAATTCTCCTGTATAAACTAGTTGCTTTTTAGATTGGTTTTTTGAAGATTTAAATACACCCTTTCCTTCCATGCTATCATTAATAACTTCACCTATATAAGTACTTCCGTCATCAAAAGTTATGGTTTTTTCTTCTGATAATACAGAATCTATAAAGAATATACTAAAAATTATTGTATATTTTAGAAAGGATAATTTTTTTAAACTCATTATTATCTTTATGCCACTGCAACAGTAACTTCTTCGGTAGAACTTATGCAATTTGATTCTATTTCTTGATAATTATTGTTATCACTAAATAATTCCCATAAAAATTTATTATTTATTTCATGCCCCGCACATACAGCAGAAATATTTCCTATAAAATTCTTGCCTGATAAATAAATATCTCCACATAAATCTAGAATTTTATGTCTCACGAATTCATCTTTAAAACGAAGACCTCCTGGGTTTAATATTTTCCCATTATCTACAACTATAGCATTATCAATCGAGCCTCCTAAAGCTAGGCCGTTTTTGCGCATATATTGTACTTCATTAAGCATAGCAAAAGTTCTAGCAGTACTAATTTCTTTATCAAAATTACTACCTAATAAAGTTAACTTTTGTTCTTGTATTCCAATAGCTGGATCTTGAAAATCTATTTTATATTCTATAGTAAAGTCATCTGAAGGGCCTGCTATAATACTGCTTTGACCATGGTATACAGCTACTTCTCTTAAAATTTTAATTACTTTTCTTTTAACAAATTGTTCTTTCATACCTATTTCATTAATTAAATCCATGAATACTTTAGAACTACCATCCATAATCGGAACTTCATCACCTGATAATATAACTAAAGCATTATCAATCTTCAACCCCATGAAAGCGGCCATTAAATGTTCAATTGTTCTTATCTTATACCCTGCTTTATTTACTATAGTAGTACCTAGTTTTGTATCACTTACATTCCTATATGAAGCAAATATTTGTTGATTATCTAAAACATCATCTCTTAAAAAGGTAATACCTTTATTAGGTTCTGCAGGTATAATTTTCATCTTTATTTTTAAGCCTGAATGCAAGCCTATTCCTTCACATAGAACCTCACCATTCAAAGTTCTCTGAAAATCTATATTTGGGATATTTAATGAATCTGGCATAAATAATCTTCTCTATATTAAATAAATATTTATAACAATTTCTGTATATATAGAGAAATCACATATTGTAACATTTGTAACAAATTATAATAGATTAAAAGTTTTCTAATATCCAGTTCTTGAACTTTACTAAATAGTTATAAAAACCCTCAGAACTACTAGTTTTTTTACTCCCTTCTGCACTTATGTCATTATGATCTATTGTTGAATAAGTTAACAAACTATTTATAGCTGAAAAAGAAGAGCTTCTCATATTCTCAGGTATTCCTTTAATAATATTAGATTTTGCCAACCTTGCCTTCTTTTCAATAATTTTACTAGTTAGATCTACTAAACCATCCATTTGTGATGAACCTCCTGTTATCACCACTCTATTAGCAATTAAATGATTATATCCACTATCTATAACCTGTTCTTTTATTGTATTAATTATCTCCTTGACCCTAGATTTAATTACAGAAATCAAATCTTTTCGAATAATTTCAACAGAATCATTATCATCACCTAATGAATCTACTTCGATAATAGATAAAGAGTTTTCAAACTCTTCAATTAATTGACCATTAATTATCTTAATTCTTTCAGAATCTGAAATAGACAAAGAAAATATACGAGAAATATCATTTGTAATCATATTTCCTCCTAAAGGTATTATTTTTGTGAATACAATAGCCCCATTATAAAATATTGATAATGATGATAAAGTAGCTCCAATATCTAGTAAGGCTACTCCCAATTCTTTTTCCTCTTCTGATAATAGTGATAAACCTATGGCATAAGGTGTATAAATTATATTATCAACCTCAAGATCGCATTGTTTAACAACATTTTGAAAATTTTTTAAAATATTCTTATCTGTACTAATTATACTTATTTCAACACCAAGTTTATCCCCAAACATTCCGAATGGGCTCTTTACACCTTTATTACCATCTATAGAGTATTGTACTGGCACAACATGTAGTATTGATTTATTTCCTATACTATGTTTCTCTGATAAAAAATTATATGCTCTATCTAAATCTCCCTGACTAACAATAGACCCCTTGAGATCGATTTCTATATTTAGATTCTCTATTGTAATGTTAACACTGGAAAAACCTATATTAATTTTTTTTACTCTTACAGCTGCCATTTTTTCAGCACTTGTTAAACAATTTCGTATAGAAGTTTCTAAAGCATTCATATCAGTTATAATTCCTGATATTAAACCTTTAGATTCTTGAAAACCTGCACCTATTATAGATAGATTATTATGATTATCTAATTTTCCAATTAAACAAGAAACTTTACTAGAGCCAATATCTAATGCAGCAATGATGGAATTCTTAGAAAAAGATGTATAATTTGACCAATTTGATTTAGACATAATTTTCCTTATTAATTCTGATTATATTTTAAGCTAATTCTGTTTTCAATCCTTAAATCAATAGAATATAAATTAGTATAATTTATATTATTATTTAATTGATATAAATAATCTATCGCATTTATAGGGTTAAAATTAGGTAATTTAATAAAATATCCTTGTTTTATATAAATATTCCATCTTCTTGAATCTACTCTTTCAATTTTTATTACTTCTAAATTTAATTGTTCTAGTTTTTTTACAATAGGAGCCAAATCCTTGATCGAATTAATTGCTCCTTCTCCATACAATCTAAATAAGTCTGGAAATTCAAATGATTGAATAATTTTAAATTTTATACCCTCATTATTAATTAAATAATACTCTTCATTAAATTTAAATACACCGAAAACTAAATACTCAGATAGTACAATATCTAATTGGCCTAAAGGCCGCAAATGTACTTTACTGTAGTTAACCCAAGCTAAGTTATTTATTCTTTTTCGTAAAGCTTCAAGATCGAAAGAGAAAACAGGATCTCCGATATTAATATTTAAAGCTTCAATTATATCATCTTTTTTTTCATGTTTTCTTCCTGTGATATAAACTTCATTAAGAACCATATCAGCGTAATTAGAATAACTGAGTATTAAATATTTTAACTTGTAAGAAAAATAATCTTTTTTAATAAAAATAATTATTATAAATATTGTTATAAAAAAAATAAAAAACCTTTTTACTAATTTAATCAAACTAATGCATCTTTAATAATCATTAAAATCAAATCATCAAAATTAATACCTGCATTTTTAGCAATTTTTGGGACTAAAGAATGCTTAGTTAAACCAGGTAAAGTATTAATCTCTAGTAAAGTGGGCTCAATAGCAATATTATTAGAAACTATAAAATCAGATCTAGTTATTCCTTTACACCCAAGTGCCATGTGAGCAGCTATAGAATATTTCTCAATTTTTTTCTTAAGTAATATATTTAAATTATCTGGAATCATATACTGTTTATAATGTTCACTCCTACACTTGAACCTCCGTCTATTGGTTTAATCACATAAGGTCTAGGAAAAGGCTCTTTTACTAAAATACTTTCTAAGCTAGACACCTTACCTTCAGGGGTATTAATTCCTACTGATGAAAAAATTTTTTTTGCTAACACTTTATTCATAGCCAGTGCCGAAGATAAAACGCCTGAACCAGTATAAGGAATATTTTTCATATTACATATACTTTGTACGATACCATTCTCCCCTATACCTCCATGAAGAGAATTAAATATTAGGTCTATATTATCCATAGAAACTAAACAAAAATCTTTTTTTGTTATATCCAACTCTATAACTGTATGACCAAGCCTGCATAAAGCCTCTGCAACTTCCTTTCCAGATAGCAAAGATACTTCTCTTTCAACAAAACCTCCTAATAACAACATAACATTCAAATTAAATATTCCTTATTTTAAAAACCAACTTTTAATATTTCCCAGTCTAATATAATTCCCGAGTTAGCAAATACCTTATCTCTAACTTTATTACCCAAAGTTTCAATATCATTAGCAGTTGCATTATTATAATTAATAATAAAATTTGTATGCATATCTGAAATTTTAGCACCTCCTATTGTTAAACCTCTACAGCCTGCCTCATCAATTAATTTCCATGCCTTATGACCAGCAGGGTTTTTAAATGTAGACCCTCCAGTCAATTGATTAATTGGCTGTGATTTTAAACGTTTTTCTTTTATATGTGTAATATTATTAATAACATTAGACCTAACTGCTTTATTAATCCTAAGAGAAGCAGAAATTATTATAGCATCATTTGGTAAAGAAGATTTCCTATACTTCATATTTAAATCCGTAACAGAAATTAATGAAAATCCATGAATTCTATCTATTATTTTAACCTGAATAATTATATCGGACATTTCTTGACCGTAGCATCCAGCATTCATTTTTATACTACCACCTACAGTTCCAGGGATCCCTGATAAAAAATCAAAGCCTAATAAATTATTTTTATTTGCATACTTTGCAAGTATCATATTATGCAGATAACCTCCTACCGATAATTCATTATTAGATATATTAATATCTTTAAAAGAATTACCTAGTTTTATAACTACTCCCCTGATTCCTCCATCTCTTATTAAAATATTTGAAGAGGCACCCATCACAAAAATAGGTATTTCAGGATCTAGATTAGTTATAAAATCTAATAAATCTAATTCATCTGCAGGAATATATAACAATTCTGCAGGCCCACCTACTTTAAACCAAGATGATGAGGAAATATTAGCGTTTTGTAATAATTCTCCTCTAACATTAGGAACACTATTTATTAAACAAGACATATCTACAACTTTTTCATATTATTTTTTAGTTTAAATTATTAGAATTATTTTTTAATAGTAATTGTAACATATTTTTTTCTAAAGCTCTTGCCTTTTTGGATATTGCGCCAGCGCCTAAAAAAACTATAAAATCACCTTGCTTAGAAACTTTAAGCAGTTCAATTTCCATTTTATTTTCATTTTTAAAAAAATAAACATATTTATGACCACTCTCTTTAATAGATTTTACAATTTTTTCTTTACTAATACCTTCTATATGTTTTTCACCTGCCGCATAAATATCAGTTACAAATAAAAAATTAGAATCATCAAAAGAATTAATAAAATCATCATATAAATCGATGATTCTTGAATATCTATGAGGTTCAAATACCACAATTAATTTTCCAGTACATAATGCCCTGGCAGCCTTAAGAGTATTTTTTATTTCAGTAGGATGATGGGCATAGTCATCAATTATTCTAATACCATTTACTTCTCCTACAAAACTAAACCTTCTTTCAACACCTTTAAAACTTAATAAAGATTTTTTAATTATATCTTCCTTTATTCCTAATTCTAAAGCTACTGCAATTGAACCAAGAGCATTCCTAATATTATATTCACCAGGCAAAGGTATCATTATATTCTTAATTGTTTTACTCTGATTTAATGCTTTTTTATTTATAAATACATCAAAATAAGTTAAATAATTTATAATTTTTATATTAAAAGCTCTAATGTCAGCTTTTTTATTAAAACCAAAAGATATTAATTTTCTATATTTAATATCTTTATATAAATTTTCAGTGTCTGGAAAATCTGTACAAATAAAAGCGACTCCATAAAAAGGTATATTTTCTACAAAATTTCTAAACGCTTTAAGTAAATTATCGAAAGATTGATAAAAATCTAGATGCTCCCTGTCTATATTTGTTATAACCACATATGTAGCTGGCAAACGATTGAAAGTTCCATCACTTTCATCAGCTTCAACAACCATCCAATCACTTTTACCTAATCTAGCATTAGTTCCATAAGCCTCAATTATACCCCCATTTACTACAGTTGGGTCTAATCCAGCTCCTTCTAATAAAGCACTAATAAAAGAAGTAGTTGTAGTTTTACCATGAGTGCCTCCTATAGCTATAGACTTTTTAAACCTCATTAACTCTGCAAGCATATCTGCTCTTCTAACAATTGGAATTTTTTTTAAATAACCTGCTATTAATTCTACATTATCTTCTTTGATTGCTGATGATATCACTATAATACTTACATTTTCTATATTCTTTGAATGCTGACCTATGTATATTTTTATACCAATTTTTTGTAATCGAGCTACATTTGAGCTTGTAGAAATATCACTTCCAGTTACTTTATACCCCAGATTAAATAATACTTCCGCTATTCCACTCATTCCTATTCCACCTATTCCTATAAAGTGAATTGTGCCTATCTCTTTAGAAAAATGGTTCATATTATTACTTACTTTCAGTAATTAATGTTTGCCCAATGTCTACAAGATGCTTAGTAGAATATCTAATAGCGCTTTTTTTTGCTTTTTCAGATGCCTTATAAAGAAAAATTTTATTAAAAATTATTTTTTTTAACTTATTTATTAATTTTTTTTCATCATAAAGATCTTTATTATTTATAATCCACCCAGCCCCAATTTTTTCAATTAATAATGCATTCTTCATTTGATGATTATCAGATGCAATAGGTAATGGTATCATTATTGCAGGCCTTCCAGAGATTAAATTCTCAGCTATAGTTCCAGCACCACTTCTACAAATAATCAAATGACACCAATTTAAACTTTCAGAAAAATTTTCTATATAACTTTCTAACTTATATTTAATTGAAGCGTTATCATATAATTTTTTAACATATGTTAAATTTTCATTTCTAACTTGCTGTCTAATAGAAATTTTATTTATTAATGATTTTGGAAATTTACTTATTGCTGTTGTAATCTTAGTAGCCATAACTTCTGCACCAAGACTTCCACCAGTTACTAAAATATTAATTAATTCATTATTTTTAATTTCATATTTTTTATTATAAATATTCTCTATACTTTTTCTAACTGGCATACCGACACATTTATATCTTGAAAAATTTCCTTCAATACTTGGGAAAAAAGTGGTTAAAATTTTAGCATATTTATATAAAAATTTATTAGCCTTTCCTACAACTATATTCCCTTCATGTAAAATAATAGGAATTTTAAAAATACTACATATTAATAAGGGAGGCACAGTAATTACTCCGCCAAACCCATAAGCTAATATTGGTCGATAAATTAATACTTTTATAAAAGATTGAATTAGTGCAAATGATAGTAATAAAATTGATTTAATATTTTTATTAACTTTATTCTTATATAAACCTCTCCCTTTTAAGCAAAAAATTTCTATATTTTTATAATCTTGACTTATATTACTATTTACAAAGTCAAACATTCTATTATCTGTAATAAAGATTATTTTATATTTTCTTTTAATAAATTCTTTAGAAATTTCTATTGCTGGAAGTGTATGGCCAGCTGTACCTCCAGCTGAAACTAATATAGTTTTTGTATTTTTCATCAATCATACCTGTTATAATTTTTTTTTGTTAAAGCTAATACTATCCCCATACTTATAGAAATGGATAATAATGATGAACCTCCGTAACTTATAAATGGAAAAGTTATACCGGTGGTTGGAACAATACCTAAAGTAACAGAAACATTCAGTAATACTTGCAATCCAAATAGCATAAGTAATCCTCCCACAGCAAGTAATGCAAATAAATTATTTTTATCGTATATTCTTATTAATCCTTTAATTATTATAGAGCATGACAATAATAATATTATCATACAAAATATAGCGCCAAACTCTTCAGCAATTACTGGAAAAATAAAATCTGTATGAGCATCAGATATTTTATCTTTAATGACTCCAACACCAGGACCATTTCCTATCAGACCTCCTGATTCATATGCATTAAAAGAATATTTTATTTGATCAATTTCTTCACAAGGAACATTTAAAAAACAATCAATTCTTTCTTTTACATGAGGAAAAATTTTATAGCCTAATAGTAAGCCTGCCCCTAAAAAACAAAACAATAAAAAAAACCACCTTAAAGATAAACCAGATAAAAATAATTGCCCTGACCATATAAGTATAATAATTACAGACATTCCTATATCTGGCTGTTTTAATAAGAAAGCAAGTATTATAAATAATAATAATAAAGATATATGAAAACTATTAATCATAGATGGCATAAACTTTAATAGTTTATGCTGATTAGAAATTAAATAAGCCGTAATAATAACAAAAAAAGGTTTTATAAATTCTGAAGGCTGTATTGAAGTATTTCCAATTATTAGCCACCTACTAGCACCATGTTCGTCTGCACCATGGCCAAATAACATAACCATTAACAATAATACCAAACATAATATAAAACCTACTACACAAAGTCTAATAATACCCTTGCTAGAGAGGAAAGTTGCGAAAATCATAGAAAATAAAGATATAATTAAATAATATATATGATGTGTAAAAAAATATAATTCTGGTAAATTATGTTTTTCAGCAACTTTAGCTCCCACCTAACTTTCTAGATACATATTTATTAATTTCTTTTTTAAATATTTTACCTCTTTCCTCAAAATTTTTAAATTGATCGAATGATGAGCATCCAGGAGAAAATAAAACTGTAGTATTATGTTTAATAGTTTTAGAAAAATTAATAGAATCTAATACTGCATTTTTAACATTAATAGAATTTTTACAAAAAAAATAATTTTTAAAATAAGATACAAACTCTTCTGCTGATTCACCTATGAAAAAACCAGCTTTAATATTATGGATATTGCTTATTAAATACTCAAATTCTTCTTTTTTTCTTCTACCACCAGCAATCCATATTATTTTATCAAAACAACTTAAAGCAACTTTACAAGATTCTAAATTTGTAGCCTTTGAATCATTAATAATTTCTAAGTTATCCTCGTGATATATATTTTCTAATCTGTCAGGCAAACTTTTAAATTTTGGCAAATTAGCTCGAATTTGATCATGTGTTAAACCTATATGAATTGATGTTGCTATAGCAAATAATATATTTTCTATATTATGCAAACCTTTAAGAACGGTTAAGTCTTTTACTTTACCTATTAAAATATTTTGATTATTCATATTATCTATAATATTTTCTTTATCTAGATAAATAGTATTATTTAATTGTTTATTAGTTGATATCTTTATAATTTTTGGTTTTATTTTGCGTTGATTAATCCTATTAAACAAATTTAACCCTTCTTGTTTATCAACGTTAATTATTGCTAAATTATTATTGTCTTGTTTTTGAAATAACTTTTCTTTTGCAGATATATAGTTTGCTAAACTTCCATGCCACTCAATATGATCAGGTGTCAAATTTGTTAAAATTGCTATATCTGGTTTTAATTTTTTGACTAATTCTAACTGATAAGATGAAGCTTCTATTATATAATAAGTTACCTTTTTAGGTTTTTTTAAACTTAAGACTGGTATACCTATATTACCACCTAAGATAGTTTTATATTTAATTGATTTTAATAAATGATATATTATTGATGTAACTGTTGATTTTCCATTTGAACCAGTAACAACAATAAATTTATTTGTAGTATTTGATTCTTGCTGCCAAAATATATCTAAATCACAAATAATTTCTATTTTATATTTTTTTGCTAACATTAATGCCAAGTATAACAGCAATAATCCAAAATCTTATCACGACAGTAGATTCGGACCATCCTTTTTTTTCAAAATGATGATGTAATGGTGCCATTTTAAAAATTCTCTTACCAGTAATTTGAAATGATAAAACTTGAATAATCACAGATATTGCTTCTAATACAAAAAGTCCACCAACTATAGCTAATACTATTTCATGCCTTGTAATTACACTAATAATTCCTAATGCTGCTCCAGTTGATAAAGATCCAGTATCTCCCATAAAAACACTTGCAGGGGGAGCATTAAACCATAAAAAACCTATTCCCGCTCCTACCAAACTAGAACATAAAATTATTAATTCTCCACTTCCTTCTACATAAAACAAATTTAAATAATCTGAAAATATAGAATTGCCTACTAAATATGCTATTAAACCAAATACACCTGCTGCGATAATAATAGGTACTATTGCTAAACCATCTAAGCCATCAGTCAAGTTTACTGCATTAGATGAGCCAACAACTACCAAGCTGGAAAAAAAACACCACACAAATATTCCTAAAAGTATAGTAAAATCCTTTATGAATGGTAAAGCTATCATTCCCTGTAGGTCTTCATCTGAGACAAGATAAACCCATATAGATGCAGTAAGTGCTATAACAAATTGAAATATAATTTTTAATCTTCCTGATAAACCTTTATAATTATTTTTTGAAACTTTTAAATAATCATCTATAAAACCTATTAATCCAAAGCCAAAAGTAATATATAAAACTATCCATATATATATATTACTTAAATCTGCCCATAATAAGGTAGATACAATTAGAGCTCCTAGAATTATTACTCCTCCCATAGTAGGAGTACCTCTTTTCATTTCTAAATGCCATGCCGGGCCGTCTGCTCTTATGGGTTGACCTTCTTTTTGATTTTTTTTAAGCCAGTTAATAATTTTTGGTGCAAAGATAAAAACTATAGAAAGTGATGTAATTAAGGCCACCCCGCTTCTAAAAGATAGATATCTAACTATATTTAAAAAGCTATAGTCTTCTATAAATGATATAAGTAAAGAGTATAACAATTTAGTTATTTACCTTTATTTTATATTTATCTCTTAAATAATTAACAACTACTTCCATTTTCATATATCTAGAACCTTTTACTAAAATTGTATCCATAGGTTTAATTAATTTATCTATATCACTTTTAATTATTTGTTCTGCACTTTCTGACCATGAGCATTCAATATTATTTTTTGATATATTATATAGATTTTTAGTATTTTTACCTACAAATATTACTAAATTAATGTTTAAATTAATTAAGTAATCATATAATTTTTTATGTAATAATAATGAATGTTTTCCTAACTCTCCCATTTCCCCTAAAATTAGGACTTTTCTATTATTTACTGCTATTTCGCTTAACATATTAAGTGAAGCTATTACAGAACTAGGATTTGCGTTATAACTATCATCTATTAATAAAGATTTTTTTTCATCGATTAATAAATCATATTTATTTCCCCTGCCTATAGGGACAGTAGATTTATATAGATTATTTAATCCTTTTTTTACATCACATTTTAATATTAATAAAACCCCTACTACAGCTAAAGAATTTATTGCTTGATGCAATCCATCAAAATTAATTTCATAAGTATAATTTTTACCATAAGCTGAAACTGTAATTTTCTGTCCTTTTTTACTTACTACTCGTTCAATTAAATAAATATCAGATGAATTATTTAATCCATAAGTAATCATATTTATATTTTTTAATTTTTCGCTATAAGTTATTATTTCATTATAGTGTTCAAAATCTCTATTTATTAAAATATATCCTTTATCAGTTAGTCCTTCAAATATTTCTGCCTTAGCTTTTATTACTTCTTTAATTGACTTAAAATTACCAATATGTGCCTCAGAAACGTTAGTAATTATAGCTATATTAGGCTTTACTAATTTAGCTAATTTACTAATTTCATTAGAATTATTCATTCCAATTTCAAAGACACCAAACTCTATATTCCTTGACATATTTACTAATGTATATGGCACTCC
>LWDU01043814.1_pt1 | contig 21686 bp, 21 predicted proteins | sample 727161 | NCBI WGS metagenome assembly LWDU01 (sample SAMN04566230, study PRJNA314399) | hydrothermal vent metagenome | isolation source: deep sea hydrothermal plume seawater | place: Mexico: Gulf of California, Guaymas Basin | collected 2004-07-11
ACTATTGGATCGTTTTTTTGCCTATACATAAAGAATACAAAATTATCAATATCTCTATTTCCAGCATAGTACTTGTAAGGGTGATTTATTACCCTCCCTGTCTTTCTAGTATACGAAACTGGAATTTTTAAAACAGCTTTTTCAAGAAGAAAAGGTCTATCTATATAATTTGACATTTTTAAAAGTTGCGGCGACTGTGCATGAAATGATCCGCTATAGGGAGCAGCGCCAGATATAGTTGGGGATCCTATACCCTTATACCCCATGCTTTCAAGATCATCCATATCTGATGCCATATATCCCATATGCGAAGACATGGCGAACTGATATGGTTTAAACTTTGTCTGTGCTTGACCTGGAGCCCATATAGGGGGCTCATCTTGAGGATCGCTAACTTTGTGCCACATTCTTATGGGTAGAGTGGAGCCGTCTGCTGGATCTGTTTTTCCAATCTGATCCCACACATTATTTGTAAAATTAAAATATCTCATTCCTGAATAATTTTGTTGATAAAATAAAGGATCATCAGATGCAGCTCGACCTATGTCATTTAGCATGCCTGCGTACGTATATCTACTCATAATAGCAGTAGTGCTTGCGGGTATGGGTATCTTTATTTGAACTTTGTCCTTTAAGGGTGATTTAAACCCTTCTACAACGCTTGTCTTTGTACCTGTCATATAGAATTGAGTTCTATCTAGATATATTCTACTTTCATCAAAGGGTGTGAATCCTCCCGCTTGATGAATTGAGAAATCTAAATTTTGATCTGATATGAAGGGTTTTACTGAGCCTGTGACATAATCGCACACGTTTACACCAAAGCTTGCACTTGCATTTGGAGATGCAACCCAGTTATTTTTATATTTATTAAAGTCAAATATGTCTAAAACTTGTGGGTATATCACATTGTTAGATGTTACATAGTTTATAGCTCTTGTATCATTAAACGGATCATCAGGTGTTGATATCTCAAACCCAGTTGTCCTCTTAATTGACATATACGAGCCCGTTGCGTTATCAAGCTCAGAAATCTTCGCTCTTGTAGAGAGATTAAGATATCCAGACCCAGTCGCGTACGTGTTACTTGATGTTAAAAAAATTCTTGGCATTATCTCTTAGTCCCCGCATATGCTATAGAGTCAACACCTAAAACGAGCTGTGCTCCAGTTACTCCGCTCATTGAAGAGTACGACCCTCCAGCCATCTGCGTACCAGTCGGAGTAACATAACCATATATACCGCATCCAGACTCATCAGTGAACACCTGATCAAAATGAGACTGCATTAGTTCATTTTGTTTAGCATTTACTGTATCATTAAAAGGCTTTATTGGTAGCTCTTCAGGATAGTCAAATCCAGGTAGGCCTACGCTAAACCCAACTTTATCATTCATGGCAGTATCCTGTGCATCTTCATACGGAGGCATCTTATCTCCTGGATAAAACTCTTGAAAAGATAAAATCTTAACTGATCTTCCCGTTATAGGAGAGCCAATCTCTGGAATTAAATTTGCTCTTACATCATGTGCAACAAATGGGCCCTCATTAAGTGTATTACTCATCTTGTGTCTTATAGCTAACGGCTCTATAATTCCATCCATCATGCCTGGATCAATCCAGTTGGGACTAAGAAGAACCTCAGGGTACATTGCAGTATCCGGAGAGTTAAGATATGCAACTGGATCATTTAAATCATTGATATCATCAAATGGTAAAAACTTTGCTGATGATTCTTTGCCTAAATCTTCAAAAAGTTTTGGCTGGCCAAAGTTTAAAACATCAATCTCGTGATCAAATCTTGCGCTTGCTCTAAACGGTATTCCCCTTGAAGAGAGATATGGTGTTAGCTTGCACCCAAAATCACTGAAATCTCTTACACTTACGCCCTGCCTAAACTTATTAAATCCTGATGTATCCATCCCGCCTGACACCACCTGCGTGTCTCTCTTATAGTCTATATTTACTCGAGGTCTTTCTTTAAATGGTGAAATTGCCATTGTTTTTTCCTAATATTTGCAAAGATTTCCTACAATTTGTGATAAGAGTAAGTTTCCCCTATCTGTCTCTCTAGCGAGAGCTTTTAGATAAATTTCATCAAATAAATATCTAAATCTGTTTCTCTCTAAAACATGAGACTCAATTATAAAATTGATTCCAAGAAATTTAGTTTTTCTCGGTATGAGCTGTACAATTAGATCACCCAGGGAGCTATTAAACCACCTATACATCTCAAAAAATGTTGAATAGTTTAGTTTTTCTTCTATTCTGTTAAAGTAAATCTTTCTTGCTTGATCTAAGTCTGGATAAATGTCATCAAAAAGCAAGTTTGGCCTACCGAGCGCATTATCAAAGAAAACAAGATCACTAAAAATATTCATAATATCTTCATCCAGTGCCTTGACTGAAGAGAACTCTATTGTAAATCTAGTGTCATCATCAGGCTCCTCACTTTTTAAAACATCATATACCGGTGCGTTGTAAGCGTATTTGTATTCGTCTAGAAGCTCCGGAGACTGTAGACTTCTTGGTCTTACCTTGTTGTCAGTTTGAGACATATCAAATTTTGGAGAAAGATGACTAAAGTAAAAAGTTTCCGGCTTTATTATAGTTTTATCTGATTCAAATCCTGATCCACTTATAAAAATTCTATTTTGTGAAAAATCAAATATCTTTATGTCACCAGACGTATCTGAGCTTGTTATTGGCTGGTCAATTGACCAGTCTGCACGTAGTCTTTGAAATGATCCTGTTGCTGCTTTTTCAAAGTAAGAGGATTATTTACGCCTAAGCTTTTAAAATTTCTAACATGCTCTTTCCACTCATCTAGTAGCAAACCTTTAGACCAGAACCTAATTTGAGAAACTTGACCGGAGAAGTTTGTCTCGTTAGCTTTTAGTCTATCTCCTGTTACAGCACCAGGAGCACTGTTAAGAAGAGGTGCTATGAGAAATCTATTGTAAGCAGTGCCGAAATCGCCGTCTGCACCTGTAGATGAAACATTTGCCATACTTTGTGATCCTATAACCACCATTGACCCAGACGGATTATACGTTGAATCAATTACTTGTAATACATTTCCATTGCTAGTTATGCCACCTGCGTCTTCTTTAAAAAATGATGAAGTTGTAAATATAGCCCCTATCTTTCCATATGACTGTCTTGCAGCTCTAAGGAAATACGAGCTTGACCCAACAGCAGATACTGTATCAACTAGATACTTTCCATAATCTTCTGGAATCACATCATCAGATCTAAATCTTCCAAAGGATATATTCCATAAATTTCCATCAAATACGTTAACTCCTGTGACCTGTAGCTTTAAAAGAGGATCAATATGACTCTTTGATGTGTTTCCTGGTCTCATATACAGCCTTAAAGTTGAACCACTTGAAGTTAAGCTATTTTCAGTTCCAGATACTAGCAGTAAGTTTGCATAGTGAACTCCCTTTGTAAGCTCAGACTTTGATCCTGTATTGCTTGCTGATACATGGAGCCTTGCTAGGCTTTGATATGTTCCATATTTTATACCTGATTTTTTAGGAAACTGATATGTTGCCTCATACGTAAAAGATCCAGATGTTAAGAGTCCATCAGATTTTGTCTGCGAGATTCCGTGCGGCGGATACAGATTTTTATTAACAAATGATAGAGAACCGCTTGGCTCAGGAAAACCAACTTCAACTCTAGAGCCTGATAGAAAATTTGAAACTATATGAGGAAAGTTATTTGAAAATCCTTGAGGTGTTAAAGTTCCTGCAGATATAATAGCATTGCTTCCTGAGAAATCTAGAGAGCTTGCGACCTCAATCTTTGTCTCTCTGCGCCCTGTTAATGATCTTTTAGTTGGTCCGCCATACTCTCTGATTGTCATGAGATTATCTGGGTTTATTCCAGCAGATCTTATTAGAGATTTTATACTATGAACTGTTCCTTTTGAAACTTTGATGTCATTGTAATTTAAAAGTATTCGCTTCCATATTTCTGACTGAACGAAATTAAGAGAGTTTAAAGAAGTTACATATTCTCCTTCGATATCTTCTCCTCTTATAAATTGATCAATCGGAGTATTTTGAAACAAAGCAGGAAGTTCTATTCCATAATACTGAGCAACAAACGGAAGTAGCTTTCTAGATACAGACTCCTCGTCGTCATAGCTTACGTGAAGAACTTGTGATAAATGATCAATAAAAATCTTTATCTCATCATAAAATTTTGCATACAGTAGCATAAATGCTGTTAAGTTTTGTGCATTGCCTAACTTTGCTGATCCAGGAATTGAATTTCCAGAAATTGCATTTGGAATCTGGCCATCTTCACTTGCAAATCCCTGGTATGACTGGCCCTCTAATAGATAGTGCGAAGGAAACAGTCTAGTTATAAGGTTTGGATTAACTTTATCGTAGTCACTTGCTGATGCTAGCAGTCTTGTATTTAAACTTTTTATCAGATAGAAATCTGGAAATAAAACCGGTGATCTACCTGCTCTCTCTCCATACACTGGATTTGAGGGCTCACCAGAAGATCCGGTATCTCTTAGTGATATAGAGTAGTTAGAAACTCTAGAGTGCAATGAATTTCCAGAGCTATCTAATACAACATTATTTCCTGAATATGATCCTGATGGTTCGTTAAATCTAAAGTATAGCTTTAAATCATCACTGCTGTATATTATTCTACTTTGATATTTTTTCTGATCACTTAGTGTTCTTGTTGAGTGAAAAAGCCTAAATTCATCAATAGATCCTGAAAAAGTTACGTACGAGGTAAATACCCTTCCTGTTGATCCCGCTAGACTTCCAGCACGGGCGGGCATTGCATTGAAGCTTGATCCAGATCCTATTATAAAATTTGAATTTGAGAAAGACAGACTGTCAAATTGAAAAGATGTTGAAGAAGTTGCAACTAGTGTCTGACTAAGGAATAGATTAAGATTGTTAGTTGACCCTCTATCATATGTTGCGCATATGTGAGAAAATTTTCCCTTTTCAATAGAGGAGCTTACTAAAAGCCTAGCTGAGCCTGATGCTATAGAGAAGAGCAAGGGAACAGATGTCAGGCTATCTGACTTTGATAATGCAAGTGTAACACTGCGGGTTTCGTTGTCGCGCTTTTGGCAAATTATCTGGTTGTTATTTTCTTCAGAAGGGACATAGACTAGCATCTCAATAGAAAATGGATTTTCACCAAAATTTATTATAGATTTTCCACTTTTGTCTCTAGAGAAATCTGGAAATTCAGATCCAGCACTATCAATTACTGGTATAAATGTTCCAAGTTTTTCAGAGTATCCATTTGAAGGATTTTCATTCACTGCAGTTCCTGAAAATATTAGATACCCATTATTTTTTGGAAATACATCTAAAATATATTTTTCATATCCTGTTAAGGAATCTTCAAATGCTTCGACTTGTTTTCTTGATCCGTCAAAAGGATATTCGTTTATTATTCTGTTAAATGCTACGTTTACTTTTGACTGAGCAGAATTAAAAAATGTATGATTTTCAAATTTTTCCCAATCAAGTGATATTTCTTGTGTCGATTTTAATCCAAGGCCTGCATCTTCATACCTAAAAGATGAGGTGCTTAATATATTAGTATCACTCAATCCCTTTAGAGATACATCCCTAGTTTCAATATTCGATGTCGATCTTCTAGACTTTGATGGTTGAAACAGGGAAGGCGATTGAGGAATACCTGATATTGTTTTTCGGTTCTTAGGCATGCTTTATTACACTCATGAAATTTTAAATCTAGAAGACACATCAGTAAAAATCTGATCAACTCCAGAATCATTAAGAAGAAAATCAATAGTACAAAGAACTCCAGTCGGGATAGAGTCCATATACATTTCAAAATACATTCCGCCAGAGTCTGTCGAGCAAAGAGTACTATTACTACTTTTATCGAATGGAATAATAACTTTATCATTTTCAACATCTCTTATTCTATAGTAGAGAGATGTGTATATTTGACTTTTTGTGACAAAGGGAGTTTTCTTGTATTTTATCGGCCTGTCAACATCTTCTGCAAATACATTAAATCTGACCTTATCATCTCTTCTGTATTCATCTTGCATATTAGTTACTGTCATTAATATTCTTGGGCTTTGATTTGTAAAAGATGTCCTGTTTACAGATTTAACAATAACACTCCCTGTTAAAAATCCAACTGTATCATCTAAAGATGACCATATCTCTGTAAATGTTGCTGATCCTGCATTTTTGATCTCATTTGCCAGTGATCCCCCGAATCTAATTTCACCACTATTTGATCCTGTAAATTGAGATAGCGAAAATGAAGCAGAGTATACGCCTGAAATAAAGTTCTGACTAAACTTATGCTGAGATCCTGTTATTATTTTCTCAAAATATGTTCCTTTTGATTTTGATCCGCTTTTAAGTTTAAGAATTATAGAATTTTCTCCAGTTATTTGCGTAGCTGACGCACCAGAAAGTATATTTGACAGTGCACCTCTATGGAAATTATTTAAGAATAGAGATCCTGACAGATTGAAATAAAATGATTGATGATGATCTTGAATAGTATCATTAAATCTAACAATTAGCCTGGGCTTATTGTAAAAATTTGAATTCTGTGTTGATCCAAATCTTTTAACAAATCTTGTCCTCTTGTCAGTTTCTTGAGATCCAGAATATGATATTCTGAAACCATAGTCTGGAATAAGATTTTTTAGAGTCGCAGAGATTATAGTTGTCACATCTATAGATAAATTTTCTTCACCTGTGGAAAATGTTTGATCCTTCCACAAGTTTACAATACCATTCCCATCATTAAGATTTCCGCTTGATATTATGTCAAGATTATCAGATCCCAATAATCCCTCGCGATTTGCACCGGACATATTCCATGCAATAGCAGTGTTTCCAGATGCAGATGCAGTTATAAAATTACACGAGTCTAAATCAGCAAATGTAACAATATCTCTTCCCATACCTTCATCAAATGACCTAGATAGCGGAAATACTATCATCTTAAAATTAGACGGACAAGTTTGTCCGCCATAGACATCTTTCATTTCAAGAGTACACTTAAAAGAAGAATTAGAGCTTGATATATCTAGAATTGATCCAGTTAGCTGTCTCAATGGGCCAAGATCAAACTTTACAAGTGCTCTGCTAATCTCTGTAGGAGATGCATCTGATCCAGATGTAGACTCAGAATAAAGCTTAAATAAGTCTATAGTTGCTGCACGGCCTACGTTTGCGTCAGTTACTCTATAACTGTTATTTATTATCTTGTTAGTTATATAAGTGTCGCTACTAGCTGTTAAAATTCTATACATTTCTATCTCGCCTGGCCGATAATATCATCTTCTGGATATTTTAATTCAAATATTGACCCTTGTGATGGTACAATAATTCCCCTATCTGTGTTTCCATTTACGTTGAATGAAACATTACTATATACTCTTCCATCAATTAATCCATTAAGACTTGTGATTTTAAAATTAACTAATCCAACAACACCTTGAGTATTTATTATTATATTTACGATATCTGATGTTGACAGTGTTTGATCTATTTGAAAATTATCAATAAGCATATATGACTTAATTGCTGCGTTAATTTTTTGAATGACTAGCGAAGAGTTTGATGACTCGTCTATTCTGACGCCGTAAAATATTTTTAAATTAACTATAGCTGTATCTATTATATCAATTGCATCTGATATCAGTCTAAACTCATTAAGATACCTGCTTAGGTTTAGCTTAAGAGAGTCAGGAGATATGATTAGCTTACCATCAGTATCTCTGCTTATAATATTCAGTATTGATGCTAAGGGATTGTTTGGATGCTCTCTTATGCCAACTCTAAATACTCTTCCAAAATTAGATGGCATTGTATAAACCCTAGCTATAAGGTCAGCCTTTGTTACAATTCTTGACTGAGAATTTTGAAATGATAGTGCAGTTGACCTTAATTCATTTAAAGTTAGAGGAGACTCTCCACCCTTCGCATCAAGAGAATTTGAAACTTCAAGAGACGCACGTATCTTTGAAATGTTTGTTGAAGATACTGATGATGAAAACTTTGACAAAAGACTTGAGACAGACGTTATAGAGCCGGCACCAACATTATGAGAAAGACCTCCGCCAGACTTATATGTTATAGTTATTGTTGTATTTCTTGGAGCTATTCCTAAAGTCCTAGTCTTTAAGAGACTGTTTGGATCAAGTGTAAATCTAGATATCGTTTTTTTCTTTCCGTAAAGTGATATAGCTATATCACTAGGATCAGGCATGATGTCGTTATCAGTAGATTCTGCACTTCCTCCTCCGAACCTAATAGTTGTTAACCCTGTTGATCTACTTGTAGTTGAAACAAATCTATATGGTGCTGGAATGATCTCCATGTTATCACTAACAAGATCAGAGTCACTTAAAGTATTTGCAACTCTTTTAAATACAGTATCTTGAGATAGTGATTCAACTTCATAATACTCATTTCCATCTGAATCTAAGATAGATGTTATCTCAGATACGTTTGATCCATTTAGTGTATATGTCATAAATGATTTAAACGTATCCGGGACTGTAAAAGTATCAGATGTAGATAATCCTGACGTGCAAAATCCTCTCATCTTTAATGAAAAAGAAGACGGATTTCCGCTAGAGTCAGTTTTCATTGTCTTGTAATCTACGACTAGCTTTCCTTGACTATTCTTTGCTCCAAAATTAAGATCTTCCAAGAGCTCAAATCTTATTCCAGATGTTGAAGATAGAGTAGTTCCCATTTTTATTATTGGAAGATTATAAGCTATCGGAATATACTCGTTGTTTTTTAACTCTGATCCGACCTCTATGTAGAAATCTACATAAGCTGTTGATGGTGCTGCACCTCTTATCTTAACGCCAGCTGTTCTTATTAGCCTTTCAATATTTGAACTCTCAACTGCTGTTAATATATTAAGCTCATTATACTGATGATCTAGATAGTATGACATGACATCTCCGATATATGCATTCATCTCAATAAACATCCCTGCAAGTCCGTTTTGAGAAAAATCTGATATCTTATCAGAGAAATACGTCTGACCATATTCTACTAATTCAGCTCTTAGAGAATTAAAATCTTTATTAAGATATGATCTCTGATTGCCCCTTATGCTTTTAACTAAATTTTTCTTAGACATAATATTACCCTATACAATATAATGAAACAGATATAACTCTTCCTGTAACTTTAAGCTGTGGAACGCCATATCTTACTATTAGATCAATTTTTGTAATCGATCCTTTTTCTGATAGACCTTTATCTATTGACTTATCAGTAGAAGACTGGAAGGAGTCTAACTCTACAAACGGCATAGACTTCTTCACTGCATCACTTATTTTTGACATAGCGAGTGATTCAAAATTACTAATTGATGAAATCTCAGTAGTTAGTCTCTTAAGATCAGCACCGTAAGAATAATTTCCAAGACGGTCTCCCTTATTTGTTAAAATAAGATTTTTTAAATTATCGTCTATTTGAGACATTGGATCAAAATGCATCTGAAAGATTCCGGATCTTCCGACGCCAATTTCAACAGGTGTCTTTATGCCGACTGGGGGGAGGTCTACTAATCTCCTTAGGCGCGGATCTGTTGATTTTATTCCAGAACTTTTAAAACTAATCTCAGCCACAACATTCTCCTTACAATATTAAATATTAAGAACATTAAGCTTACCACAACTCAATTTACATGATTATGCTGAAGAGGGTAGTCCTAAAAACTCTCCGATGCAGTCAACGACGACACCTACACCAAATATGAACCCTAAAACTATTTGAATAAGAAAGATACAGATGATCTGAACATATGCTGCCAGGGCTGCCACAAGAGTGAGTGAGATGCTTGAAAGCTGAGCTTCAAGAAGGGCATCAATTTGCATCATTTCAACTAGTGTATCCACGACGCAGGCAACAATCTCGCATGGATCAAATCCTGAATCTATTATGCAGCCGCTTAGATCAATAAATAGCTGCGGGAGCTTTAGACAAAAATCCCACACCCATGTGATTGCCCACTCAAAAGTAAACATAAAGCTAATATCCCATATTAGATCCCAGTCCCAGTCACAGTCAATCTCAGGCGGGAAAAATAGGGCACACCAGTCTGGAGGGAAGTCAAACGGGAGAGAGGGAGGCCAATCTATCCCTAGCTCCCAAGGAAAGAAACTTGGAAGTACAATCTCTATAAAGAAATCACAAAAATTATCATACCCCTTTTCATCCATCCACGCCTGAATCTCTGCTGATGGCTCTCCAGTGATCCAGTCACACACACAATCATCGAATGGCGCAGCTAGGGCTTTTATAAAGCAAGCCATAAACTCAGGCAACTCAAAGCAACTAAAGTCAAAATAGCTCAAGTCTATCGTAAATGATGGATCAAGAATTGGCGGTGCATATGGACCCATGGGAATTACATCTAATATCTCAAGAGTCATATCAAACAATCCCAGCACCCAGGTCTTTTCAAAGTCTGGATCATCCAGACTTTGTGCATAGTCAAAGGCTTCAACTAGCTCAGCACTTGCACCTGCCTCAAGTGCTCCGCCAAAGTCAATATCTACGCAGCCCCCTATATTGGGAGGGAAGTTAATACCAAGCTCTGCGCTGAATTCAGCGCCGCCGAGAGCTGCTCTTACAGCAGTTATAAAGCCCTGATTGACTTCACTATCTATCTCTCTCCAGTCAGATCCATATAAATCAGTTATCAGTCCCATCTTACTTAATCAGAACCTTTGTTGCCCAAGAGCCATTCTGGCCTCCTGCCCTTGCAATCGCGCCACCACCGCTGCCGACTATGAAGTCGGAGGTGATCTCTCCTGCTGTGTTGGTTGCCGGGAGTCCCGACGTAAGAATTGCAAGATCAGCGTCATCACCGCCCAGCTTAATTACGCCCTCTTCTCCGGGAATAAATACTATATTTCCATCCGACTTTATGACGACAGACGCTCCTGTGTCGACCTCTCCGACATGAATCTTAAGATCATCTCTAGCTAGTAGTCTAACCTGGCTGGACTTAAGGACTATAGCTGGCCCCTCCTCAGACGCATCAATATCTGCTATCTGTATGTCAAAATTCTCGTCCGCGTTTGTAAGCATTGACACGTAGATTCTAGATAGATCATTAATAAAATCAGGGTCACCCTCATTTACATTAGACTCGTCTCCAGTTACAGTTGGTGCCTTATCTATCTCTTCATACGTTATATCTTCATCTACTCCTCTTATAGCCTCTCCGATTAAAGATGGTGCTGCTATAGAGTCCTCTTGGCCCCTTCCGGTCACTATATCGATGGTTCCTCTTCCGACCAGTGAATCGGCTCCTGATTTTACAGTAGACTCTTCTATTCCATATTCTCCGCCCTCTTCATCAACTGTAAATCCCCTATCCTGACCGAGTGAAATTAAAGTATTGTTTGACCCTTGAAAGACAAGATCAGCTGCCCTCTTACTAAATCTTGGAACACCCTCTCCTATAAATTGATTATTGTATGATAGAGATTTTTGAATTATTTCGTTATATGGGCTTACTCCGGGAAGAGTATTGTTTGCTGTGTTTCCATTCCCACCCAATGGAAAGCTAAAAGGATCTGGAATATCAGCACTTGTTTCTTCAAATGTTGCCATTGCAGAAAAATCCTCTCCAGAGACTGAAAGATTTAATGTTGCCCTGTCAAGGTGAGTATAATTTAAATCATCTACTTGAAGATCACTTGGTTTTCTACATATCCAGTATCCCATGGAGTTCTTGGAGCCAGCTTTTTCGTATATTATCCACACCTGCTCTCCAGCATTTACTGGCATGCAAAGGTGGGGTGAGAAAAAAGGATAGAATATTTCGGGGTTGCTTCTCTTTGATCCGCCATCAGATACTACCTGAGCTATTATACAATTTCTAGGAAGTTTTTTAATAAGCACACTATTTGAAATAGACGATGCAGTGCTTAACAGTGCATCCTCTATTGTTCCAGATTCTATGTCAGATATTTCATCTGAGGTCATTGAAGACTGATCAATTCCTGGCAATCCAGATTCTGGCCAGTCATCTACAACTTTTGACATATACTCTGCTGGATTTGATATAAAATCTAATACAACAGCAGAGTAAAACACTCTAGTAGACTTGCTTAGCGGAATGGAGAGATTAGGTCCTGTGGCTCTTTCAAAACCATTTAAAAAATCAGACTGAGACACACATTATCCCTCATCATATATCATTCATATCAACAGGCCGCTGCTCTTCTTTTGCAAGAATCTCTGCAAGCCTTAATATTTGATCATTAGACTTTGCCATTCTTTCAAGATATTTTGACATTATTGATCCAAACATAGTATGATTTGCTGAATTTCCTCTTGACTGAATTAGAAGATCTGTGAACAGAATTCCTGCACTCTCCCTGTCATTTAAAGCATTCTCATATATCTCTTTCCACAATAGTTTTTTCTTATCTTCTGTGCTTTCAAGAGACTCAAGAAGATCAGAAAATCTTTTTATTTTTTTTTCTTTCTCCCCTATGTTATCAACAAGTTTATCAATTTTTTTAGACATTATGCTCCCCAGAAAAATATGTCAAAATCTCCATCTTTAACGAGCTCTCTATAATGTTTTCTTATTGATGACATTGAAACAGAAAGTTGTTTTGGATTTAAACCAGATAATTCTCTCATGTATATAAATATGGCTCTCTTGTTCAGTAGGTCAAGATCGTCAATGTTTGTGAATAAAGTTATTATTGATTCTATGCAAGCTTTTTCATTTTCACTTTTTAATCTGCCCTTTATAACGTTCATCATTTCAAAAAGACTGTCTCTTGATTCTCTTTTCATAATTTTGAAATCTTGCATAGCTGCTATGCTGTAATTTTCTATAGTTGCTGCGTCTGAATATGTTAGAGACTGTGTATCATCTATGCTTACAACTCTTCTATTGTTTTTTGTCTTTTTCTTACTTTGTATTATTAGCCAGTTTTTTGCAACGACATTAAAGTATGAAAATGCTTTTGTTCCCCTAGATGGATCAAACTTATTAAGAGTCTCAAATAGAAAAGAAACACAATCATTTTTCAATATTACATAATCTTCCTTGCTACTTGCAAATCTGTGTATAAAAATAAGATTTTCAGAAAGTTTGCTAAATGCAGGAAGAATATCTTTAACGTATATCTCGTCTCTTATTTCCTTATCTGGTTCATTCTGATATTTTACTATGGCATTATGCGCATCTTTTCCAAAATAAGGTTTTTTTGACCGCTTTCTTCTTTTAATCTTCTTAATCATCATTGTAGTTCACCAGTATTTTTTGTATTTTTATTTTCTGACACAGTAGATGTCAGAGTGTTAGCAACTATAAGTAAAGAATCGTAAGATCTTTTAATTTGATTTATAACATGTCTAACTTCCACGGAATCAAAAAAAACAGGCGTATTTATAATCTCATTCATCTTGCTATATTCTAAGTCAAGTATATCCAAGCACTTCTCAATTGAATCTTGAATCTCTAGGATAATCATTGCGTGCTTTATATTAAAATATATTGACAATGCAAGCAATCCAACAATTATCACAAGAGATAATGAAAGAATAGTAGTTAACATGGCCCACCATCTAAAACTTCAGATATCATTTTATTATAAAGTTTAATTATTTCTTTTGAACTAAATCTTTCACGAACACTTTCAGATAATTTTGATGCCCACAGCTTTGGAATGTCTGGACTATTTCTAAATTTTTTAATTTTTTTCTTAAAGTCTTTCTCTAGAGGGTCAGCCCATTTAAAACCTTTAAAAAATATTCTATTATCTATTCTTTGATCTGATATTTCAATAAGTTTATAGTGGATTGGTATAAATTTTCCAAGATTTAAAAAATCTAGATGCGCAGACCAATTTGTTGCAATAATTGGAAGTCCACAAGCAGATGCTTCAAGAAGCGGAAGGCCAAATCCCTCTCCTCTAGTTAGACTAATTAAACACTTTATATCTTCTCTTCTATAGAGAGATATTACTTCATCTGATGTTAAGTTTCCATGAACTAGGTGAACTTTTGGAAATTTTCCTTTTCTTACTTCTCCCAATATTGACCTTAAAGTATTTTTTGTAATAGCCCTGTCTATATGGGTGCCTCTTCCAAAGTTTGTTTTTAAAACAAGTCCAACATCCTTATCATTAGCAAATGACTCACAAAACCATTTAATAGTATTAAATAAATTTTTTCTGTCTGTGCTAGGGTCATTACCAGTAAAAGTAGCAACAGAAAGAAAATTAAACGATGTATTTAGATTTAAATCTAATGGATCGTCATTTTCAAGAAGAATATTATCATAAAACCACTCACCTATAACAAATATCTTAGTTGTTACATTTCCTGAATTTAGACATGTTTGTCTGATATGATTCGAGGGAACTATGACAGCATCCATTTTATTTATAGCACTGATCCAGCCTTCATTACACTTATCAGTCTCTACAACTGCAGAGATTCCTATGTTAATCTTAGCAAGGTTATGGTCCCATTCGTCGGGAAGTTGAACCTGAAATGAAATATCTGCCTTTTGTGATAATTCCACAGACGTATTCATTATTCTTTGAACAATTCCGTCTTCTAAATCTGTATTTATCATCCAACTAGTGTTTCCCCACTGGACTATCTGTGAAATTATATTAATATCTTTTCTAGACTCGAGCCACTTGAAAATCTGTCTCGAGTGGACACCATATCCGCTTATTGATAAAAGCGGAGCTCTAATAACAACATTCTTCATTCAAGTATACCTCCTAGATAGTGTAGGTTTCCCATCTTTTGTATGTGTCTTTCCACGTTCTTGAAACATTCAGTAAAGATTCATGCCACTCAGACACTACATCTTTATAATCAAACTCTGAAGAGACATAATTTCTAACTTTTTTGCTTAGCTCATCTTTTTCATTTTTGGGAATTTTGTAAAATTTAAAAAGTGCGTCAGCTATAGACTCTGGTGTCGCATAATCCTCAAATATGTAAGGGACTGACTGAGATCCAACAAGTGACCTGCAATCGATATCGATGGCAACTCCGTTCTCAGATCCATCCCTATGATCTACTACTTGCCTAGTGAGGCCTCCAGTCTTCACTGCCACTATAGGGCGGCCTGCTTGCATAGACTCTAGGGTAGATAATCCAAAACCCTCTGCATAAGATATATTTAAGCAAAAATCTGATATGTTATACAGAATATTCATTTTATCAAATTCAATCCTATCTCTAGAAAAGAAAATATTTTCATGTATACCTAGCATCTCAGATGTTACAGTAAGATTGGGACCCTCCTGATCCATGGGATCAGTATGCATTATAAGCGTGGCCTTTCTATGCCCTTTCTCTTTTTCAAGCTTGTCAAGAAGAAGTTTCCATGCAAACAAAACATCATTTGGTCTTTTTCTTTTTGCATTTCTATTAACCCATATTCCAACCATGTGATCATGAGTATCTTTTCCTAAAATGTTAGCTCTCTGAGATATTCTGTCTTCTTCAGATAGTGGAAAAAATATATTATCAGGAACTGAGTGTGGTATAAATTTTACTTTTTCACCGAGCTTGTCCTTTAACATCTCATATGTTAAGTATGAGTGGCAATTTATAGCATCTGTTGAATTATAAAGAGCTTCGTTAAACTTTGGATATGGGTAATTATCCCAGACATGCCACCAGACAATTGGGCATATCTGATGAATCTCATCTTCCATTTCAAAAAGCCATATAAAAAATCTAGGGTCAGTAAAGATAAAAAGCAGATCTGGTTTTTCAGTTGCTAGAGCCACTCTTAGCATATCTCTATTTCCAAATCCGTCTATTGGCTTGATTATAAAGTCTTCATTGACAACTATTGTATCATAATCACTGTGCTTTAGAGCTGCTCCAAACTGCCTAAATGACCAGTGATCGTTCTTTTCTAAAAGACCCATTATAAGATGTCTTGTCTGAGTTCCCACTCCCGAAGTTGAAAGTGCATGATCTGACAGTACAAGAATTTTCTTTTTCTTCATATTCTATAAAAACCTCGGCAATGAGAATATTATACTTATTTTATAGAGCAGTAAATTAAGTACAGTGCTCTGTGTCTTTAAATTGACAATATCTGCAAGAGTCTCTATTTTTAAGAAACATTCCTCTCCTAACAGAGTAAATCATACTATTCATTATCTTTGTTGCTTTTTCTAGTGCCTTAGGCCCTACAGATACTGTAACAAGCTCACAGACCCTGCCTGGCTTACCCCCGCGCTTTAATAGTATAAAACCACACCTTATGTCTTTAAGTTCAACAGAGTGCTTCCTAGACCAAAATAGCTTGTATAGTATAAGCTGTGCAGTCATTGAAATATCTTGCTTTTTTGATCTTCTCCACCCATAAGACTGCGACGTCTTCCAGTCAATAATCCAATACTTGTGACCGTCTCCTTCCTTGTTTGGAACTTTTATTATGCCATCTATGTATCCTTTAAAGTTTAGATCTTTATTTTCAATAGGCTCATAAAGCATCTCTTCAGCATCAACATATTCCCATCCTGGAAATGTCTCATCTAAAAATTTTGGAACTTCATCCCACATATTTTCTGCCCATTGGCACCATTCTTCAACAGGCGCGTGTTTGTACCACTTGGGCATTTTCTCATACCATTCAGGCTCTCCAAAACCGTGTTGATCCCATGCTTCTATAACACCTTTAAGAATCTTTTCTTGATTAACTGTTTTTGTCTTAAGTAGTGATTCACACCCTTCATGAACTGCAGTTCCGAAGTCTAGATACGGTGATGGCTCAAAGGTATCTATTTTTTCAATATGAGCTAGCTTGTGCCTATAAGAGCACTCTTTCCAGCATTTTATCTCTGAAAAAGATACGTGCTTTTTTCCTGTAGGGAAATTATTTTCTTCTTTCATAAAATTATTATACCATAGAATATTGTAAAGTATTAATCTGAAGCCTTATCAGTTACAGCACCCGGAATATCATACCAATCTAAATTTGTTCTTACTTCAGCATTCTTTTCCCAAGCACCTTTCATAACTGAAGGTTTTATTCCTAGCTTCTCTGCTTTTTTAATCATTGCATTCAGATCCTTCGGAAAACACTTTCCTCCGAAACCAAAATCACCATCGTGACCAGGAACATCTATGTGAGAGTTTCCAATCCTACCATCAGAAATAAATCCATCAACTGCGCTATCCCAATTTCCATCAATAGCATCGCATATCTGTCTCATCTCATTCATAAAAGAAACCTTAGTAGCGAAAAAACAGTTCGCCATGTATTTAATAAGTTGTGCTGTTCCGAAATCAGTTTTAATAATTTTAGTATACGGAAATCTCTCTCTGTATAAGTTTTCAACTACATCACAGGCCCTAGTTTTATTGCTTCCTAAAACTATCCTAGATGTATTTATAAAGTCTAACCTAGCCTTTCTTTCAGTTAAAAATTCAGGATTAAATACAAAATTCATTTCTGGGTATTTAGATGCTAATCCCTCTAGTGTTCCTGGAACCACAGTAGACTTTACTACAATTACCTTATTGTAAATCTCAGAATAACAAGATAGCTCTTTAACAACTTTCTCAACTATTGAAAGATCACACTCGCCTGATTCAAACATTGGAGTAGGTACACAGATAAATATTACATTAGAGTTATTTGCAATATCTTGCATTGAGTGAGTTGATCTTTTTGGATCTTTATCATATATTAAAATATCTTCGACGTGTAGAATAAATCCATGTAAAATAGCAGAGCCTACAAATCCATTTCCAATTATTCCAATTTTACTGTTCATCTTTTTCCTTATCTTTAAGCATGCTGTTATATCTCTCTAGCTCTTGAGTATTTTTAGTTCTATTTGATTCATGAACCCTATATCGATATAGTGACATAGGAAGGTGAAATAAGCTAAATTTCTTTAAAAATCTTTCAATTAAATCATGACCCTCTCTCATTTTATAGTTTTCATCGTAAAAGTTTATCTCGCATAAAGACTCATATGTAAACATTGCGCCACATGCTATTGGATCATCTCTTGAAGAGCACTCTTCTGATAAGACTCCTACCTCATTTACTTTAGAGTAATCACAAGCTATTCCCTGATAATTTCTATTCATATCTAAAAATAGAGATAGACAGTTTAAAAAATGCTTTGAAACATAATCATCACTATCAACTCTTATAAAATATCTACCTCTTGCTATTCTAAGAATTTTATTTAAAGAAGACGGTAGTCCTATATTTTCTCTATTGTTTATAAGTCGTATATTGAGATCACCCTCCATATTATTACAAATATCTTCTATAGACGACCCTGGCTCATCGTTAACTATGACAACTTCAAACTGGCTCTTGTCTAGTGTTTGACTTGCAAGACTTCTTAGACATCTATAAAGCCACTTTTTCTGTTTAAAACAACAAACTCCTACAGTAACTTTCATAATCTATAGTAATTCCTTTTCAAAAATTAAATCCATGCTATTTCTCCAAAATGGAAACTTTACATTAAATCCTAAAAGCTTAGTAACAAACATTATATGATCTTTTACTGGATTTGAATATGGCGATCTAATATACGGATATCTTTTATCAATTAATCTAAATCCATAATTTTTCATAGCATTTTCAATCCACTTATCATTTGGAATATAGTAATTTGTTTTCGGATAATCTAAAAAAGGAAGTGTAGACCAAATTTTAAAATATATGCTATTTGTATTTGGAGTTGCAAGAAAAGCTACCTTTCCACCTTTCTTCAAAGAAGAGTGACATTGTTTCATATATAAGAAAGGCTCATCTATGTGTTGAATTGTGCCTCGAAATACTATTAGATCAAAAAAGTTCTCTGAATTGAATATATCCTTTGAAAACTTTACACCATGATTTTTTGCCTGTGTTTTTGCAAATTCTGAAATCTCCATGCCATAGCAATCTCCGGCCCAGTTAAATGACTTTACCATCTCTCCCGTTGAGCATCCTACGTCTAACAGATTTCCTCTTCTAATGTGATTTTTAATAAACTTACATTCAGACTTAAAGCAAGCAACTCGCTTATCATCATTTAAAAATCTTCCTTTGAAATACTCCTCATTAAAAACAATATCGCTCATTTCGTAAATTTTCCTAGATTACTTGCAAGCCTTAAAGAAGACACAAATGCTTTTGTCTGACTTTCCTTTGTCGCACCTGCCACATGAGGTGTAATAACTACTCTATCACTTGTTTTTGAAAGAGCCAGTATTGGAGATCTCATTAATTTTGAAATTTCTTGCTCTCCGGATAGCACGTCTGTTCCATAGAATATTTTTCTATTTTTGATAAGATTTACTATATGATTTTCATTTACAACTTCGCCTCTAGAAGTGTTTACAACAAAGGAACCTATTTTAATATCTTCCCATACTCCAGCAGTTATCATTTCAAAAGTCTCATTACTTAGAGAGCAATTAATTGAAACTATATCGCAATTTGAAATAGAGTCCAAGCATTCTAGCTTAGTAAAATTATTATTTTCAACATAGGGATCGTAAAAATAAACCTTTAGCCCAAATGCTTTTGCATAGTTTGCAATTTTTGATCCTATCCTGCCAAGACCAACTATTCCTATTGATTTTCCATAAAGCTCATTTGATCTAAGATGTAGCTCATTAGACTCAGATCTCCATTCATCTACATTGCTTACAGCAGAGGTAAACTTTCTTACAAGATTCATGATATGAATCCATGTAAATTCAGCAGATGCGTGAATATCTTCAAGAGAAGCCCTGTCTTCAAGAAGACAAGTAGTCTTTATCCCTCTTTTTTCAAGATCTACTTTATCAATATGGTTTGTTCCAGTAGAGGGCGTAGATACAACTTTAAGATTTTTATAATTTCTAAAGTGACTCCAGCCAAGATACTTTGACGTACCTGGATTTACTAAAACAACCTCTGGATCATTATCTGAAATTGTTGCACATTGTTTTTTTAAGATTTGATCAATCTCATGCTGAGATAGAAAATTTAACGGACATTCTATTCTAACTCTCACTATACTATTCCTTGCATTATAGCTCTTGCAGTTACAAGATCTATCATTGAATCAATATTTACAGACTCTAGTTCACCCATAACATAGGGTCTTGATACTTCTCCGTTTCTAGAAAACCTTTCTACTATACAATCCCTTGTCATTGCATAAATTGCACCATTTCTAATATAACAAGGTTCTAAATCTTGACGCCTGGATCCTTCACCCTCTGGATGATTTTCACAAAAGTCTTTAATTGTATCATCTACAATTCTCTTCATTCTAACAGGGTGCTTATCTTGCATTTGACATACAGATATTACGCTATCTGCGCCTGTTTCTAAAATCTTATTATACGCTTCTCGTACATGAACTCCATTTCTTAGTGGAGATACACATGGAAGCTCTACTACATAGTCATATGTTTTATTAAAAATTTTCTCACATTCCAAAACAGCATGCTTTAAAGCGTCCCTGGACCAGACATGATCTTCTGCTAGGTGATCAGGTCTCATAAATGGCACAAGAGCTCCGTGAGACTTAGAAATTTTAGCAATTTCATTACAATCTGTGCTAACAACTATTTCATCAAACACACCGCTATCAATAGCTGCCTTAATCGTGTAGTATATAAGAGGATTACCGTTTAGGTCTATTATGTTTTTTCTAGGTATTCCCTTTGACCCTCCTCTTGCTAAAATAACAGCCAGGTTTTTCATAAAAATATTCCCCCGCTGTCTCTAGCAACACTAATCTGATTTCCTATATTTCTTAAAGTTCTTAGCTCTTCTAGATTCATAGATCCTATGTGATCATTACCATCTAGTGATTTGTCTAGTGTAAAATGTTTTTCAATATACCTGGCTCCCATTGCAATATGATAGAGGCAGTTACTAATTCCATATGAATGGTCACTTAGTCCTACAATCTTATCTGAATATTTTTTACTAACTGAGCATTTTTGATCAAGTATTCCTGTGGGATATTTTGAAACACAGTTAAAATACATGACATTGTCTGACGTGAATGGAAGCGAGTTACTTTTCCAAAATCCCAAAGATACAAATGTAGGCTTTCCAGTGTTAATAATTTTACTACACAGGGCTTCCTCTTTTACTACTGTTCTACTAGCTATCTTTAAAAGATTTACGCCTAGATCAATACACCAATCTAGCTTTTCTTCATCAAAAACAGATGCAAAAAATTCTATGCCATAAGCATCACATATTGATAAAATAGTAGACACTTGATCATAAGTAAATTCATTTTTTGATCTTGATGAATCACCGAAAACTCTTTGAGAATCGTATAGCTGCACCACCAATTGCAGATTGTCTTATAAGCTCTTCAATTTTTCTAAAATCTCCGTTGTGATTTATTCCAATCTCAGATATAATTTTAAGTGTGCTCATGATATTCTTCCAAAATATAGATCTAATGACTATATTTTACACGCTCTACAGCGTAAAGTACAAGGCTAATTGATGAGTTTCGCTATTTTCTTATCTATTAGAGTTAGTGATACCTTATTAAGAATTTCTATATCAATATTTGATATATTTGATATGTCAATTAAATCTAGCATTCCGTCACTGTAGTTTAGTATCCACTTAACTGCTTTGTGATCTAGAGAGTTGAATTTTTGACCTCCAAAA
>LWDU01000125.1_pt1 | contig 21680 bp, 18 predicted proteins | sample 727161 | NCBI WGS metagenome assembly LWDU01 (sample SAMN04566230, study PRJNA314399) | hydrothermal vent metagenome | isolation source: deep sea hydrothermal plume seawater | place: Mexico: Gulf of California, Guaymas Basin | collected 2004-07-11
TAAGATAGATGATAATTCAAAATCTAGCAAGATCAAGTAATATTACAATATAAAAACATCTGAAAACGTTGCTTTCAATGTTTTTGGAAAAAGGTTACTGGGGTCAGTTTGTGTTTGGTCAAAACAGTTGTTGCGATTCTAAACCCAAGCAAAACTCTGGAATAGACATTCATCTCTAAAGGGTGGATCCATATTAAAACCGTTATTCTTAGAAACGCTTTATTATCAACGTTTTCTAAGAATATCAAACAACTAACATAAGCAGGGTGTCAGCCTGAAATTTCCTCTCAACTCCTCTTGATTCAGTATGAATCGGAAGATCTGCTACCAATCTGTTACCAAATTTCATACGGTGTTCCTGAAAAGTGTGTTGAGGTGGATTTTACAAGAATTGGGAATTTTACTTGGAGGGTGTCTGACTGTTAAGAATTAGTGGGGGTTACTCAATTGAATGCAATCTTTGCTAGTATGGACTGCAATACAAAATCGCTGTAAAATGTACCTTTGAAGATTTTAAGGTTGTAATATCTTATTCACCATACATAATCTAAAATGATTAATTTATTTTACTCTCATGATTCATTGAATCTTTTCTATCTCTTTGTCTTGAAATCAAACTTCATAATCAGCAACCACCCTTATTTTTGAAAGTTTGGTTTACTATCAAATATCCATTTTACTTAATAACAAATTTTACCCCCCTGGTACTTTTAGCATAACAATTAGTTGGATTCTAAAGGTTAATAACCTTTAGAAGGATTAATTATATTTAATACTGATGTGTTTTTTGAATATCTTTTAAAATTATCCAAGAAAAAGTACACTTTATCTTTTATTTCATTAGTATAGCCGCCACCCGTATGTTGGGTAAGTATTAGATTTGGACAATTCCAAAGTTTGCTATTTTTCTGTAAAGGTTCTTCAGATGTAACATCTAAAACAGCTCCCCTAAGTGTTTTATTATTAAGTTTTTCTATTAAATAATTTTCATCAATTAAATCACCTCTACCAACATTAACAAGAATAGAATGTTTTGATAATGTATCTAACATTTTTTTATTAAAAAGCATTTTAGTGCTTTTTGTTCCTGGTAATGCACAAATAATTATTTCGGCTAACCTTAGTTTGTTTAGAACATATTCTTTTTTTGAATGTGAGTCAATAAAGGAACATTTGCAATCAAATGGTTTTAAATATTTTAAAACTTCTTTGTTTATTGAGCCTTTTCCAAAAAATAAAACATTTTTATTGTTTAAGATTTCTAATTTATTTCGGATGGGATCTCCAACCCATTTTTTTTCTTTTTTTAATAAAGCAAAAAGATCTGTACCTCTATAAAAAGAAAGTATCCCGGCTAATGTTGTTTGTGCAACTTGACTGGCAAAAAAACTCTTTAAATTAGTTATAATTACATCCTTTTTCAAAAAGTTTATTTTTACTTCGGAATATTCTCCAAATCCAGTAGATTCTAATTGAATCCATTTTATTTTGCTACTTTGTACTACCCAGTTTGAAGGAATATTTCCAAATACAATTTCACATTTAAGATAATTATTATCAGCAATTGTATTAAATACTTGATTAGAAAAATATAAATTATGTTTTTTTAAATTGTTTTGGATAATTATTTTTTCTAAACTACCTAACTCACAAGCGATAAAAATATTCATCAATATATTTATTATTAGTGACTAATCCAAATAGTTTTCGTCTGAAGATATTGATTCAAAGCTTCTGTACCTTGATCTCTACTCAGTGAACCAGATTGCTTGTAACCACCAAAAGGTGTTTTAATATCACCCTCTGAGAATGTATTAACTGAGACTGTCCCACAAGGTAGACTTTTAGCCATATGAAATGCTTCATTGATATCTTGAGTAAATACACTGGCATGTAAACCATATCTAGAATTTTTAGCCATTTTTAATGCCTCTTCTGTAGAATTGACAGAAAGCACTCCAAGAACTGGTCCAAAAATTTCATCTTGGGCAATGGTCATATTTTCCTTCAAATTATCAAAAAGAGTCGGTTTTGCAAAAAATCCTTTTTGGTCATTCCCAGACACTCCGCCATACAAAAGTGATGCTCCTTCATCAATACCTTTTTGGATAAAACCATCAACTGTTGCTAAATGTTTCTCAGATATCATTGAGCCCATATTTGTTTCTGGATCTAGAGGATCTCCAACTTTAATATTTTTTACTTTTTTTAAGACTTTATCTAAAAATTCTTCTTTTACTTTGCTGTGAATAATTTGACGCATATTTGCTGAACAGTTTTGACCACCATTCCAAAAAGCAGAATCTATAGCGTTGTTTATTAAATCATCAGTTATTTTTGCATCACCTAAAACTATAAAGGGACTTTTTCCTCCCATCTCAAGACCAACAGTTTTTAAATTACTTTCACCAGAATATTTCATAAAATAACCACCCACCTCAGTTGAGCCTGTAAATGAAACCGCATCAACGTCATTGTGCCTTCCTAGTGCTTCACCTACATCACCAAATCCTGGAACAACATTAAATACTCCATCAGGAATTCCTGCCTCTTTAGCAATTTGTGCAACCCTAATTGCAGTTAAAGGGGTGTCTTCTGCTGGTTTTATTATTACTGAGCAGCCAGCTGCTAAGGCAGGGGCTGCTTTCCAAACTGCCATCATTAAAGGAAAGTTCCAAGGAACTACGCCAGCAACTACACCAATTGGTTCTTTTACAATTAAACTAGTTATTGATGGGTCTGTAGGGCCAACTTTTCCAAAAACTTTATCTATTAACTCTCCATACCATTGAAAGTGCATAGGTGCATCATTGGCAACTTCATCTATACAATCACCAATTAATTTCCCAGTATCAACGCATTCAAGAACTGAATTATCTTCACCATGTTGTCTTAATAATTCAGCAAATTTAAGTAAAATATCTTTTCTAAATTCTGGAGATGTTCTTGACCAAATTCCACTTTCAAAAGCTTTTCTTGAAGCCTTAACGGCTAGATCTACATCTTTATAATTACATTTAGCTACAGTACAAAGAACTTCTCCAGTCGCTGGATTTATATTTTCAAATTTTTGACCATCAATAGGATCAACATATTTTCCACCAATGAATGCCCTCCCTTCAAATTTTAATTTAGTAGCAATTGATTTATAGTTTTGTGTTTTCATTTTCCTCTAATATTTAGAATTATAAATTATTCCTTCCAATAATCATCATTTGGTTGCCCTCTATCGACAACAACACATGAATATATTGCCTTTTCATCAAATGAAAAATCTTTTTCAATTTTATCATTCATAGTAATACCTATTCCTGGTATTTCCGACTTTAGAAGATAGCCATTCTTAATAACTCTTTGATCTCCAAACATTATTGGTTCTAGCTTGTATGGTATCATTGGAAATTCAACTAAATTTCCATTGCATCCAAAAGCAACATGATAATTTGCCATAATTGCAACTGGTCCACCCCAAGCATGTACAACAGGTATTATATTTTTAGTTTTTGCATGTTCAAAAACTTCTTTTACCGCATGCATTCCTCCAATTACTGATGCATCTGGTTGAACAAAATTATAAATATCTAAGTTTAACCTTTGTATCATTTCCAGGGGTGTGGTTATAACTTCACCTCCACAGATAGCTATTTTAAGAGTTTCTTTTAATTTTTTAAATCCATTTATATCCATTGGACCAACTGCTTCCTCTAGAAATAAAATTTTTTCTTTTGAAATCTTTTTTACAGAGTTAATGTAACTAATTACATCATCAGCACTTATAGGTGGATCTGCCAAATTTTGACACATGTCGATACCAATGTCGATACCATATTTTCTAGCCTCTTTTAGCACCCAGGCAGTTCTGTTTATATCGTTAGGAACTGATCTAATCTTATATTTTTTTATTCCTAGTGATTTTAAAAGTTCTAATTCCTCAATAAAATGTTCTTTTGTGTCACAAATTCCTCCACTTCCATAAGTTTCTATTTGGTCCTTTGAGCTATTTCCAAATAATTTATAGGCAGGACATTTTTGGGTTTTTGATTTTGCGTCAACTAAAGCTATTTCTATTGCACTTGTTGTATGTCTTGCAGCTCCTTGTAATGACCAGTAATCACAAACACTACATAAATCTTTATATCTTCTTAAAATATCAAAACCATCTTTTCCAACAAGATATGGTGAGCATAGTTCAATAATTGATTTAAATACATTTGGTGCAAAGACTCCTAAATAACCTTCACCATAACCTTTAACACCATTTTCAAGAGTTACTTCAACTAACCCTATGGTTCTTTTTGGACCATTAGGAAAACATTCTAAAATTTCCGGATGCTTTTCATCACCATAATCTGCCGTTAATAAAATTGGTCTTATGTTTTCAATCTTACTCATTACAATTTTAGATGAGGTACTTTAATTTTTTTCATATATTCAATAGTTCTTTGTCTATATTTTTTACGCACGTCTCTTGTAGGAGGTCTGCATCTGCTTGATGGAAGACCAACTAACTCCATGCATAGTTTATCTAAATATCCATCACCAGATGTATAGTTTGTTTCTATTTCTACCCAAAGTTTGTAAAAAGGCATAGCTTCTTCAACCATCATTCTGGCAATTTCTTCAAAGTTTTTATTTTTAACTTCATTAATTAATTTTGCACCCCATTCTGGCCAAAAGTTACACATATGAACCTCAAAAGCAGTTGCGTTTAATGGTTTCATTGCTGAATATGGGAAAAATAAATTATTATCAATTATTGTGAACCTACCAGAATATGTTGAGGTTACATCTTCAAATTCCATTGCATCAGTACGGGGTGTGGCCCATTTTAAACCAACAATATTTGGAAGATCTTTTATTTTTTCAATAAGTTGATTAGAAACACTAGTTGAGGTCCAAAAAGTATTATACAGAATTATTCCAACTCCATCCGCTGCACTTGATGCTGCTCTTACATATTCTATAAAATCATCTTCTGTATGTTTGAAATAAAAAGGACAGGAGACTTGAAGATAATCATACCCACAATCTTTAGCAATGTGGGCAAGTTTTTCTAATTCTTGGGTATTCGTTGTTTGACCTCCCAGAGCAATTGGAACTCTTCCATTTACTATTTTAGAACCTTCTATAGCTAATGAAGATCTCTCATCAAAGCTCATTGCTGAAAAATCACCTGCGGCTCCACCAAAAAGTAGAGTACAATTTTTATTGTCCAAACCATTACCCAACAAAAACTCTACATAATCTTTAAGGGCATCAAAGTTCAGAGGCAGATTGTTTATATCTTTAAATGGTGTTGGAACTGTTACGTAACAACCTTTTAGTTTCTTTTTTAATTTTTCATAATCCATTATGTACTTCTTAATTTTTCATTCTTTTCATTTATATATGCCAAGGAATTAATATTTTTCCATCATCGTAACAAAACCAAAACTGACAAGCCTAAACAGGTTAAGAAAAATATTCCTGTAAAAGCTAAATATGGTTTCATATTTCCTGTTACAATAGAAATATAAAACCCAAGTCCTTTATCTGATCCTATAAATTCAGCAATTGTTGCCCCTACAGATGCATTAATAGCTGCATATTTAAAACCAACAAAACATTGCGGTAGAGCAGCTGGTAATCGAATCTTGGGTGAGCTGTGTGTTATCTCTCATCGGTGCCTCTCTTGCTTGCCGGTTTGAAAGGCACTGAGTTTAACGCAGCTTGCCTCTCATCTACAGCGTGTGAGTTGCACTTACGAGTTTAATCCGTGCTTGCAAATAAATGGATATCTCTAGATCGAGAACCAAAACTACACGCACAGGATCGCCGATTATAGGCTGACACTTGAGTGGTAAATAAGCGGGTTGAGAGCATCGTTATCAAGCAGATCACCAACTGATAGAGTGTCAACGTAGGATTGGGGTAGCACATTCGTCAACCCGTTGAACGTCGACCCATCTGGCATAAACACGCATGTCATCGCACGACGTAAGCCTCGTGTCATATTCGCTCCTGCTCCGTGGGCGGTCAGCCCGTTATGGAAAGAGCAGCTCCCTGCCCGCATCGGGGCCGAAACAGGATTGATTTCCCCAAGCTCGGGGTTGATGTCAAAGATTTCTGACATCGGCCGATTGGTTGCCACTTCCTTGAAGCGCTTCTTGTGCGATCTCGGGAGAAAATACATACATCCGTTGTGTGGAGTCACGTTATCAAGCGCAATCCATATCGAAATAGCACAATCGGAAGTGAACGACCATTTCGGATTGTCTTGATGCCAAGATGTCGGGTTTGCCCAAGGCATCTTAATCAGTGCCTGATCGTGCCAGATCCGAACCCCAGACACTCCTTCGAGATCTGCTGCCATCTTCCCAATTCTCTCATCAAGCATTAGGTCTTTAATACGATCATTGTCCATCCAAAGCTGGATCCGTTGTTTGAAAATCGTTGAATCAGAGAAGTGCGGCTCCCATGGAAGGACTTCTTCACCTCTTGAAAGGACAGCCTCATCAACCGCACAACGCCACTCTTCAAGTTCGTCCGGATCCAAGAAGCCTTCAATGACCAAAAATCCATTCTCCCTGTAATTGGCAATTTCTTCTTCACTCAAAACATATTTCATCCTTTGCTCCTAAATTATGTTGAAATATATTTAGAACTCAGATTTAAGAAATACTACAGTTTGAATCTTGAGCATTGTAAAAATTGTATAGGCTTGGCTTCATTGGTCCATTCATGATAGCAAGCTGCAATGGTACCATCTTGAGTCTGAGCAACAGTTGGATAAGCAATGTGTTGAAAAACTCCTGGATGATTGTAGTTAATTTCTCCTCCATCATCAAGAAACCGGCTCTTTTCTGCATGGTTACTCTTGGTTGACGGTCTTTCTTCTATCACTTTTCCTGGTACTCCCCCTTCTCTTATGATGAATTCATTTTTGATATCCCAGTTTATTCCATCTTCAGAAATAACCCCTCGAGTTCCATAAGGTGGTCTGCGATAACCATAAACCATTAGATATCTTCCATCTTTGAGAGTTATTAGATCAAAAGGATATCCCCATAAGTTCGTAAATTTTGGAGGGCTCCATGAAAAACCATCATCTTCTGAGATAACCATTGCCATATTTTTTGCGTCTTGACTAGGGTTGATGTGAGTCCTTAGAAAACATATCAAACGACCATCGGCTAAACGAAGTAAGGCAGGTTCCTCATAGTCAATAATGCTTGCTGGATCATAAGCTAGAGTTGAATAATATTCCCAATTGTCACCTCCATCGTCTGATCGCATTAAAGCTGACCTTGTTGTTTCCCCCTCACCATATTCTTCATATCCTCGGATTCTACCATATAGTCCCATGAGGATGCCTCCATCAGGTAGTTGCCAGCATCCATTTCGAACCCCACCATGTTTAAGTGGTCTTACATTTACTGGAATTGGGTCGCACCATGTCTCTCCACTATCTTTTGATTTTATGACGTGGGTCCCTAACCATCCAAGTGTCCTGTATGTCCAAGTCCAGTCCCCCCATTTCTTTGTGAGAGGACCCGTAGCCCAAGATGGTTGTTCAGGTTTAGTTCCTCTTTTAAAAAAACCACAAAAATTAAAGTTAATTATCAATGTTCCGTCATGAAGTTCACAAACACCACAATCCCAGCTCCCCATTGTTTGACTCCAAGGTACTACTACCTTAGGCTCACTCCAAGTAATGCCTCCATCTTTAGATCTTGTTGAAACAGTTTGTCCAGTGTCATGATGAATCGGATATCTTTCCTGATTAAAAACTGCAAACAAATCTCCATTTTTTAGTGTTCTTACCTGAACTTGATTTGCACATGTTGAATCATATTTCACCATTTTATGGTGCGAAATATCAGTAATTTTAGTCATAATTTTTCTCATTAGATTTAAAACATTAATTCATTTAGCACAAAAAACTATTTTCCTGTACTTTTTAAAAAAATATTTATTACTATTAATTCATTTTATATTCATAATTTTTATACTTTAAATTTTAATCCCAATATTTTTTATTGTTACATAGTTAAGAATACCAGGCAATCCTCTTTCTCGACCAATACCACTCATCTTAACTCCTCCAGTTGGAGCCTGCAACCCCCCTACGAACCAACCATTAATCCAAATCGAACCAAAATCTAAATGCTTAGAAAGACTAAGTGCTTTAGAAATATTTTGAGTATATATACCTGCAACTAATCCTGTATCATAAGAGTTAGCCATTTGGATTACTTCTTCTTCAGTACTAAATTTATTCACTAAGGCAACAGGTCCAAAGATTTCATCTTGCCATAATGGTTGTGAAAAAATTACATCTTCAAAAAGTGTAGGAGTTATAAAGAAACCTTTTGAAAATTTCTTTGGTCTATTTCCGCCAAACCGTAGTTCGGCCCCCCCCCTTATACCTTCGTTTATATAATGCATTACCTTTTCGTATTGTTCTTTAGAAACTACCGGTCCCATATACGGATCTTCTTCAGGAGGTCCAATTGATAATGAGTTTGCTTTTTTATGAAATTCTTCAATAAATAATTTGCTTATATCATGATGTAAAAATAATCTAGACGATGAGGAGCATACTTGACCACTATTTCCAAAACTTCCATCAATAGCATCATCTACCGCTCTAGAAATGTTGGCATCAGGAAAGACAATCATGGGGTTTTTTCCCCCAAGCTCAAGGATAACTGGCTTGATTCCTTTAGCTGCATTTTGATATATTTTCTTTCCTGTTTCTACCGAACCTGTAAAAGTAACACCTCTTACCAGCGGATGTTCAACCAGCATAGCTCCAGCTTCTTCTCCATAACCACTAATTACATTGATTACCCCAGGAGGGAATCCTGCTTCAATAACCATCTCTCCTATAGCTAAGGCACTTAATGAAGATTGTTCTGCTGGTTTCAAAACAACCGTACATCCTGCCGCAAGTGCAGGAGCCACTGAACGAGCTGCCATTCCTAAAGGGAAATTCCAAGGAACAATATGAGCTGTTACCCCTAAAGGAACTAATTCAGTATAATCTACAAAACTATTCCCTAAAGGAATTGTTGAGCCTTCTATTTTGTCTGCAGCTCCAGCATTATATATGAAAGTATTTATTACTCCTGAAATATCCCCCTCGGCTTCGCTTTTAGGCTTTCCAACATCAAGGCTTTCTAAATAAGCTAATTTCTGAGAATTCTTTTTAAGTATCCCTGCAAATTTAAATAATAGTTGACCGCGTTCAAAAGGAGTTATTTTACTCCAAGTTTTATAAAAAGCATTATGAGCAGATTTTACAGCTAGATCTACATCCCCCAAAGATGATTGAGGAATATTGCATATAAATTTTTCATTCGAAGGATTAATATTTTCAAAATAATCTTTTTTTATCGGATCAACCCACTTATTATTAATAAATAATTTAGTTTGAAATTCAATAATAGAATTTTTCATATATTATTCTTTAATGCTACCGTGTGATAAACCTGAAATAAAATATTTTTGTAAAAAGAAAAAAAGAATCAAGCTAGGAAGAGCTAAACATGACACAGCTGCCATTTTTAAAGTAAAACCTTCTTGGGTGTATGAACCTTCAATAGGCATGAATTGAGCTATACCCACTGGAAGTGTTTTCATATTTTCTTCGAACACCACTAACAACGGCCATACAAAATTATTCCAATTTAAAGTAAAAATAATAACTATAGTAGCTATCATGGGGGCGCGAGCTAATGGAAAAGCTATAGAGAAAAATATTCTAAAGTGTCCGGCTCCATCCATTTTTGCTGCGTCCTCAAGATCTGTAGGAAAATTAAGAAAAAATTGTCTAAAAATGTATACACTAAAAACATTTGCTATTGTAGGTAAAATTAAAGATGTATATGTGTTCGCATAACCGGTTTTAATAAAAGCTAGTAATAAAGGCACTAACGTTACTTCTGAAGGAATCATGATTGAAGCTAAAAAAATAGCAAATATAAGTTTGTTACCCGGAAACTTTAATCTAGCGATTGCATATCCAGCTAAGGCACCAAAAAAAACTGTTAGTGTTGTAGAAATACTCGCCTGAATAATACTATTTAGAATCCATCTCAAAATTGGAAATTCTAACATTCGAATATAATTTTCTAAAGTTACTACTTTAGGAAGCCATTCAATATTTTTTGTTATAGCATGTTCAGGAAGTTTTAATGAAGTTGATATCATCCAAATAAAAGGCATAAACCAAATAATACTTATGAATGTCCCTATTGCCCAAATTGGAAAATCAAAAAGAGTTAAATTCCATTTTTTTAAAATTTGATCAATTGATCTTTTCATTTAAGCTCTTTCTTTAAGAAACATGCGCATAAATAAAGTCAATATCAAAATAAAAACAAATAAAATCATTGATACAGCTGACGAGTATCCAAATAATTGTCTTTCAATTGCCGTTGAATAAATATAAAATATAGGAGAAGAAGAGCCTCCTGCAGGACCACCATAAGTCATAACTAAAATTTGACTAAATATTCTTAATGTTGCAATTAGTTGTAATGTAAGTACCATGTTAATAATTGGCCTCATTAAAGGAATAATTATTTTAACAAGTCTTTGTAATCTATTTGCTCCATCAATTTTAGCTGCTTCAATTAAATCTTTAGAAATATCTTGTAAGCCTGCTAGAAACAAAATGAATGCTAGTCCCAAATCCCACCATATTGAAGCAATACTCACTCCAATAAAAGCCCATTCATAAGATGTAATCCAAGGAATATTATCGATACCAATAATGTTTAGGTACTGATTTATTAGACCATATTGGGTATCTAGTAACCAAACCCAAATTAAACCTATCACTGATGCCGCCACTGCATATGGTGAAAAAAAAATAGTTCTACCCATTGCCGATAAGGGCCAACCTTGATTTACAAATAAAGCTGCCATAAAACCCAAGATAGTTACACTTGGTACAATAATCAGAACATATAAAATAACATTTCCAAACGCAAGATAAGCATATTCATCTTTGAATATGTTAATATAATTCTCTATACCAATCCAATCTGGGTCACCAAATATACCCCATTCATTAAATGAAACGTATGCTCCAAAGATAATTGGTAAAATATTGAATATAATAAAGGGGATGGTAAAAAAAGAAATAAATACATACCCTGACCAGTCTATTGATTTAAACATGTATTTTTTATAAAAAAAAAGTGGCACTATTTAGAATTGGTGCCACTTTAACATGTATTTTTTATAAAAAAAAGTGGCACTATTTAGAATTGATGCCACTTTTTTAAGTAATTACTAAATAAATTAACCTTTATCTAAATGTTTCTGCCACAATAATTGAAGCTCTTCCATTGCCTGTTCAGGTTTCTTTCTGCCAATCCAAACTGGATCTAATATTTTAACCATACCATTTCCGCCAGAATATATTGTAAAATCTCCCCCACCAAGTACTGGAATTTCTCCAATAGTAGCATTATCAAGTTGCTCAATAAACGCACCACGTTTACTCCAATCTGGACCTGCTGTTTTATAATTACTTTGATTTAGTATGGAAGTTCTAGGAGATCCACCCCTTCCAACCGTTGTCCATTTAAAACTATTATCAGAGAGCCATTTAATAGCTTTCATTGTTTCTCCATAACGTCCTTTATCTTTTTGAATATACATTTCCAAGCTACCTGCTTCAAAATAATTTACATGTTTTCCACCAATATTTGGAAACTGATAAGTTCTATAATTTAAACCAGCATCTTCATTCCCAGCTAAAGTCCAAGGACCAGTCCAAAATATTGACCCTTCTCCTTGTCTAAAAGCTTTATACCGATCGGTTACATCTCTAGATGAACATTTATGTTTATCAAATAGATCGAGAACCCATTCCATAGCTCGAATTCCATCTCTAGGGTTTATACATGCTGTCTTTAAATCATCACTAGCTCTTTGAAAGCCCATTTGATGAGCCACAATACCCCAGGTAACATTTGGTTGAACAGCTGATGCAGTTTGCAAAATTCCAGATCTTGAAACTTTACCTCCAGACATTTTTGTCATTTTAACTCCCCAATCTATCAATGATGGACCATCAGTAGGAGGTGAATCAGGATCAAGACCTGCTTCTGCCAAATGATCTGTATTTACTTCTGGACATAAAGTCATTAAATCCATTGGTATACTACATATTTGATTATCAACTTGAGGATAGCGACATTTGTCAAGCGAATTAGGACTAAAGTCAGACAAATCTAAGCCTATATCTTGAATCAAACTGTCCATTGGCACTATTACACCTTTTTTTGCCCATTTTGCTTTTGATCCAGTCCACTGCCAGCCAAAATCAGGAGCTTTACCTGTAGCAGCTGATGCTAGTAATTTTGTATCATACTGATCATTTGGAAATGTTTCCATGACTATTTGAACACCCTTACCATCATGGGCAGTATTAAAATCAGCAATACAAGATTTCCAAACGGTAGCATCCGATGCACCTAGCCAACTCCAATGAACAACTTCATGAGTTTTTCCTAAAGAAATATTAGGAAATCCTAAAAACGGAGAAGCTACTGCGAGAGCTCCAGCACTTTTAATGAAATTTCTTCGACCTATTTGTTTTTTTAAATTATTATTTATTTTCATAATTTTACCTATTACATATAATAAACGTTAGTTTAAAAAAAATAAGACTTCACAATTCAATAATATGATAATTATGAAGCAATGATTGACTCATGGCTTTCTCAACCTCCTTTATACCTTTTACCTCCTAATTTACAATTGATATTTTTTTCCTCATTACATTTCAAACCCTAATTCTACATTCTCGGAATTAGATACTTGATCTATACTAAAGTACATAATATATAATATATAATATATGTCAAGTGTTTTTTCCAATTAAGTTGATTTAATTTATTAAAATGCAGGCAACTTTTTTCAACGAGTCGCTCGAAAGCTAGAATTAGGTATTTTACAGAGGTGAATATCAGCTAAATAAAAGACTTGCTAGCATGCCCTAGTCCATTTTTAGACTTTTTAATGAGTTATTGTCATTATTGTCAAAAGGGGCTTTACGATTCCCCAAAGCTGGATTTTTGTGATGATTTTCAGCCAACCATTTACAATGTGCGCCGATGAAATGAATTTACAAAGCAACTTTGCATGTGGTCATAATCAACTCATTAGGTTTCATAAAATCATGTTCCTGAATCGAAACATAGGTAGGATATGTAAAGAACATTCTTTAAAGTGTTTATTTTATTAATTTATAATTTTCATAATTATTACATCGAAGATATAAATAAATTATTTTAAAAAATAATAAGTTATGACAATTCAAAATTCTTTTATTTATATTTTTAAAGATTTATAGGAGCTTATTGTCAATTACTTATGATAGGAGAAACTTAGTTAATATTTATTTATTGGATTAAAATATACAGAAATAATACTATTTAATTTCTTTTTAATATTAATATATTAATTCCACATACTACAATTAAAATTGATCCTATAACAGAATAGACATCTATTAAATCTTTGTAAAAAATAAAACCAAATATAATAGCCCAGATTAACTGAGTATAAATGTAAGGTGCTATTCTATTAGTATAAAGGTTAGATCGATGATATGCATAAGTTAAAAACAACATACCCAAGGTTCCAGATATCCAAGAAGATATTATAAAAATAATAGTTTTAAAATCCGGGAAAAAAGGTTCGTTAATAAATAACATTACCCCTAATAAAAAAGGGATTAATAAATTATAAAAAGCAAAACCATAAGGACTAGCTAGAGACTTATATTTATTTACTATAATCATATTTAACCCTGAAATTGCTGACATTAAAATTGGCAATAAAATATAAAATTTAAAAGATCCGATTTCTGGTTTTAAAATGATTATGACGCCAATAAAACCAATAATTAGAGAGTAAATAATTGTTTTGTTAATTTTTTCATTTAGGATATAATATGATAAAATTACTAAAAAAAAAGGAAGTGTTAGTATTAAGGTAGTAAAAATAGAAAGAGATATATATTTTAAGGCCATAAAAGCCATCAATGGGTTAGCGATAGATAACATACCCCTCAAAATAGGGATTTTATAGGATTGGAGAATTATATTTTTTTTAACGCCTCCTGAAAAAATCATCATTAATATAAGAATTATGAAGCCAAATGGTCCTCCAATAACAATATTATGATACCACTTTATGTTTCCTAAGCTAATGTATTTTAATAATGAATCATGAACTGCAAAAAAAAATGATGAGAAACAAATTAGCAAAATACTAATTAATAAATCATTTGAAATTATTGATTTTGTCATTACATTCATTTTTCAAATAAATAATTATTAACGAATTAAAAAATTCCAATGTCATTATTAGTTATTTTCAAAAAATTATCATGTTTATTAAAAATATTTGGAGAATTAATTACATTATAGTATCCCATATAATCTTCACCCTTAAGCATAAGAACTTTTAAATTATCACGATCGCCAATATCTACAAATGGAACAGTTATTCTTGGTGTGAGGCCAAATCTTCGTCTTTCTGAACGATTAGGTGCTGAGGAATGAAGTATACTTTCAATAAACAAAAAAAATCACCTGGTTCTAATTCTATATCTATAGCCTTTTTTTCATCGATTATTAATGGATCCACAGCTTTATCAAAGGAATCTGAACCTGGAATATATTTTGGATTGGGTACTTGGGGATATAGCTATTTGTGACTTCCGGGGATAATCCGTATACATCCATTATCTTTGTTCACTTCATCTACTGCTATCCATGCAGACAATATGACATTTGGAGAAGGCTGAAAATATGCACAATCTTGATGCCATGGAAAAGATGTGTCCCAGCCATAGTTCCATTCTTTTTGATCACTTAATGGAGGTTTTAATTGAAAATTTAATCGCCACAAAACCAAATGAGGGCCTAGGATACTGGCTACTCTTTCAGCAAGTTCTGGATTACTAAATAATTTCCATATTCCTTGGTTGTCTAAATGACGGTTGTGTAAATAATCATTTTCTTCCAAATTTTGTTGTTTGACAGGTTCAATGATTTGTTTTTGAATAACATGTGATATGTTTACCATTTCCGTAGGGGAAATTAATTTGAAAGGTCCAATCCAACCCTCTTCGTGGTATTGTTGAACTTCAGATTTAGAAAGTATCTTATTTTTACAAACCATTAAATTCATCCATTAGTTATTCTATTGCGTTTTAAAAAATGTACTAGGATTAGATTTAAGTATCTTTGATATTTCCCTATAAACCTTATTTCCAATCTTCTTCCCATCATCCTCCAAAGTTATATTAATAAACTCCAAGTACCATTGAAAACTAAAGTCTATATTACTTTACATCAGAGGGCAGCATATATTTTGGCATATTTTGAAAACAAACAGGTCGTAGGAATCTTCTAATAGACATTGTCCCTACAGAGGTTGCTCCAAAATTTGTCGAAGCAGGGAAGGGGCCTCCATGTACCATACTGTCACAAACTTCTACACCTGTAGGAAAGCCATTGGCTAGAATACGTCCGGCTTTTCTTTCGAGAATTGGTAATAATATTTTTGCCTCATTTTGATCAGCTTCATCCATATGTAAGGTGCAAGTCAATTGTCCCGTCAGTTTTTTTGCAATCTCTATCATTTCATTTAAATCTTTCGCTTTTACAACAAGACCAGATGGTCCAAAAACTTCTTCTGATAACTCAAAATTAGTAAGCCAAGTTTCACCTGTTGTAACGAAAAGCTGTGGTAATGCCGCTCGGTTTATTTCACTTTCATTATTCAATTGGCCGACGGCATTAAAAGATGACATACGCTCGCATCCATCTCGATAAGCCTTTGAAATACCATCCGTCAACATTATTTGTGATTCTAACTTGGATAGTAAAGAAGCCGTTTCTTTTATAAACTTTTCTGCATCAGTACCATCAATGACTATGGCAATGCCAGGATTAGTACAAAACTGTCCAGCTCCCATAGTCAATGAACTTACCCATCCAGATGCTATGTCTGAGCCTCGATTAGTAATTGCTTTGGGTAATAGAAACATTGGATTTACAGATCCCAATTCACCAAAAAATGGAATTGGCTCTTCTCTGGCAGAACAGAGATCAAATAGTGCCTTACCACCAGCAAGGGAACCGGTAAAACCAACAGCTTTAATTAATGGATGCTGAACAAGTGCTTGACCAACTTCACGAGACCCACCTTGAACTACAGAAACTGTACCAGGATGAATACCACATGCTTTAATAGAATCGCCGATTGCTTGAGCTACAATATCACTGGTGCCAGGATGAGCAGAATGACCTTTGACAATAACAGGACAACCTGCTGCGAGAGCAGCTGCGGTATCTCCACCAGCTACTGAAAAAGCGAGTGGAAAATTAGAAGCTCCGAAAATAGCAACAGGACCAATAGGACGTTGTATTAGGTGAAGATCTGGCCGAGGAAGTGGGACCCTATTGGGTAATGCTATATCATGACGTCTATCTAAATAATCACCATTCTCAATATGTTCTGCGAAAAGACGTAATTGTCCGACAGTTCTAGCTCTTTCTCCCTCGAGTCTTATTTCAGGAAGTCCAGTTTCTTGACTACCTATTTCGGTAATTTCATCACCACGTTTATCTATTTCTTCAGAAATATTTTTTAAGAATTGTGATCGTTCTTTTCTTGATATGTAACCATAACTCGAAAATGCTTCTTCAGCTTTTTTCGCAGCCTTATCAATTAATTTTGGAGTACCAATGTTGAATTCGTGAGTTTTTCCTTTTGCTGGTGAAGACATAAATGAACTTTCACTGCCTAACCATTCTCCACCTATTAAATGTTTACCTCTGATCATGAAACTACCCTCTATTTAAATAATTAAACGGTTATGTTTTTTTATCTTTTTCAAAATATTATAAGTATCTAGTTCTTATCAACAAAAATAAAATTATTTCCCAAAAAATTCATCTGCATGGTGAAACGTCCAGTGTTCGACTTACACCATTTCACTCTCTCGGGAGGGGATTCTCGAAATGACTCAGCAAAACTATGTGTATGTGAAGAATTAGTGGAGTAGTCATACTAACCTGCTTCATCCTCTCAACTCTCTAAAACTCATTAAGTAAGCACATACTCCTTAGTGAGTTAGACAGCTAAGAGGGATAAAATTAAATTTTATTGTTTAGTAAAAGTATCATTATCACCTGCGGCTCCACCAAAAAGTAGAGTACAATTTGTACTATCCAAACCATTACCCAACAAAAACTTTACATAATCTTTAAGGGCATCAAAGATCAGAGGTGGATTATTTATATCTTTAAATGGTGTTGGAATTGTTACGTAACAACCTTCTAGTTTTTTTTAAATTTTCATAATCCATAATGTATTAATTATTTATTGATTCTTTTCATTGATATGTGCCAGGGTATTAATATTTTTTCCATCATTGTAACAAAGCCAAAAACTGACAAGCCTAAACAAGTTAAGAAAAATATTCCTGCAAAAGCTAAATCTGGCCTCATATTTCCTGTTACAATAGAAATGTAAAACCCAAGTCCTTTATCTGATCCTATAAATTCTGCAATAGTAGCTCCTACAGTTGCATTAATAGCTGCATATTTAAAACCTACAAAACATTGTGGCAGAGCAGCAGGTAATCGAATTTTAAAAAAAGTTTTTAAGGTACTTGCTCCTGTTGACTGATAAAATAAGGTAAGTTCATTACTTAATGAATTAAATGCCAAAATTGCATTTAATACAATTGGAAAAAAACAAACTAATACTACAATAATTACTTTTGGCATTAACCCAAAACCAAACCAAGAAATAAATAAAGGAGCAAAGGCTATTTTAGGTGTCATTTCAATACTAACAAAGAAAGGATATAAAGTTCTTCTTAATATTGATGAAAAAGAAATGGCTATTCCAAACCCCAGGCCTAGAACTAGGGCTATAACATATCCAAGTACAGTCTCTAAAGCCGTGACGCCCGTATAATAAATTAGTTTATCTAAATCAGCTGAACCTTTTGAAACAATTTCTGAAGGTGCTGGAAGAATATATCTTGGTATATCAAATAAAGGTATTGAATATTCCCAAAATAAAAAAAAACCAACAAAAAATAAAATTAACATCCATCCACTGGCGATCCATTTAAAAAAATTTTTCATTTTAAATTTACCATTTAAATAACTCCATATTTATGGAATACTTCCTGTATTGAATTGACATATTCAATAAATTTAGGCGATCTTTTAACTTTTAAATCTCTTGGGTATGGAAGATCAATTTTTATCTCTCTATCTATTTTACCTGGTCTTGGTGTAATCAAAATAACCCTACTTGATAATTGTACAGCTTCCTCAATAGAGTGAGTAACAAATATAACTGTTGGTTTTTTAATCATCCATAATTTTTGAAAATCAGCTCTAATTTTTTCTCTAGTCATTGCGTCTAACTTTCCCAGTGGCTCATCAAGTAAAATTATCTTTGGGTCATGTATCATTGCTTGACAAAAAGCAGCTCTTTGCTGCATACCTCCTGATAATTCATTGGGAAATCTTGTAGCAAAATCTTCTAAACTTACAGATTTTAAAATATTATCAATTTGTTCTTGATAATCTTTAAGATTAAGTCCTCTTAACTCTAATTGTAACTCAATATTTTCTTTAACTGTTCGCCAAGGAACTAAAGTATTATCTTGAAACATTATTCCAATGTCTGTCTTTGGTCCTTTTACTAATTTGCTTTCAAATTCTACTTTTCCACTTGTTGAATCCAGTAATCCAGCAACCATCAGCATTAGAGTCGATTTTCCACAGCCAGATGGTCCTAAAATTGAAACAAACTCTCCAGTATTAATATTGATAGTTACAGGGCCAAATGCATGAACTTCATCAATACCACTTCCGAATACTTTTTTTAATTCTGTTATTTCTATGAAATTATTCATTTATAAAAATTATAAACTAGCCGAGTATTATTTATACTCGGCTAGATCCTTAATGTATTAATTAGTTGATGCTTAAAAAACAATTTGTGATCAAAAACAGACTGGATAATAGTTGAAGTGCTTGTAGTACATGTTTTTGAGTGTTTTGTAAAAGAGGTAAAAATTTAATTCCAGCCTGAGCCGGATCCATTTTCTTAGATTATAGGCAGCAGAGGTGAGGGTTACGTTAATCTGGTCTCTAATTTAACCTTTGAAGAAACACCTGTCGAGGCCTAAATCTTGTTTTAGATAATTGATGGTGGTTCTATGCCGGCTCTTTTTCTGAGCCTTTTTCTTTGTTTACGTTTTTTGTATACAGTATCAGCAGGACTTGGTTTTGAAGGTGTTTAGAGCTGTGTTTTTCCGAAATCTTTTCCTCCCCAAGATCCACGATCGGAGATCAGGACTTCAGGTTGAGTCCCGGTAGTTCGTTTAAGTTGTTTTAGTACCGCCCTGGCAGTGTGCATAGTATGGGTTTCCCGTAGGGTGAGGGTGCAAAGGATAATCCCACTGTCTCATGTTCTGGCGATAGAGACTTTGGTACCAAACACATAGAGCTTATGTGCTTTGCCTTTGGAAATACATTCAACGTGTGGTTCATGTAGACTGTAGATTTTGTCGTTATCATTTTTCTGTTGAAACAAGATGCTGCTGGCGTTAAGCAAGGTGTCGACATGGGGTTTTAGCTGTTTATCATTCATCTTGCGCAGCAACTCACGAACCATAGCTCGTCCTATTGTGCGTATCCTTCGTGTTGCTTTTATGGCTTTTTTCTTTTGCCTGGGAGATTTTTTAATTGGATGCCTGACGAAACAGAGCAGGAGCAGTGCGGCTGTAACTTTGTTTTAATGGTATCTCCTCTCACAAATACTTTTTCAAATCTTTTACTTCTATGAATTTTTTCATTTGTAAAACTTTAAACCAGCCGAGTATTATTTATACTCGGCCAGATCCCTAATGTATTAATTAATTTATGAATTGATTTGTATAAAAGTCAGATGACTTAGCACTTTTATCTAAGTCATTATATTCTTTCATCAATTTAACCATACTATCCCAATCAGCAGAAACGTTTAAACCAAGAACTTTTTTCTTGTTTGCTGCAGAATATAATATTCCTAGAGTTACATCTAAAACTTCTCTTGATTGAGCTTTACCAGCATCTTCAGCCATTGAACCACCAACTATATCGGCAATTGCATTTACTGCAGATTCTGGGTCCTTTTCTGCTTTAGCATAAGCTTCCATTGTAGCTTTAATGAATCTTCTTGCTAAATCAGGGTTATTTTTAATTGTATCATTATGTGTAGCTATGCAATATCCAACTTGGTTAACTCCATAATCAGAATAAGGAAAAGCTATTGGTTGAGCACCACCGTTTGCTTTGATTTCAGCTGGTTTATCATCTAGTCCACCTAAAATTGCTACAGCTCCACCGCTACCTTGTAGATAGCTTGATACAAGAGCTCCGTCCGGAACAGACGTTATATTAACATCTGATTCACTAAGACCAGCATTAGCTAAAACAATTGGGAAAAAAGTATTTACACCTGCGTTAGCAGTAGTTAATATTTTTTTCCCTTTTAAATCTTTAATTGTCTTAACTCCACTGTCAGGTCTAACAAGAATTGCTTCTGTTCCCATAGCATCAATTACACCAATTGATTTTATTGGAGCTCCTTTAGCGGCAAGATTGGTCATAGCACCACATGAACCATAAGAAAAATGACTGTCTTTATTAGCCACCAGTCTGTGCGCAGAACTTGAACCATTTCCTGATCTAATATCTAAATCAATACCGTGTTTAGCATAAGTCCCGTCAACAAAACCTAATGCAAAACCAGCATGCGATCCATAGTACATCCAGTTCAATCTTAATTTAACCTTATCTGCAGCAAATGAAGTTGATGCCGTTAGCAAAAAAATAATTGCAACATTGCAAATATTTTTGATCATATTATTAAATAAATTTTTCATTTGTTCTCCTTACTAAATAATTATATTAAGAATTAAATTATATAATGATTAATAATTAGTAAAACTATTTACTAATTAAACATTAAGTAAGACGCAAATTTTCTTTATTTTTACATCTAATGTCCAATAAATATTTTATGTCATCATTTCCTCCTTTCTGTTCTTTAAGTTAATTGTGAATTGTTATCTAAATCTGCTACTAGTATTATAAAAAAAGTTGGAAAAGTCACATATTCATTTTTTGGAATCAGTGTCTCTTATAACAGAATCCAGAGTCACTGAATCTGCACAATTCAACCCCTCATGATTGCGTAGAGTGGACCTATATTTACCAGTTGTCAAGACTTTTTTACTTTTGGTGCTGAGGATTGTTTTACAAGAAGTGGGGATTTTACTTGGAGGGGGTGTCTGACTGGTGGTGCCATCTGAGGAAGCATCTATCTAGGCATAAATGCGACTAACTACTTTATGTATTGATGGGAGGGGCCAGTGTGCTCCCCCCCTTACTCTTCATGTTCAGGTAACTCCTGCATTTCAACTAACCCAGTGAAAAGTACTTCATCTGTAACTTGACTGAAACTTATCCCTGTCCTATCTGATATGGATACAAGGGTTCTCTTGATGCTGCTGTCAAGCTAGACTGTTTTTAAATACCAGTCATATTCAAGTGGAGCGATTGTACTCATAAAACGAATTTGCTCACCCA
>LWDU01000283.1_pt1 | contig 21670 bp, 25 predicted proteins | sample 727161 | NCBI WGS metagenome assembly LWDU01 (sample SAMN04566230, study PRJNA314399) | hydrothermal vent metagenome | isolation source: deep sea hydrothermal plume seawater | place: Mexico: Gulf of California, Guaymas Basin | collected 2004-07-11
TTTCAGGACTATTTAAAAAAACTCGTGCCTGATAATCTGGAAAATTTACCCAACCTTTTTCTGATACTCTCCATCCCCACCTATTAGCCCACTCATCGGTTAAACCATCCACCGTATTTACTCTTGGTATCCAAACCAAATCTACATCATTCATTTCTAAAATTGTATGTAATTGTTCCATCAATACTTCATGTGGGATTTCATCAGCATCTAAATGAAAAATATAATCACCACTACACATTTTCTTAGTGTGATTTTTTAAGTCTGAAAAATTACCTTCAAACTCAAATGGGTGCCAATTAAACTCACCATTTACTGAATGACTTCTTAGGTATTCTTCTACACCTTTAGTACCATTTTTAGAATCGTAAGTGATTACTATTTCGTCTTGCAACTCTTTATGTTTTAATAAAAATGTAACTAATTTTTGTAACTCTATTTCTTCATTACAAACTGTAATTGCATAACTTATTTGCATTTATAACTCTACTCTTCCTTTGCAACTTCAGAATACTGTTTTACTTTTTCTACTATTTGCTTCGCCTCTGAAGATGAATCTGGCTCTTTGGTTAAAAACTCTACAAGTTCTTTTGGCAAAACTACTGGTTCTAAAAATACTGCAGACTTACTAGCTTTGACATAATCATATGTTCTATATACTGAATAATTTTGTATTAATGTCTTTATTCTTTTATATACTGTTTTTTTAACTCCCTTTTTACCTATACGCCCTGCAGCTAAATCGGTTGGTTTTATTATAACATTAAATAAGGTATCTATACCTGTTGTTTCTATAATATCAATTTCACCAATTTCTTCTAAAAGTGTAACAAGTTTCGGTTTACTAACAACAGTTGGTATAGAACCTCTGCTTTCTAATTTCAATCCAACCAAATGCAAAGTTGAAGTTTTATCTTTTCTTATATACGGCAATCTTGGATTTAAAACAAGTACAGTAGTTAAATCGCTTGAACCTTTTCCCTTATATCGAAAAGATATAATATCTCCAGCCTTTACCATTCCCCAACTATATATTCTTTTAGGCATTTTACTTTAAATCCCTAGTTAATCCCATTTCTTTACATGCATCTAAAAAGTTATAATATCCAAATGTTTTTGCATTTTCTACATCAAGTCTCTTATCATAATTATCATAATTAGCACGTTCTTCTTCAGGAATATCCACAACTTTTGCATACTTCCAAATATAATTATCTGCTGTTTTACCTTCAGGAAAAATTATACCCTTTTCACCCATATTAATTACAGATAAAAACCAAACTATATCTCGTTCTTTATCTTCAAATTGTAATTTTTTAATTAATTTTGGTGATTTCTTTACATTTTCTATTAATGATAAACTACCTATCTTATAACGAGAATCGCTCATATATCCACAGCGAAAACATAAATAAGAACTGTATTCTTCTTGTATATCTTCAAAACAATTATCAGTATCAAAGCATACTGGACAATCTATTACTCGTTCCATATCTAACCTTTAATTAAATAAATAATTTAACAATAAAACACTACTCACAATTATTCCAAAAAGTCCTATCATAAATACTATACCTATTACTGCTTCCCACCAATCAACTTTTTTATTCTCATTTATATCTGGTATTGGAAATAATACTTCTTGCCAATCTAACTTTTTATTATGATTTCTATCTAATAGTTTTAACCAATATTTCTTCACACTAAACCTTCTTTAACTTTGGTAATTTTATTTTTGGTAATTCTGTTGGTACATCAGTTGACCCCACCTTTTTTAATTTAGGTAATTGTAATTCAACTTCTTGTGGAAACTCTGGTACATATTTATCTAAAATCTTTCCAAGTTTCGTTGTCATAGCTTGTAATGAAAATTTAGATTTATTTACTATACCAAGTTTCTTTGCATTAAGAGTATACTTCTTATAATTAGTATATACATCTTTCATAGCTGCTGAAGCATGTTGATAATTTACAGTAAACCATTGAGTACCTTTAATTAAATAATCATCAGGAACAGAACCCTTTTCTACATCTTGTAAAGAACCATCTAACATAATAGCAGATGTTTCTGGTAGAAAATCTTTATGACCACTCCAATTTGAAGCAATTACAGGTTTTTGAGAAATACTAGCTTCAAGTAATGGTCTACCGAACCCTTCACCGTGAGTTAAATTAATATGAGCTTTTACTTTAGGATGGTTATTTAATTCATTCATTTCTATATCAGTAAAATCTCCATGTAATAAATATATATTTGGTAAATCTCCTTTTATTGAATTTTTTATACCCTTTATTCTTCCTAACATATCTTCTCTATCTAATATTGAAAATCCAGCACCACTCGACTTCATTATAAGTCCAGGTTTTTTCTTTTTATTTTTAAATGTTTCAAGAAAAACTTTTACCAACATCCCCACGTCTTTTCTATCTTTACCCATACCTCCTTGTAGCCAATGTCCAACATATAAAAAGTTAAAAGATTCTTCTACAACTTTCATTTCTTTAAGTAATTCATCTGAATATGATGTGACCTTTTTAAATATATTAGTATCAGCGCCTTCAAATAAAACTTCTATTGGTTTTTCGTTCTTTAATTCGCCTTTTTTCTGATTTGTTTTTTCATCATTAATATCAAACCTAACAGTACTCATTATATCTTTTACAAAATTAGATGGTACTATATTCATATCCATTCTATTCATACCTTCAAGCCATTTAGGTGGACATACAGTCATTTCTAATCCAGCAGTAATACCAATATTATACTTTCCCATTTGTTGAAACTCATTTGGGATTACAATATGTATATGTAAGTCTGGCTGTTTATCTAATTTTGGAGCTTGTAAAAGTCTATCTATTATTATTTTATCATTTGGGTCATCTTCATATAATGCATTCATTGGTGTATTTCCCCAACGAACACCCCATATTTTTACATCAAATTTATCTAATTTAATTAATGCTCTACAAATATCTCTTGCGTGTGCTCCATAACCACTTCTTGTAGCAACTGGTGCTGTAACTAAACATACTGGTTTACTCATTATAACTCCTAAGCCTTAAACATACTGTAACGTTTTCTAGGTTTCCACATTTCAAATCCCGTATCCATATGATCCATAAAATTCTGACACATCTTTTTTGAACTCATCATTGATTCTTCACTCATCACAAATTTATGTCCTTTCATTCCACATTCTTTCCTCTTTTCAGAATCCACATCATACCACTCTTTCATAGCTTGTGCAGCATCATCAAATCTACACCTATCATCAAAGATATATGGTGTTGGTACTGACCCAACCAAAGCTCTATTAGAAGGCCATACTGGTTTTACCCATTCACCCCAAGTTAAATCAGGATTATTAGCCCACTTTCTATCATCGTGTAGTGATTTTATTTCATCATAATCATCTACAGTTAAATGTTTACCATTTAATTTAAATCCACATTGGTCTTGCATTCCGCCTGTAACATTTAGTATGATTGGTGTTCCACACATTAATGATTCACAAGTTCCTAATCCAAAACCTTCATTGGATGCAATATTAATTGTTACATCCACCATATTATATATATGGTTTAGTTGTTTTGGTTCTAATTTTTGATCACTAAAATAAACTTTATAATCAGGACATACAGCTTCTACTACATTTGGTAAGTGAGTTCCATTGTCATCTACTGGCTGTGTATGCATTAACAAACAACACTTTTCAGCTTCCTCTTTTGTTAACATATCACAAAATGTTTTAAATGCTAAAATAACATCCCCTGTCATTTTTCTACGAATATTTCTGTTATTGTAAAATATTATAAATTCAATTTTATCATCTGTTAAACGTTTCTTCATTGATTCTACTTGTTTGTATTCATCATCAAAAACTGATATAGGGTGGAAATGTTTTTCACTAATTCCGTGAGGAATGTAAGTATTATCCCACTCTGTTCTTGGTTTCTTTTTTGCAACATCTTTTACCATTGCTACTGTCTGTTTGGATATATTCATAATCAAATCACAAGACTCATAAAAAAATTCATTATATTTTGGGGCTGGTAAGTCATCCCATATGTTATAATAAAAAATAGGTATCTCCTGCCTAATCTCATGTTCCATTTCATATAACCAGCCCCAAAATCTTGGGTCTGTATAATGCATAATAGCATCTGGGTTTTCTCGTATAGTCAACTCTCTTAATAATTCTTGATTACCATAGCCGTCTATAGGATAAATTGTTAATTTTGCATCTTCTACTCCAGTTTCATCACGAACTGTTTGATCCATATTAACAACTTTTCCAGCTTCTGGATGTTTTATAGCACCACCTACTTGTACCCAATCAAAATGATGACAAGTTCCTAAAACAAATTCTTTTGACATTGTACCAATTCCAGATGACATTCTTAAATCATCTGAAAATAACATAATCTTTTTCTTAGGCATATAACCTCACTAATCGTTTAATAATTGTTTTTTTGGTTTCTCTTTTTTAACGCTTTCTTCTATAACTTTTAAACGCTCTTCTATTCTAATTAAAACTTCATAAATTTTATCGAATCTTTCATTCCAATACGGTTTTTTCATAATCTACTCCCACTTGCTATTAATTTATTATATGTTTGAATTTTATCTTTAAATTTATTATCTAACACATACAAATCCATTGAACGATTGACCAGTTTTTGCAAAGTAAATTCATCATCTAATGCGTTTAATTTGAATTTTTTATATAACTCTCTCAGTATTTTTACTGATGTTAATTTATAGTCCATAAATAAAACCTCTTCTTATATATACATATATATTATCTAATTATTTTTATCAATTTTTTTTGTTTTTTAGCTTGTTCTATTGTATTCATTGTGCCTCTCGACTCAACACCCTCTGGTATAAACGCTACTATAATATCACTATATTCTGCTATTTGTTTATTTCTTTTAAAATAGTTTGTAACAAAATATTGTTTATTATACTCTGTAGCTGGTAATTTACAATGCATATTCCAAGTATAATGTGAAGGTGGAAACTCTACATAATTCATATCAAACTCTAATGCAAACTTTTTAGCATATCCATCAGCTCCATCTCTCTGACCACCACTAACTATTTCAGCATCAATGTATTTTTCTTTTATCTGAAATATTAAATCTTTTATTTTTTTCTTATTAGTATATTTTCTACTACCAACTATACCAACTCTAATCTTCATAGTCATTTCTTTTTTGTCTTTTTACTGGTTTTTCTGATGTAGTGAACTTAGTAACATTATAAAATTCTCGTAATCCATCTAAAACCTTATTAGCATCTGTATAATTGTATGTAAATCTTTTAGATATATCACTATTTGATACATTAGTAGGTTTTATATCAAAAAATATATAATCATTAAGCTGAAGTTGGTGGCCTTGTTTTACAACAGTTTTAAATGTTAATTTATCTTCCCATCTCATTAAAAAATCCTTTAACTTTTTATTGGATATTTCGCCTTCTTCAAACCATAAATACAATAAAACAGTAACACTCAATTCAGTATGTGCATGGTTAACTATATTCATAACTTTTTCTTCAATATCAGTATTAATAAAATCTGATAATTTTAGTCTTAGACTTACTTTAGATATCATTATCTTACTCCCTCATCACAATGTTCTGTTTGATTAAATTCACAAAACCTACAATTTTTCTTAGATGGTTGTTTAGTATAACTATGTTCTGTATTATGTTCACCGTCAACAAAGCATTCATCAATAAAAGATTTTACATTGTGCGTAACCTTATTAATACTTGGCGTTCCATTTGCAGGTATAAAAGTTTGTATTCTGCGTTGTGGAAAATCTACCTTTTCATATAATTTTCGTTTAACAATAAAATATTCTACATCTATTTTATCTAAAGGTATATCGTGTTGAGCGCCATAGAACTGTTTATATAATAATAATTGATTTGTTTTATTTTTATCTGCCTTCATCCACTTATTCCAACCCATAGTAGAAGTCTTGATATCTATGATTTTATATCTATCTCTTACAGTATCATATAAAAGAACATCTATATATCCAACAAACTTAATCTTATTTGGTAAATCATAATCAATAGGAACTTCTATACCAACTAGCTCATAACCTTTCTTACTGAAATACATACCGCGTTTCTTTACAAACCAATCTAATATAGCTAACCCGTGTCTATAAAATTCTTCCATATCAGATTGTTCACAAATTACTTCACCACCATTCTTTTCCATAATTTCAGTATAGTTTGTTTTCATCCTGTGTAATAACATCTTTTCTAATGGTAATGCATCAGCAACTTTTATAGTATCACTATACATTACTGTGAGATAAGTTTGAAGTACTTCGTGCATTGCTGTACCAAATAGCGTATATATATTACCCGTGAACTCTCTCTTATCATCAATATATAACAATTTCCATCTATGTGGACAAGTAGCCCATTGGCTGTATTGATTATAACTTATATTTTTCACTAATCCATCCACTTCCCGTGTTTAAACAAATGCCATAACCTATGAGTAAATATTGACCATAACAATCCAATAAATGAAGTAGATATATATGTACCTGCTGATACGGTGTACTTAAACTCTTTTTCCATTATTTACCCCATTTACCATTTTTTACGATTGTAGCCATAATACCATAGTTGGATACATCAAGAAATGCATCTTCCATCGGTTCACCATTCACTGCAGATTCTCTACCACCCATCAAAAGTGTTTTCAATCTCTGAATCTTATCATTCATTCTAAACCACAATCCTGTAAGTGATAATTTAACCTCTTCTTCAGTTTGTAACTGAGTTCCTACTGAAATGTTTCCTGGACCATAATCATGCTGCTTATGTAAAAACAATTCATATTGTTCTTGTTGAATCTTCTTAAACTCTTGTGTCATTCCTGGCCATTCAAGTTCCATTTGTTCAACTACTGTCAAATCAGGATTATTTCTTGCATACTTTTTGACAGTTTTAGAGTCTGTTATAACTTTCATTCTTCATAACCTGCAGTATAGCCTCCGATAGTACCAAGTACATTTAAACCAAGTTCCTCTATCTTCTTAGGTTCAACTCCCCATTTTGTACAGATTTCTCCTAATTCTAACATACCACCTTCACTAAGATAATACATTTCAATCATATCATATGCTTCTTTTTTACTTACTTGTTCGTGATTTGCGACTATATTGATTAACCAATTTGGATGTTCCATTTGATTTCTCCCTTTTGTATATTTTAACCATTGATTACCCTTTGGTAAAATATTTGTGTATAATTTGTATAACTCTTTGGGTTTCAAGTTATACTTTTGTAATTCATTTACTAACTCAACCCATTCCATCTTCATAGATAGAAATCTGTGAGTCATATAATTAGACCAAGACTTTTTATCTTCGTCTGATATCTCTTCCCAATAATTAGGGCTTTGAACCGCTGTTATCTGTTTTATGTGATCGAACAGGCTTTTTCTTTTTACGGAAGATTTTTTCATATTTCTTTTCCCACTCTTCATAACTTATTCCTAACCGTGGTACATCACCTTTACCAGCATCAGATTCTTTTTTAAAAATTGATGTTTTTTTCGGAGTTTCTTTTTTATCGCTCATAAATCTTTACGAAATAAGGAACTCTCTTTTGGTTTTTCTTCTTCTATCCCTGAGCCCGCTAACATTGATTTCGGAACTCTTCCACAATTTCCACAACTATAAACATCAATAGGTATTAATGTCTCTTCACCTGTAGGTGATACTATAGCTGATAATCTCTTAATAATTGTAGAACTAATAAATAAATAGTTATCACAATATTCACATTTCACAGTTTCTGCTTGTGCTAAATCTACTTTAACTTGTGCTTTTGGTAATGGTTTTTGTGGGTGCATACTCATTTTATTACTCCTAATAATTCTATTATCATAGCCATAGCGTTGATTTCCTTATCAACCACTTGGGCATCACTTAGTTCATATCTTGCAATAATTAAAATACATTCTGCTACATGACCTTTACCATAACCATCTACTTCATCATATAACAAACGAAACAAATCAGCAAAATCTGTAACTTTATTATCTGCTAATAATTGTCTAATATCTTTAAATGCATTTTTCTTATTTTGTATTTCTAAAATCTTTAATAATTTTAATTTATAATCATTCTGTATAATACTGCCTGTATCTAATTTTAATTTACCTCTTACAACATTCCTCTGAGCTGAATTAATAACCCTGCGAATATCAGGATAACCACTATCTACCAATATTTTTATATCCTCAAGCTCACCATTTACATTCTCATCAATTAAAATGGTATGTAGTTTCTGTGCAACTTCCTTTTTACTGGGTGGAATAATTTGAAATAACTGACACCTACTTTGAATTGGATCTATAATTCTCTCTACATAGTTACAAGTTAGAATAAACCTGCAATGTTTAGAGAATGTTTCCATTAAATTCCTCAATGCCGCCTGTGCATTGGGTGTTATATAATCACATTCATCAAGTATAATTATCTTTAAATCTTTAAAACCAATAGTTGAAGCAAAATTCTTAACTTTATTTCTAACTGTATCTACATTATTTTCATCACTTGCATTAATGTATAGATAATCACACTCTATATTCTTTACAAGTAGTTTAGCGAGAGTGGTCTTACCTGTACCGGCTCTTCCAAATAGAAGAAGATGTGGTAAGTCGCCACTCTCAAGATATATAGATACTTTACTTTTGAGATGCTCATTCCCAATGTAAGTATCCATAGAAGAAGGCCGATACTTTTCTACCCATAACGTATTACTTTTACTCATAAAACCCCTTATTATTAACTTCGTGTTTAGTAACTTCTGCTTTATTTGATGTACCCTTTGGATAAGGTAACAGCGGGTGTTTTAATGTATTCATAAATAGTTTGTTTTCTTTCTTATTACCAAGAAAATATAAATATCTGTGTTTTTCTGCTTCTTTTTTTAACCAAAATGAATGTCCAATTTGTTTTTTAAGATGTTCAACATTACTACTTCCATATACCGAATAAACTGTTCTACTATGAATCCAATCCCCATCCTCTGATATTTTCAATGAAAAAGTAGGGGCTAATTGTATAGCACCACATCCTTGATATAACCAATTAGTTGCTTGATATATACCACCAGCATGGTTTTGTTCTGGATCTGCATATGATATTAATACTTTTACATCTTTAGCATTTTTCTTTAACCACTTAAAAGATTTTGATATAACATGCGACTCAATATTCTTTCCATATTCATCGTGAATAAAAAGTCTTGTTAATTCTAAAATATTTTTAGTAGTAAGTTCTAAGTCCTCTTTAAATATTGAACCCAGAACTCTTCTACCTATTGGAAATCCATATGTAATACAACCAACCAACTTTTCTTCAGGCTCATCAAAAAACTTATGTTCTTTTCCAGTTTGATAAAATATACCTAAAGCATATCTACAAGAAGATAATTTATGAGAATAATGATTCTTTTCTATTATACTTTTTGCTAATGATTTAGGAATTATTCTTAAAAAAACTTTTGAAGTATCAATCAACTTCACTTACTGCTACCAACCAATAAGTTGAAGTAAAATCATCTACTTTAAAAGTAATTTTAGAAAGACCTTCACTACTAATTTCTAAAGTAGCACTTTCACATTCTTTATTAGCACTTAATACTTCTTTAAACATATTAGCATTAAAAGATACATTTTCAATATTACTAACATTAGTTGTAGTAACTGGAATAGTTACTCTATTAGTATTAATTGAAGCATATCCAATAACAAGTTTTGTATTAACACCATCAGTTATTACAGTAAAATTATCTGTTTCTGCCAAAGCATTTTTTCCAGCAATAAATTTACTAATAAACTGTGGTGTAACATCAATACTTAATTCAAAATCAGGAATCGCTTTCATTTGAGGCGGTTCATTGATAATAGATGTATCACTTAACATATAATTTACTGATGACGCTGAATCACTTACTTTTATTGCAATTGATTTATCTCCAGCCCTGCTCAATGATACATTAACATCTTCATCCATTACAGATAGTAATTTAAGAAGTTGTTCTGTATTATAAATACCAATATCAGAATTTTCAAAATCCCACTTGGCCATTGTCAAATCACCTAACAAAGTTTTATCGCCAGATATAAATCTAGCTGATAATTCCTGTAAATCTGATTTACTATTTAATATTACCGAATTGACTACTCCATTCAAGTAATATTTATTGATGAAACGAACTAGCTTTTGCTTATTCATTATAACTTTCTCCTATTATTTATAACCATATATATATATATATTAGTTTGTTTGTTCAAAATCAAAAAAATCTTTCTATTGTTTTAGAAGCGTCTGTTGGTTCATCCCAACCAAGAGCTTCATACAACATCATAATTTTTTTATGTAAAGCTTGTTTATAAATTTTATCAGGATTTATATATTGCCTAATAAAATCTAATATTTGTGGTGGATCTTCATGTCCTTTGTATGCAACTGTTTCCAATCCAATAGGATTGTTCTTTAAATACACCCACTTAATTTTTTCTCCATTATATATTGGTGAATATTTTTTTGTAATCTTAAAATATTTTAACAAATCATTATAAAATAAAGAACTTTTAACATGAACAGGAGTTCCTAATTTATAAGTATGAAATATCCCACCTTCACTATCTCTATATTTTTTAATCCCCTTCACACTCGTTGGCATTGCTATCTTATCAAAATCCATAAGTTTCATACTATTTTTAAAATTAAGAATAAATTTATCTAACTTATCTTTTGGAACATCCATTAAAACATCTTCTAACACCTTACTTAACATTTCTCTCATTGCAATTGGAAAGCTTGAACGAACTATATCTAACCCTTTAATCATCATTTTATTAACTTTTTTACCATTATCATTAATAATTTTAAGTCCATATCGTTTCTTAGTAACAAACAACCCACTCTTAGCTATAACTTCCTGTTTAATATCGAATCTATGTTTATCTAAATTACAAAACTTTTTAGCAAAATAGTTATAACTTCCATTTAAATATATTTGAACTTCATTCGCAATTTGTAAAATTGCTTTAGACATTTTATCTACATTTCTAATATCTAAATCTGGATATCGTTTCGTTACCATTGGTAATGCTGAATAAAAAACCGAATCTGTATCAATGTATATACAATGATTTTTAGTATCACCAAGTTCTTTATTATAATAATTATTAACTATTTTCTTTGTAAATTTAATTAATGACTGACCTGTGTAAGTTACTGCTTCAGCATTATCTAAATCATAAAATCTAAATGTTGGTAAACCTAAAACTCCATATAAAGAATTTAATAATACTTTTTGTAAATATTGCCTTCTATCAAAATAATCTGATTTTTCTTTATCACCTTCCTCATGAAACTTCCTTGATAATTTACGATATTCAACTCTCTCATCAAACCACTTTCTTAAAAGAGCAGATAATAAACCATCTTTATCTGTACGATACATAACTCCATTTGTCGCAACTCCAACATTCTTACTATCTAAAAAGTTATGTAATTGAGTTTCAGTAAATCTACCTAATAACTTTTCACCTTGAGTTATAGAATACGTTTTTTTATTACTCTTCTTTAGAAACTCTTCTGGATTCCAACCTTCAATTTTACCCAATTTAGTTTCAGGTGAAATGTTTAACGACATAATACAAGATGGGTACATAGAAGTAATATCTAAATCATATACCCAATTATGTTTACCTTTTATTGGTTCTTGTACATAAGCCCCAACAAACTTTTTATCACCTTTTTTAATTTTATTTTTAGGTTTATTTGGTGCAACAATATTATTCTTTCTAAGATATACTAATATTGACCCTTCAAGATATCGAGAACTCATAAATACATCTTCATACGCAACATGACCTAAGTGAGCCAACCCTCTAGCAATTTCAATAAAATTTAATTTATCATCTATTTTCTTAACAAGTTTTACGTCTTGTAAGTTATACTGTACAAACTTCTCTAAATCATTTTCATATAAATCATTAAGTGTGCCATCATAAGTAACTTTCTTTTCACCTACTTCAAATTCACCTATTGCATCTAATCTATATGAAGGTTGTTCACTAAAAGTAAATCTTTTATATAACGCTAAATAATCTAAAACATTTACTCCAGCGATTTTATATCTATTATGAAAATCACTCCAATGAACTTGGCTTATAGGTGATAATAAATTAGCAACTTCTCTTCCTACAATTTGAATTGCTCTATTATATAAATAATTTATATCAAAAAACTCAACATTCCAACCTGTTAATATAGTTGGTTGTATTTCCATATACTTTTTAAAGAATGCATTTAATAAATCATATTCATCTTTAAAAGATACTACCGTATCACTGCCTTCTTTGGTTCTACTTTCACCCAACTCTAATTTATCAGTTGGGTCTAACACATAACAAAAATTCTTTTCTAAAATGAGGTCATTAAAACCAATCGCAGTTATTTTATTATTTGCTCTTCTAACATCTGGAAATCCATCAGTTACTTCAACCTCAATATCAAATATCATTGTACGATGGCCTACTGATACATCATCTGAATCTGTATAGTTATCTACTAATACTCTAATCTCTGGATTTACATCTGATTCAAATAACTCTGGTTGGTCTTTATCCCACTTATTTATCCGTTTTAGTTTATCACCATACAACGACACATAAGTACCAGCTCTATTTTTAACATAAGCATACTTTTTGTAACGAAAGGTTTTATGTCCAAACCTATCATCCCAAATATGCATTTTGTTTACTCTTCTATCGTAAAATATGTTTTGATACAACTTTTATATAATTTCCCAATTTATTATGTCTAAATATACGAATAAAAACCTATACAAGTCAAGTACTTTTTATTATTTCTCCTGGAATCTCACATTGATCAGAATTACAGAATTTGTCTATTTCTGCTTCTTCACCTTCAACACCTACAAAACTCAAATATCCAAGTTTTGAAACTTGTTTTTCATAATCTTGTTCTGTAATTGCTTCATAAGGCATTTGTTTGTATGCTCCTAATGGGTGTCTTGGTAATAATGATATACCTTTTAATCTATATTGAAAATAATTTAAAACGTGTGGTAGTTCATTGGCTTCAGTTTCAGGGTCAAATGTAGCAGTACAACTAACTTGGTTATCTGCCCAATGTCGTTGTAAGAACGCGGCTAAACTGAATTGTTCCCAAATCGAAAGTTCAGCCGCTGTTCTTATACCCTCACCTACATCAACCGGCACCTCTACCACCATTGTAGAATCTTCCGAACCGAAGGCTGGTTCTAACTTGTAACCTGCTTTTCTTAATGGTTCTATTAACTCTGACTGTTTTGATAACCTCATTCGTCTTATGTAGAATCTTGACTCTGGATAATGCATTCCAGGAGTTGCTCCTACTAATAATGAAACCGTACCACTTGGTTTAACACTAGTNNNCTCTATTGGTTTCACTCCAATGGGTTTTTCCAAGTGTTACTGTTTTGGCATACAGATAGGCATATTTAAGTGTCCTCTTATAGTCCTCTAATGAATCGTGATTGTTTGGAAATGTCTCTACTAAACAACATAACTCATATGATTCAAGTGATTGTTCAAGACAAGGATTACCGCCCATAACTCTATGGTCTTTATTATCTCCACCATTTTGCATACGAGAAAATTTCCTCATATTTTCTAACCAAGCGAATCCAGGTTCTCCATTATCATTAATTCTTTTACATACATCAGTATAATCCATACCAAGTTCTGCATATATAGAATTATTGGAAGTCCAACCATATGTTTCTCTGTGTTTATTTACTTTGTAATTTTTTAAATCTAAATATTCTTCATCATGTGGGTCTCCAAACACAATCTCTGCTGTTCGTCTTACATTACCTGCTACAACACACTTACCAATAAGATTCATTATATCTACGATTGTGGTTACGGTGATTGGATTTCCTGAATTATCCTCTAATACATTTCTGATATCATTATGAATTTCTTTTAGTGGTTCTGGACCTGAACTCACTCCACCGAAACCTTTGATTGGTTCACCAGCTGGTCTGATTTGATTATAATCAAATTCTATTAATGAAAGTCCATGAAAATAACTTTCTAATAATAATCTCAATGATTCTACCCAACCTTCACGAGTATCAGGTATCATATAAATTTCTTCGTTTCTATCTCTATTTATACCCTTTACTACAATCTCTCCAGCACCTTTGGTATCGAATCCTACTCCTACACCTAACATTGATGCATCCATTAGAAAACAAAATGGTTTAGCGTAATCATCTTTAAGTGTTTTCGTTGATACAAATGCACAATTGTTAAGGGCAGCATAAAGATTCTTTTCTTCTGTTATAACAGTTCCCATAGCCCAAAGACCACGACCAGGAGGTAAAAACTTCATATTGAACATTCGGTCATACATTTCTTGAGCTGATGCTTGTGCCTGCCAAGGATTCCAACCAAGTTGATGTTGGTCAATCCAATTCTTTTGCATAGAATAAGTGCCTTCTACAACTCGTTGGATAGTTTCCCACCATCTTTCATTTTTACCGTTTTCTTTGATACGAGAATAAGTTCTCATATAAACTAATTCACCTAAACCATTAAAACCAAACGGGGGTTTTTTTCGCTTGTACTTATTTATAAACTTTTCAGATAACTTAAACTTTTCCATTCACACCACTCCTATAATCTTTTATTCGTAACATTCATAAATATAATATATATTAAAGTTAATTTACTATTTACTCAAATCCATCAACTTTTTTTTCCATATCTTTATATTTGTTCGCTAGTTCTTTTCTTAAAAACTCCTGACTATTATCCATCTTACTTTGAGCTTCTTTTCCAAACTGACTACTGCCTTCATATATTAAAACCTGCCCAATATTAGTATTTATTTTAGCTGGATAAGTAACACCATCAATACCAAATCTATTTTTAATTATATGAAATCTACCTGTGTTTGCTATTTTATCTTCAACTTTTCTACTCATACTCATAACAAAATCAGCGGTCATAATTTTACTATAATCTTCTGCAACCTTATCAGCACCAATTACATCTTCTTCAAGAGCTGAACGGTTAGCTTGTGAAGCTGTCCATATCGGTATTTCTAACTCACCAGCTAATCCTCTTAAATCTTCATAGATAGTTCCTATTGCGTGTCTCTTCTCTCTAAAGTTTCCTGTAGGCATTAATATATCAGCATAATCAACTATTACCATATCTGGTTTTTCACCACTTATTTCAATCTGTTTTAAATGAGAACTTAATGTTTGTACACTAGCTCCTTTAGTTGGAAAATACTTGATTAGTAATTTACCTGGAAGTTTTGAGAGTTTAGCTTGTACATCATCTTTATAGTATTTTATATTTGATGTAGTAACTCCTGTAAATATAGAATCATATCTTAAACCGACATAGTTTTGGTTTAACTCTAAAGTGTAATGAACTATAGTTTTACCTTCTTTTAAAGCACTAGCACCTAAAGCTTGAAGTGTCCACGACTTACCTATACCGGCTGGAGCAACAATCACTCCAAGTTCACCAGCTCCTAAACCACCATCTATTATATCATTAACTACATCCCAAGGTGTTTTAACTGTTACTCTGGCAGATTCTGCGAGTCGTGTTTCTAATGATACGATATAATCGTGTCCTAAATCTCGTGTACTACCTGCTTTCATAGCCTCATCTATAATAGATTTTATACCATCATAATTTTTATTCTCTAATAAATCAACAGATTCAAGTATAGCACTTTTTAATGTTTGATTTTTACAAAAGTCAAGTGTTTCTGATTGTACAAATTCTAAATCAGTAGCTTCTATATTTTTCCAAACATCTCTTAATTTATCTACTACACCTGATTTTAATACACCATCTTCTATTTCATCTATCTTATATTTTATAACTTCAAGTGTAGGTTGTTTTTTGTATTCATAATAATAATCTTTAATACAAGTAACTAACCACTTATTAGAAGCTGAATCAAACATAGATGGATCCAGTATATCACTAATAGTTTGAATAAACTTTTTAGTACTCAAAAGTGATGCAATAATTTTTGATTGAAATGATATTCCAAATTGAGTTAGAGTTTCACTCATTCCATAACCTTTTAATTTGTTTTTCTATTTTTCTGTTAAAGTAGTATGTATAAATATGTTTAACTTTTGTGTTAACATAAAAAATATTTTTATCTCCTGCATCATACCGGCGTTTTAATTCTCTACCATATGGTCGTTTGTCTTGATTTAATGAACGAGAATGATACTTTTTTCCATCAACCATTAATATTCTACCAGGTGCAGTAGTTCCTAAATATTGAAAATTAGTAGCTTTATAAATAACACCCGTATGACCTTCTTGTTCATCTGCAAAAGAAACTATTACTTCTATATCTGTATTCTTTTTTAACCATTTAAAAGTTTGTCCTATAAAATAACTCTCTGTATTTTTAGGTGTATCATCAACACAAACTAATCTTCTTAGTTCAAAACATTTATCAGGATTAATTGGATTGTATTTTTTTGAAGTGTGTGGCATAGAAGGCATCGCATACATCATAGCACCTATCATTTCTGGTAAACCAAACTTACCCTCTTTGTATAACCCAAAATGATAATACGATTGTATACCATTCACATTATGAGAATAATGATGTTTCTCAATGAAATTAGCTATAGCATTTCTTTGCACTGGTTCAACTACAAAATCAGTTACTTTCATGAGATTTCTCAGCATAATGATTTAACTGGTTAAAATTAGTCGATAACCAACTGGTAAGATTCGGTAACGCTGTAAATAACTTATCTTCCAAAAACATTTTTTGAAATTTATATTTTATTAACCTATTAATTGGTTCTCTAACTCTTTCCATTATTTTTGTTTTTGTAGAACCTGAAATATCTACATTTGATAATTGCATTAATTTGTAATTCAATTCTATAATATCTTTTGATTCTGGTAATTCTGTAATAACTTCATCCATCTCAACTATACGATTTTCACTCAAAAACGGTAATTTCTTTTGTATAGTTTTTAATCCTAAACCTCTAACACCTTTTATGTTATCTGATTTATCACCATCTAATACTCTATACCAAATAAGGTTATGAGATGATATACCATACTCATCTAACACAGCATCTTCATCATACATTTTCTTTTTAGTTGGACTCCATACCTTTATTCTACTGTTTGCCAATTGCAAAAAATCTTTATCAGTAGACATAATGGTTATCTCTGATTTAGTGAGAGCTTGTCTACATAGATATCCAATAGTATCATCTGCTTCAATGTTATCATAAGCTAAAACAGTTACAGGAAGTGCTTCTAAATATTCAACCACTCTCTGTAACTGCATAAACATATTTTGTTTCTCATCTTCTTGAGATGCGAAATCATATGCTCGATTTACTCTATATTTTGTTTTTCTGTTTTGTTTATATTCTGGATATAATTTACGGCGACGGGTAGACCCACCCTTACCATCAAATACTATGATAACTCGAGTAGGTCTAATCATATTTATTGTGTAACCAATACTTCGTAGAAAACCAACTATTCCACCAACATGAATTCCATCAGGGTTGGTAGTTGGTATAACACTAAATACTCTTATGAAAGTATTTAAGCCATCTATTAAAAGTACTTTATCATTTGGTTTCCCGTCGTCTAATGAGCCGCCCTTTTTCTTTATCTCTTCGAATATAGAAAGGTATCTTTCATTATTCACTAGGTTCTTCTTCCACTACTACATCATCAATACCGAAATTCTTTTCATATTTTAGAATTACTTTATCACAGATTAAATTATAGCAATGCTTTTTAAACTCTTCATCTTCAAGTTGTTCACTCCAATCTTTAGATTGAAATTTTAATTCTTTACCATCTTGGTTGTTCATTGTATACCAAGCTCCACCTTGTTTAACAAGTTTGTGATCTTTCATGACATGTAACCAACTTCCATCATCATCAATACCTGTTTCAAAGTAAAGTTCAAAATCAGCGTGTCTCATTGGAGGCCCTAATCTATTTTTAATGACTTGAGCTCTCATCTTCATACCAATAGTATTCTTTTTAGTGTCTTTGATTTGACCAAGATTTTTTAATCTGATACGCGTTGAAGCGTGAAATGGTAATGCTTTACCACCACTTGTAGTCCACGGGTCTCCGAACATAACTCCAAGTTTTTGTCTGAGTTGATTGGTAAATATTAAAGCAATCTTTTGTCTACCAATCATTTGAGTAATCTTTCTCATAGCTTTTGATAGAATGATTGCTTTACTTGTAGCCCAACCATCTTTATCAAATTCAGCTTCTAACTCTACTTTAGTTGTTGCAGCTGCAAGTGAATCTACAAGAATGGTTACTAACCTATCTTTATCTGATTCACGAACTTTAGATACGATTTCTTCTATAGCTGAAAAGATATCTTCTACTGTTTCTAAATGTAGATACAACATACTCTGTACATCTACACCAATTGCACCAAGAAACTCTGTACTAACTGATGTTTCAGTATCAATGTATACTGCCACTCCACCCTTCTTTTGAGTTTCGGCTAGGATGTGTGCACCAATTAATGATTTTCCACTTGATTCTAATCCGTTTAATTCTGTTATACGACCTACTGCTATACCACCATTTGGTTTGTTTGATATTGCTAAGTCTAACATAGTAGAACCTGTAGATACAAAATCTTTTATATCTGTAGGTGTGGTATCTGAGCCATCTAAGAAATATGCTACTTTCATATCCTTAAATTGTTTGTTTAATGTATTGGCTAAAACACCGGCTAATTCATCTCTTGTTGACATAAATTATCTCCAAATTTATTGTTAGTAAAAGTGTGGGTAGTTAGGCGTACAATAACAGCCAACTCTGGTCTTCAATCTGTAGACTGCCACCCACACATTGTTTTATTTAACTATTGAATAAATCATCAAATGCATCTGATGTTTCTTTAGCATTATAAGAACTAGCTTTAGAAGGAGTTTTAGCTTCTTCTTTAGTTTTCTCTGTACTTTCTGTACCACCATTTAGATAGTCATTAAGTGCTTGAGTTAACTCATCATAAGAACGTTCCTGATATATTTCAGTAATATTCTTTTGCGATTCTTTAATAGCTTCAAGAATGGAAGCATCTTCTGTTATTGGAGTTTGATTTGGTTTTACTCTGATTGATGTTGAAGGAAAGGATTTACCTGTTTCTTCAGCAGTTTTGAATTCTACAGCAACATCACGACCACTTGAAGGGTCTGTAATATCACCATAGTCTGGATCAGCAATTATTGACAACAGTTCTTGATAAACTGTTTTTCCGAATCCCCAAAAACGAACACCTTGTTTTTCTTCACCACGAACTACAACTGGAGCAAAAGTTCTCATTTTTGCTTCAATCTTTCTACCTAAACGATAGTCATCTTTAGAACCAGTTGATTTAAGTTTTTGTGCAAACTCTTCAATTGGGTCTGGACGACCAAATGAAATCGGGGAAAGATGATTCTTACCACCTAAGTCATAATGAAAGTATAATTCGATAAAAGGATTATCCTTATTGTGTTTATAAGGTACGATTCTAACGAGCTGTTGACCAGGTTGTGGTTTCCATAAGTTAGATGTACGAGTGTTTGTTGTTTGAAGTTGATTAAGACGGTTTTTGATTGCGTTTAAATCCATTTGTTATCTCCTATTTTTAATTAGTTAATTGTCATTTTTTAATCAAGTATAACCTTGATACAATAATAAGTATAATCAATTTCTTGAAAATACAATTTTATTTTAAGTTAAATTCCTATCGCTAGTGGGGAGAATGTAACGACTTCTTCATATCTTTTAACTCATCAGCGATAGCAAAAGCTTCATCTTCATATTCTTCACCATCTAAATCTTTCATCGCCTCAACCCTGTCTTTTATATCATCAACATCCATACCTTCATCCTCAAATTCATCAAGGCCTGTTAACACAGAAGCTGGATTATCCATTATTTCATACGCATCAACTGTATCACCACCAGAATCTGCATCTTTTCCTGTATCCTTACCTTTTTCACTATCTCCATCTTTTGCTACATTTGGTGCTGAACCGTGTTTTGATATATAACTCTGTTTAGATTTATCACTCAATTTATCCCACCAATTTTCTTTAATTGACCCAAATAATCTTTCGTAATTTTCTTGTAATGTATGTTTTTTCATTTTTAATTATCCTAACTGTAGTATAATAATAAATATAATCAATTTTCTTTTTTATCTTTATCCCAAGTTTTCACATCAACTATTGAATAAATTCTTGTTGGTATTTTATTAAGACCTTCATCATTAGTAAGTAATAAAGAGTTCTTATAATTTTCCCATTGTATAGGAAATGTTTTATCTAACTTACCATCATTCAATTCTCGGATTAAATCATTAAGAGCATTAATTGTATAAAGTGTATTTGTATTTTTCTTTCTATGAAGCGAAATAGTATCTTGTATACCTTGCACAAAATCTTCATCATACTCCACATTATAAGTACATATTAATTGGTGGTGGTCATTTTCATTTGAGAATACATAAATTTTATTGAATACGATATCATTACACGCTATAATAATATCTATAGTTTCACGGAAATGATTTCGTTTAGTGAATGTACAAAGTAGTTGTGTTTTCATTATTTAGCTTCCAATTTCTTTTCCCATTCTCGCCATTTAGCTAAGAGAAACTCAGTCTTTTTCTCTATTGCCGCATCATACGCTTCTGGATCATCTGGTTCTTTAGCCGAACCTTTTCCTTTAGCCTTCTTAATTTCATCTGGTAGTTCAGTAGCTTTAAGTTCTTTATCAATTTTTTTCTTAGCTGCAGTTGATGATTTGGGATTGTCTTTTATTTTTGCATTTAAATCATCTATTGATTGTTTTCTACTAACCCTTTCCCCTGCAATTGCTTCCATCACCTCATCCATTCTCTCTTCTTCACTTGCATCTGGTATAGGGCCATCAAATGGTGTATCTTCTCCACCCAAACGAGATTTAATATTCTCTCTAACTTCACCTGAGGTTATTTTTGCACCACCAGATTGTCTTGATTTTTCATATATAGCTAGTGCCTTGTCATATCCAATTGGATTACCAGTTTTAGGATCAATATCAGTTTCATCCTCAAACTCTGGATTCGACATAGTACCATCTCCACCTTTATGTAACCCCCAACTATCGGGATTATTTTTATCAGGTTTTACATCACCACCTCTTGATATTGGTAATGGTTTTTTAGTACCTTTTACCTCAACCTTCCTTGTACCATATCTTGGAACATATCGAGGATCATTTTTCCCAACGTGATTATTCCAGGCCTTAACAAAGTTATTCAATTCTTCAGCACTCATATTATCTATTTTTTCTTGTGAAACATTAGCTGGATTGCCACTTTCAATTTGTATTTCCCAATATGCTATTTCAGCTTCTGAATTCCAATTATCAAGTTCTTCTTGTTCAGTTTCTTGAGTAATTTCATTAACACTCATTAAGCCCTTTTCAATAAGTTTTCTTTCAACTTCGGGATCCGTGAGTTTTCCTTTAAATTGATTAAATCTTGACTCCATCAC
>LWDU01000142.1_pt2 | contig 21668 bp, 29 predicted proteins | sample 727161 | NCBI WGS metagenome assembly LWDU01 (sample SAMN04566230, study PRJNA314399) | hydrothermal vent metagenome | isolation source: deep sea hydrothermal plume seawater | place: Mexico: Gulf of California, Guaymas Basin | collected 2004-07-11
TATGATAGACTAATCCTTTCCAAGTCTGAATCAAATCGTATCCAGCTAATACAAACCGATTGAATATATCTGAATCTTCTTTTGATTGTGGGGCGTATAATGGATCGTGACCACCTATAGCCAAGAAGTCATCTTTGTATATAGCCCACGGTGCAAATATACCACGAGTTGTTTCATCTTCTCGTGTTCCAACGTGGTCTGATACAAAATTCAATAATCCTTGTTCATCAAACTCTTCTGGTTCTATACCAAAGTCTTTAAGTATCTTTTCAGGTCCATCTGGATGTAGTGGTGGTTCTATTCTCGTTGCACTTACTACCTTACCTCGTTCTAAATGTTTAAGCATCTCTGTATCCAAGTTGGGACAGGCGTACATATCTGCGTGATAAATCATCACAATATCATTTGACGCTAATCTCGTGGGTCCTTCGTTTCTATGAATTTTTACATTCACATCCTTGTCCGCAATTTCTTGCATCCATTCCCAAGTACCATCATCAGAGAAATCATCTGCCCAACATATCTCGTGTCGGTATCCTAAGTTCTTACGAATACTATTATACGACCACTCTAAATATTTTAAATTATTTCGTGACGGTTGCACGAAACTTATTACTTTATCCACTGTCTAACCCCTCAAATATATCTGTTATATATGGAACAAAATTTTTCTCGGTATATAATGAAGTTTCATAATTACTTCTACAAACTACACTACAATCTTCATAGAACGCTTTATCATCCCTTAATCTTTTAGCCAACATTTTTGCACTTTCAATATCTCCGTCATCTACTGATAATTGTGGATGAAGTTCTTCTTGAGTATCCAACCCTTTATAACCGATACAAGGTATTCCATGAAATGCACAATTCAATGTGAATGTACCAGCTGCATGTGTTGGCATCATATGAACACCAACGTGATATTGACTTAAATTATTAATCCATTCCACCCAAGTCATATAAGGTAAATGTTGTATGTCCATCTCATCTTCTCTATCTATCTTCCTACCCATTGATGGAGCAACTATTGGCATATCAAACTCTTGGGCTACTACCACCGATGACAACCGCGTCTGACCATTCATTTCTTGGAACTATACCTAATCTTTCTGCTAACATTAAGGTTGGCATTTTATGTACAGGTTTATTTGTAAGTCCCTTATAATACTTCACATCTTTATGGTTATGTGCAAATAACATATCAAATTCAGTAAGTGAATTGTACCACCAAATTTGTTCTTCCATAGTATAATCTTGAAAGTACCAATGTGGACCTTCTTGCATTGATATGATTTTTTTACTCAATTTTCTCAAATCACCAATCATATCAAATTGTAATAATTTATCTGTATTGGTTTTGGGTAAAGTTACTATGGCGAAATCAAAATGTCCTTCTCCGAAATGTTGTAATACTTGTGGTATCTGAAATATTGGATAATGTTCCGCACCTAAAACATATTTAGTAGATACATCATTCCTCATATTAGGATTATCCAATGATACCTTACCTTGCCAACCACCTTCGGTGAACCAAACTATCTTATAATCTTTTAACTCCACTCAATTAACTCCTTAATTTCTTCTTTGGTCATCTTTTTTGCACTCTTTGAATTATATGGTAAAGTTAATTTATTATCATCTTCATTATCTTCCATACGAATATGAATATCATCATCATAAAGATAAGTTCTATTTATTTCATTTTTAGACACCAAATCCTCATCAGTTTTTTCACCAGGCCTTTTACCAACTATCTCCACATCATCAGAGATAGCCTTGGCCAAATCTAACATATTAACACATTTCATTTTATAAGACTTTATAAAACCACCACCATGATTAAGTGTCCAATCAATAGTTCGGCTAATTAAATCGGCTGCATCATCTTGTGTAAATATTAATCTATTCATATTTGGATCAGTAAGTTTAAGTGGATTTCCTTGTTTCTTCAACTTTAACCAAAATGGTAATACTGAACCGTTGCTGTGTGCAACATTTGCAAACCTTGTTAATGAAAATCTATTAGTATCATTATTACTATTCATGAAAACTCGTTCCATTAAATACTTAGAAGCACCATATACACTCTCAGCCAAACAAGCTTTGTCTGTACTAATTCCAACCGTAACAGGTACATCATTTATAATACTGGCCTCTACTACATTTAAACTACCCATTACATTTATATTACAACCTGCTATTGGATTCTTTTCCATCAAATCAATATGTTTCATGGCCGCCGAATGAACTACAACATCAGGTTTTACATCTTTAAACACCCTAAGTAATAATCCTTTATCTTCTATATTACCTACATAAGATTTTACTTCTGGATGATCCCTTTTAAGTTCAGCTATTTTTTCCTCATTTCTACTGACATTGATATATTCATTGTCATTTTGTTTTATGAGAGCCTTTCCTACTGTTCCAGTTCCACCTGTTATTAGTATTCTCATATTCTTTCTTCTACCCATTCATCTATATAATTTTTGATATTTCCTTTTGGTTTCCAATTTAATAAGTCATGTGCTTTAGTGTCAGTACACAATGTTTCATCATATTCACCAGACCTTGCTGGTATATATTTTTTTGGATAATTGTTACCAAACATTTTAGCTATTTGATTGATAGAATAATTAACACCACTGCCCAACTCAAATTCTTCTGCTCTAAAATCTTTATCAGCACATCTAACCAAACCATCCACAATATCATCTACATGTGTAAAATCTCTTCGTTGTTCCCCATCAGCTGTTATAGTTAGTGGGTTACCGTCCATATATTGTTGTTCAAAAATACCAAGAACTGTAGCATAATCACCATCTCTAATATGATACTGACCATAAACATTATAAAATCTACATATGGTTGTGTTCAAATTATATATTTTACTGTAAAGTTTACATAATTCTTCACCAGCATATTTAGACCAAGCATAAGGACTGTTAAAAATACCATGATGCATCGAACTTGAACCAGCATAAATAACCTGTATATCATTTTGTCTTGCCCATTCAAGAATGTTTAATGTTCCGTTTACATTTGTGTCAATCGCTGGTTTTGGATTTTTTAATGATGGTTGTATTCTAGCAAGAGCGGCAATATGAAATATTACATCTGGTTTTTCAATAAAAAATGAATAATCCTCTACATCTCGGATGTCAGCTTTGAAATATGTACAACCATCTTGTTCATTTTCCTTATGACCTGTGCTATAATTATCAATCGCTACAACTTTGTGATTATCTTTTAATAACCTTTTTATTAAATTAGTACCTATAAATCCAGCACCACCTGTTACTAAACATTTCATAATTAACTCCTATATGCCATTAAATTTTGATAATCTACTTTTACTCTTGGATAAAATCTTTTTTCAAGAAATCTAAATATACATTGGTCATCGGAGCCTTTTGGAAAATCAATTGGATTACTTTTTAAAAACTCTTGATGTTCACTCATTATAGTACCAGGAGTTAATGAATATTCAAGTGCACTTGCAATAAACTCTTTGACAAAATCAGTTTTTCCGATGTAAACTCCAGTATTCATATATCTACCAGTACCACCATTAAGGTTATCTACAAATTCTTTTACTTGTGGCATACAACTATAACCATCCAATGAATGTGTTGACATGAACAACATATCACAATCAGCTGATTTAAATATATCTATCACTTTTTGTGGATTATCTTTGAAAATAACATCTATTGCATCACAACACATAAAATATTCCGTCTCACATTTACCTGAATTTAAATAATCATTTATCATCTCAACTTTAAAACTATTTCTCCATGGTAACCTATCATCTTTTAGAACAACTAACTCATCTATACCCAAATACTCTAAACTACATTCTAATATAGATTTTAATTCATAACCTTTTAGATGTTCAATTATCCTATCTTCCATACTACCTTCGTTTCTACAAGTGACAATCGTTAAATCATTAGGCATTTTAAAAGCTTTGCTATGTAATTTTTTATTCTTCATATCTTCAAAAAAAGATTTAACAATATGTCTGTCGTGAATGATTGGTTGTTTTATATCCATTCCAATTCCTCCATTTTTTTCTTTAAATTATTTACATAAGTATTTCCATCAGCTTGATGATTACTTATGAATCCTCTTTCTCCCTCTACACAATATTTACTTATTCTTTTTGTATCTGAAAACCAAGCACAGCCATCTATCAAACCTAAGTCTGGTAAAGTGTCATACAGAAAATCTCTAAAAGTTCCAGCGTGTGTATTCCAAGCAGATATACCTTCATGTCCTACACTGTCAGTTTTACCGACTCGTGTCACTTTTCCCAGAGCTCCATGCTCATACATATTAAACTTATTGTCAGGTAACATATCAATTAATTCCTTTGTATAAATACAGAAAGAACCTCTTGGTTCAAACATCTTTGGTATGTCTTGACTGAAACCATTGTCGATGAAGAACAGTCTACTTTCCTCTATTTTTATTTTTTCAACTTGGAATTGGTGATTCGAAATTCCATATCGAGTATTTTTTAATGGTTTGTAGATACTGATATTATTTTCTAAGATATCTTTAAATAATTGGTCAGATAAAATAAAATTGTCATCGTGAGTAATCAAAATTAACTTATAATCTTTATAATCATATTTTTCACTCCATTGGTTGAATACTTCCATATCTCCAATTGTGTTATCTTCCAACATAAATTCCCAACCAAATTCTTCTATTTGTCCTTTTGTTATTGGATATTCATACATTTTCTTATCTAACTGAATTAAAAAATTATCATCAGAAGCTTCTCTCACACTTTCTTTTTCTTTGATGGTATTTTCATCTTCAGGTGTTCTATGTGCTACACAAAAGTAATCAACCTCCCAACCTTCAGGAACAATCTGTTTAGGCATATTTTCATAAAAGTGAGAACTAAAATGCCACCCGGTTGCTAATACCAATATTTTATTTTTATTCATTTAACTCCCCAAATTATATAAATTTTTATTATAAATTATAGAAAAAGAATATTTGATGTCGTCTGTCAAAACTTCATAACCGATTTCATTTTTCACATCATTCATTTTTCTTCCACCAACACCGTGATTATCTCTTTCAAGAGAACCACCTTCAAACAAAACTACTGAACCATTTACAATATCTTGTTTAACATTTTCATATAAATCCAAAAGTTTGTCACCGTTGTTGTCTATGTCAAAATAAAGTAAATCAAATTCCTTGTCTACTTTTGACAACTTGGTCCAGTCATAAAAATCGAGATGTCCCAAATCAATCAAATCATCAACACCACACTCTTTAAAAAAATTTGTGCAAGCTTTTTTATCTCCCCAATATTCATCGTTCCATAAATCATAAGAATTTATCTTACCTTTACCGAGTTCTTTCAAAGCTAAAGCCATAGTTACAGTTGTCTGTCCTCTTCCTGGTCCAAACTCCACTATTTTATTTGGCTTAAAATGTTTGACAATGTTATATAGCATTGGAAGCCACTCATATTTTCCATGATAAGGTAAATCCATTACATATTTTCCTTAACTTTGCCAATTACACATATTGTTTTTTTCATATCAATTCTTTAACCTCATCTATAATATATTCCAATTCATAAAAAGATAATTTCTCGTTCATCGGCAAACTAACAGTTCTGTGGTCTAACTTTTTAGACTTAGGACAATCAAATTTCCTACCACCATTGTATATTGAATTTAAGTGCAAGGCCGGATAATGAATACCACAAACTATTCCCGACTTTTCCATCTTCTCTATAAAAGTTTTATTATGTACAACCTCTATTCTATACAAATGATGGCTTGTATTATTATAACCTAACTCACTATTATAAGTAGTGACCAAACTATTCAACACCCTCATTTTTTTATGGAAGAATTTAAAATTATTTAATATAATCTGTGCCTGTATAGAATTCATGTACATTTTATAACCAGGAAAAGATATACCCCTTTCCCAATTATTCTCAGCATAAGTCATACCATTTAATACTGCTTCCTTATACCACTTATATTTTTCATAATCATCAGTTACAATCATACCACCATCCGCCCCACCGAGTGGTTTAGTTGGATAAAAACTAAATATCATTACATCTTGTGGATTACACTCTTTTTGAAATTGATTCTTTTCTAACTTCTGTGCTGAATCTACAATCTTATAATCCTTAAATTGATGTAACACATAAGAATCACCAACCCATTCAACATTGTCTGAAAACTTAACTTCATTACCACTTGTTATTATGGCATTTACAACAACGGGTGGTAAGATACTCGGTAAATCTAATACTACATTCTTTCCTACAAATGATAAAAATATAGCACTCGTCGCGCTGTTAACTGCACATGCGTATTTAGCACCAACATATTGTGCTATCTCTATTTCTAATTTTTCAACTACATCGTCATGTAACAAATTAGAAAACTCTGAAGTATCTATTATATGATTACTTACATTAAATAACTGAATCATCGATGACCTTCTTCATCTTTGTTGTATCCATCGAACAATCTGTAGCCATATTAACATCCGATATTTCTGATAAATAAATTGGTTCAATATTAGGATTTTCTTCTTTTACAAAATCATAAACAGATTGTGATTTTCCACCAATATTTATTACACCTTTCTCATCCAATAACTTTAAAGTAATCTTAGCGGCATCTTCAATATATATAAGACTCTTTCTCATATCTTTAAGGGCCTTTGGATGTGGAAATGGTTTTCTATTCATAGACATTCTTAATATCAAATGATTATCATACATTTGTACTGCACACTCACCACCTAATTTAGACCACCCATATTTTGTAAATGGATTTAAATCATCCCTTTCTTTATAGTTGCCAACTGTTCCAGGATAAACATAATCAGTTGAAATGTATATTATCTTTTTATTATATTTCTCACATGCCATAACTACATTTGCAGTTCCAACTATATTTGTTTTTATACTCAATGTAGGATTATCCTCATGAATAACCATTGGTCTTGTTATTGCACCAGCATGAATTACATAATCAAACTCATTTTGTTTTTGTTTAAAGTACCAATCGACATTCCAATAATCTCTTACATCCAATCCAGGATATACAGATTGTTTAAGTGGTGTAAGAAATGAATGTTCCTTACCCTGTTCAACCAAATGTTTACAAAACTCTCCATTGCCACCTGTTACTAATATTTTCAATCGAATCTCAACTTATCATTAAATTTAGCTTTAGTTAATGTTCCTTTATCACCTTTAGACCAATACATAACACCTAAAGTTTTTCTATCTAATCCCTCTGTTATTGTATCCACCCCATGCCAAGAGTTTTTTGAAGCTTTGAATGCCCATAAACTATTGAATTTATATGGAACTCTTGTATGTTTATCTTCCCCATCGTGTATTAACAAATCAAAAGATGAATCGTATTCTTCTGATAATCCAATTATAACACTATACTCTCTCTTCCAATCTTTCTGTATTCCGTGCTGTGTAGCATCAACGTGCATTCCAAGATAACCCCCTTCACCATTTTTATTAGGAGTAACCATCATACCACCACCGTAGTACGATAAATCTGGAAATGCATTATCTGTTAAACCAAATACTTTATTTGGATTAAAATGAGTAACCACATAATCCATAACAATTAATGCCGGTGTTGGAATATATTCACGACCTAATTTATTACACCATTGAACTTGACCTGAATCTTCTCCACCATATTTTATCCAATCATACACTCCATCATAACTTTCAGCGGCTGCTCTTAATAAGGATGTATTAGGAAAAAAATCATCTATAAAAACAGCAGGATATGGAACATCTATTCTATTTACTTTCATTCTTTAATCTCTTAAACTCTTCATAATCTTCTATATAATCAGAAGGATCATACTTCGTATTTGTCAATACCAATAAAACTGAACCTGGTGTTAAATAAGTTTGTTCATCCCAAATCAAATTTGGTATATAAAGTGCTTGATTTGGCTTATCTAATATCCACTCTTTTACATCTTTCCCATCATCACATAAAACCTTTATCTGGCCTGTTAAACATATTAAAACTTGTTCAGTAGTATGATGACTATGCTCTCCTCTATCTTCTTGGTCATGAACACCATAAATATAAAACACTCTTTTTATTTCAAATGGTATAGTTGAATTAGATTCTATTGGTACTAATGAACCCTCAGAATCAACGAAGGTATTTAATTTTAACAATTTTACATCATCTACAGTTATCATTTGTTTGGAACTCCCCATTCTTCACCAAAATGTCCAACTGGAACTCTAAATTCATCATCAGGATTATACTTATGTGTTAAATAATAACACAAAATAGAACCTGGTTCTAACGCTTGATATCCATGATAAACTCCTGGTTTCATTTCTATAACTCGTGGATTCTTATCTGATAAATATACAAACTCACAACCATCTTCTGGAGTTGCCATTCCTACTTTAAAAGAACCTTTAAGACAAGTCCAATAATCTGATTGGATATCATGTTTATGCCAAGCTACGATGTGTTCTATCTTATTAACATATGAAACATTTACTTGACCATCCAATACATCAAAAACATCAAATAACCTTTGTGCTCTATCATCTTCGTGATAATACATATTTTCTCCTTATGAAAATACCATTACTTCTGGTACATGAGTTATAAATTTTCCACCATTCTCTACAAATTCTCTTTCTTTATCGGCTATAACTTCTTTAAAATTCCAGGCTCCAAGGAAAGCATAATCATAATCATTAAGATTAACTGACTCTCTACTTACTACTGGTATATGAACACCTGGTGAGTACATTCCTTGTTTATCTTTTGTAGTATCTGTTATCAACTCTATTAAATCAGTACTAATTCCACAATAATTAAATACAGTAGTTGATTTAGATGTAGCACCAATACTCATTATTCTCTTACCATCATTTTTTAATTTGACAAGTAATTCTACTAAATCATCTTTAGACTTCTTAACCCTTTCAGCAAATATTTCATATGTCTTAAAATTATCAATTCCAAAACTTTTCTCTTCTTTTAGGTTCTCAAATATACTTGGACGTAAAGTATTATCAGATGCTATATTTGGTTTCTTAACATAGATTCTATTTGAACCTCCGTGAACTGATAAATTGTCTACATCAAAGATAATTAAACCATTCTTCTTTAAGAGATGCTGTAAAGCAGTTACAGAAAATACGTGTGCGTGTTCATCATATATTTGGTCGTATGAACCTCTTTCTAACATACGAAGTAGTGATGGATCTTCAAATACAAATACACCTTTATCACTAAGTAAGTTAGCAACTGCACTAAAACAATCATCTAAATCATGAATGTGACATATACAATTGGCTGCGTATATCAAATCCATAGTTCCATGTTCTTGTTTAATTAATTTAGATAACTTTTCAGTCCAAAATTCTGGGTAAGTCTTATACTCCATATCATTTGTCATATCAGCAAAGTTTTTACAAGGTTCTACTGCAAAAGTTGTATCATGGTTGAAATGTCTTATGAAAATTCCATCATTTGAACCAATCTCTAAAACATTGACTGGTCTATATTCTTTCTGTAAATTTTCAGCTAATAATTTAAAATGATTTTTCATTGTTTCTGACATTGATGCATGGTATGCATAATTCTCATTAAACATCATTTCTGGTGCTACAAATTCTTTTAAAGATACTAATTTAGTTTCTTCATCAAACACAGCTTTCAAATCAAAGAAAAATTCATTATGAAACTCATCCTTATTTAAAAATCCATTTGCAATTGGTTGTTTACCTAAATCTAAAAATTCTTTTTTCATTCTAATTCCTTCCATCCTGTTCCTCTTCTATTTGAATATTCATTATCTTGTTTTCTTTCTTTATCCCAACCAATGTAATTAGTCGTTCCTTGGCTTTTTGTGTGAGGGCCTGAACTATCTGAATAATAGTAACAAGTTATTACAATTCTTGATTCATCCTCCGGACATTTTACTAAATCAAATCCATGATATGAAATATCAGAGGTTTCAAAAAGAACAGCTTTGTTAAAATCAGGACTATAACTAACATCCTTTACAAAACTCTCATCCTCAATATGCCCTAACTCACCATAACCACCCCATTCTTCTTTCCAATTTTTAGATAAAAATAGTAAAAGGTTGATTCTTCTCCAACCATTTGATGAACAATTAAAATCAGTATGTGGTTCTAAATGAGCTCCTCTTGGTTCGTAATTAATACCAGCATCAACCCAATTTTTATCTACACGAAGGTCTTTAATACCTGTCAACTTTTGCAAAAAATTTAACCATTCATCTCCTATTAAGTAATTTGTTAGTTGAACAGCTTTTTCACCAAATGGTGAGAAATCATTTGTATTAGTACACAACTTGTGCCAGTTGTATGTATCTTTTAATTTTAAGACATTTGAAAGTGTATCATCTAATACATCTTTTGGAAACCAATCACTCAAAATTATGTGAGGAAAAGGTTTATTTGTCTTAAATTCATTTTTTAGTTTTTTAAGCTCTTGGTTATTCACGATTGATTTTCCTTATCATTTTTATAACGATATAATTCGTGTTTATATCCCCCATATAAAGTTAATTGAAATATTATCTCATATTCCTCTTGACTATGTTTAAGATAATCAGATTCATTAATCTCATATTCACAACTGTTAAAAAGGGTTTGATATTCTTGTGTATCAGTTAATTCACTACCATGTAATTTCTTTCTATTGTTAGAATAAAATGTACCTGAAGTTACCCTATCAATATGTTTTAAATAACTTTTAGCAATCCCGTTTGGCATTTCAAATAGAGAATCTACATTGATAGATAAATCTATACTTTTGTCTGGAATTTGACTAATTTGTTCAGGATGTAAAAAAAGACAATCTTTATCCGATGACATAAAGTTTTCAACAGATATTTCATTACCAAACACAACCTTCTTATCCATTTTATGTAAAAAAGTAGCTGCAGCTGAAAGAATTGGTTCTATGTCAACTATAATATATTTTGTACTTTTAAACCTATTCATTATCAGATTTGCAAGTCCACCATAACCAGCTCCTATTTCGAGTATTGTATTTGGGTGACTACCCCCATCAGGATATAAATCTATTAAATAATTTAAAATTAATCCAAATTTGTAAAATATAGGTGGAATAATTTTATCACCATATTTTTTACCATATATTTCACATACCTGTTTAATTTCTAAATCTTCAAGATTTACATTTTTTGTTTTCTTAATTAAATCTTCAGCTCTTTTTATTATGGGATTAAATTTTTCCAATTGTGAATACATATGAAAGTGTTCACAATTTATACCTGCACTGAGGGGATATCCTCTCCTACCAAATGATTCGAATAAACTCTCATAATTTGTTCTAATTTGCATAGAGTTACTATTAATTTCATTCATCACCTTATTTCTTGGTATCCATGTAGCTAAATTATCTTTAGACCAATCATAATGACGAAAATTAAAATACACTCTATCGTAAAATTTATTATAACTCTCTATTTTTTTTGACATTAAAGTTTTCCTTACTTATTTATTACAATTTACAAATTTCTATTCAAAAAAACAAGGTCTTTTTGAATCATTTTGTTTTCACTATAATGTTCACCAATACTCATCTTTTTTTCAAAACCAAAGTCTTCCATAAAACTTATAACTTCATCCTTCAATGGTGCACCTTTATTATATTCCATATAAGCTACTTCTAATATAATAACAGATGCTTTTTTACATAAAATTTTACCACCATTTAATATATCCAATTCAGAACCTTGAGTGTCTATTTTAATGAGTTCAAAAGTTGTGTCATCTGTGAACATGTCATCTAACTTTTGTAAAGTAATTTTATTTTTTTGAACCAAATGTTGAATATCCCAATAATTACTTTCTTCATAATAAGAATTACCTGCTGTATCAGGTTTATCACTTCTAGTATAAAAAGTTACTTCTCTTTCTTCATCTCCAAGTGCAGCTATTGCATATCCATCATCTACATTTTTTGTTAAATCATATAAAGTTCTATCGTGTAAATGATTTGCTTCTATCATCCAAATGACAGAATTAGGCCATTCTTTTTTTGCCCAACCATAAAATTCTCCACTATGTGCACCTATATCTAAAATAGTTTTTGGATTTATATTTAATTCTTCCAATCTTAATTCAGCCATATTATTTATCCCACCATTGTTTTTCAGTTTCAACACCTTGTAATGATTTTAAAATTTCAACTTCTGGACATACTTCTTTTATCTGTTGATAAGCTATACCGTGTCCTTTGGCTAGTGTTGTACCCCAAGGCTTGTGAACACCAAATGGAGCTTTCATATCAAGTGGTTCTATATATCCATTATCAATTGAAAATGTTATTACATCCCTTGTTATTGGATTATCAACAAATTTTGAAAAAAAGTAATCTTCCGAATAAGTTTCATTTGAATCAAAATATTTTTTAAAATTATTTCTTATTATATCAACCATAACATCTTTTCTTCTTAAAGACAATGCACCATTCATACAAAGTGTTTCATCAGGTATTGGTGAACCTGGTTTATATTTTGGATATGGTTCATCCAATGGATATAGTTGAGTTCCCCAATAACCACCAATGTAATCATATTTTTCAAAATCAGAAATTTTATATTCGGAATTTGGACATAACATTGTATCACATTCAAATTTTAATAAAATATCACCATCAATATTTTCCCAAAATTTTTCAGTTCTAAGTAAATCACTTTCATCTTGATGAGTTAAATTTTCTACACCCAAATTAAATAATGATAATTTTCCATCTGAACTTGCTTTTGAAATTTTAGATGAATCATCAATTATATTTTTTAAATAATCAATATTTTTAGTTCCATGATTTATTTGAATTTTCCAATCTTTAGGTAAAATACTTATAAAGTTTTCTAAAACAAATTCTAACGCTTTATGTTTTCTGGGTTCCGTTAAAAAGGCTACTCTCTTCATTACTTAATTGCCTCCAATGTAAATGTTTCCAATTGTAAAAATCCATCAGGCATTCTTGAGATGTTCTCTAATCCACAAAAAACCATATCATCACTTTCCATTATTTTATGAGATGTTATATCAGAAAATCCTACAGATTCAAAAAGATGTTTTAATGTTTTTTCATCATAAATAAATAAATGTCCCCAATCTCTAAAAAAATTATTAATAACAAAAGTGTCTGTAGCTTTAGGAACTGATGTGAAAGTTTGTTTCATATCACACTGTTCACATTCTTTGAACTTTCTATGTCGGTAATCAAATTTATTATGAGAAATAGTAATATAATTTTTTTGTAAATCAGTTTTATTTTCATTATAAAGTTCAATTAAAAATTTTAAATCAGGAGTTGAAATTCTGATTTTACCTCCTGGTTTAATGACTCGATAACATTCTTTCATCATGTCACATCCTTCAAGATAACTGATATGTTCTATCATATGTTCTGAGAATATATAATCTATACTTTCATCTTCATATGGAAATTCTTTTGTGGCATCAAAATCTATATCACAATTATGTTTTGTATTTTTGTAATCTGTATTAATCCATCCATCAAGATGATGACTGCTACAACCTATGTGAAGTTTTTCCATTTATATTCTTTCCTCTAAATAATGGTCTTGAACATCAACATGTCCAACATGTAAAATTATTTCATTACCACAATCTATGTAACCAGAACCTACTCCCCATTGTTTTGCAGTGGAATATGGATATATACCAGTATTCCAACTAGCTCTTGACATTTGTAATGGAGCTCTTCTTGGATTTGTTTCCATCAATCTACAAAATTCTTCTAAATATTTTCTTCCTCTTTCGTCTTTTGTATTGAATCCTGCCCACCATAAATCATAAGTCAATAAATTACCTCTTGTTTCGTCCTCATCAAGATGATAATCACCATCGTTTCCACGAGTGTAAATTCCATCAACTTTTACTAATTGTCTTTCATTTGTTGGTACACATATACCAAATTTTTTGATTATTGGTATTAAAGTTTTAACTTCATCAGATACAAACATCAAGTCAGAATCAAGTGATATGGCAACATCTGCTTTGGAATTAAGTAATCCTTTAACTTCATAGTAATCACAACAATGCCATCCCCATCTATGATTAGACCTTGTAAATGGGCTATCATTTTCTACATCAATCAATCTGACTTCTATATCTTTATATACATCAACCAATTCTTCTCTGTCTGTGTATAAAGTTAATTTAGCTTCTGGAAAATATTTTTTAACAGAAGAATATGTTGGGTCTAATCTTCCAATATCACCAACCCATTTTTGATTTGATGTAGCTCTATCACCAAATTCAGCAAAAATTATTTCTAAATCCATAACCTATCCTCTCTTTTCAGTTATCTGTTTTATAGTATTTGTTGTGCTATAATCGTGGTCTCTACTATTAAAAACAATTTCTATATCAAGACCCTCTCCTGTATATGGTAATCCTTTATGATCCTCCCCCAATATCCGAATATCAATTCTATCTTGATTTTTTTCAAGATACCCATACAATTTTTCTTCTCCTAAATATAAAAATGTCTCATCAACATATCTATTAGATTTAACCATCAATAATCTTTCGGCCGGGCTCCATATTGGTTCGTCTTTGTGTCTATCATCTGGTTGTTTCCAAGTATTATCATTCCAATCATCTACATCATTAACACCAACAATTAAATAATCACAGTATCTCTTGCATTCTTCTAACATTAAAACATGACCAGGATGCATTATATCAAAATAGCCTGTGGTAAATCCTACAATCTTCCTCATTTAATTATATAACTCCTTGTATGTTCTCTCGATCCAATAATTTGCATCTCTATTCATTGGATTCGGTGGTATTGAATTATAATGATACACCCACCCCGACTGATACATATTAGATAAACTATCTTCCCACCAAACTTTATCGTGTACAACTAATAAATTTTTTCTAAATAAATCCTGTAAATTATAACAACTCGGTAATATCTTAACATCTACTTTTTCCCTATGTAACATATAATTAACAATAGTTTGGTCAGTACCACATTTTAATTTATCAATTGATTCGGTAATCCTTTTACTATTTTCATTATAATATGTTTTCATGGACTCAAAAAAATGTCTATGATTTTTATTTACAATTTGAAATCCACCATTTATATAATTCCAAGGTTGTATTCTATCACCATTAAATAACTCATCACCAAAACCATTTATACTCCTTACAACCCATTCATAACAACCATCCACTTTAACACCACAATATTTACCATCTGTTTCCTTGAAGAAATTAGGACAATCGGGATGAACTATTGTATCAGCATCAACCATAAGAATTTGGTCATATTCAATATTATTAGCTTCTAATATATCAAAGAGATAATACCTCTGCCAAGTTATTTTCATATAATCAACTGGATATAATAAATCTTCCCACACCAATAATTCACAATCATTTTTCTTACACCATTGACTCCAACTATCTACAGAATAATGGTAGGCATTGTTTCTACCATCACCCAACTCTATATTTGGAATAAAAACAACATTTTTCATTTTTTACCTTTATGTGGTTTTGTGTCTCTAATAAAATATTCATTATCTCTTGAATCACCATCAATATAATTGAACTTTAAATCATTTTTCCAAGCAACATAGTTAAAACTTAACTGATCTCTTTTACTATTGTATTTAATCTCTGTCCACCAATCTTCCATAACATCAATACAATCTTTCTCATTATGTCGTCTTAGTATAACCATCCCTGTTATTAATCCATTATCTTTTGGATATCCAACCATACTATATCGTTCCATTTGATTTTTAATAAGTTCAGGATTATCTTTATAATTTAAATAACCTCTTTCAGGAGTAATCCCCATATTTTTCTCTCCTAAATCGAATATGGTCTGAGCCTCTTGGTAGGCACAATCTCTTGAATCCAAAGAATTATTACCATGACTAAAGAATGCAACATTTGCATCACTCAAATATTCTTCTACCAATTTATTGACATCACCTTTAATAGTCATATTACCATCCACAAAAATACTATATTCATAATCTTGTAAATATCTATGTGGTAAAACCTTAAATCGTTTTGCGTTTCTATTGTTATCAGAATATAACGATAAACTATTTTCTTCATTAAAACATTCCCAGTCCCAATTTTCAGGTAATGTCTGTTTTATAGATTCATCATAACTACCAAAAATGGAAGTATATGCTACAGAGTTTGACATATAATTCCCTCTCTATCTATTAATACTTTATTTTGAGTTTTTGGATAAACCTTTCCTTTATAGTGTCCAATCTTTTCTAAAACTTTTAACTTACCATCTGAAATATACTCATCTATCAACTTTTTCAGTTCAGGAAACAAACCATAATCATCAAACATAATAATAGGTTTATCAAAGGTCATTATTGAATTATCCACATCACTTTTAACGTGGTCGTAATCATGAACACAATCAATAAAAACCACATCTACATTTTCTTCAAATTGCCACATTTGATTATACACATCCATCAGTTTAAATTCAACATTATCAAAATCCTTTAAATAATCTTTTGCATATTCCATTTTCTGCGGAGAAGAATCAACAGTTATTATCTTTTTAAACAATGGACTTAATATTTTTGTTCCGTAACCAAGTGAAGTTCCAATTTCAACCAATGTCTTATTTTTAAAATTATTACCATAAAAATCTATTACATCAGCTTTGAATTTCATTGATGTAGTAGTTTTAGATTCAGACTTACGAACTGAATTCAATAACATTTTTCTCTTTACTTCATCCCTTAAATAGTTTTCCCCTCTAACAAAATTATGTGCTATAGGAAATTGTCGTTGTACATCGTAGACATCTGAATATCTTGTAACTAATTGCATTGCCCCTGCCTGACTTCCAATATTTATTTTAGCCCTTGAACGAATATAAGTTTGAATCCTAAAGTCCATATGTCTCATATCAAGTGACTTCTCTATAAAATTAAATGAAGTTTCTTCTAATGGAACTGTAGAATAATAAAAATACTTTAATTTTGGATCTAAAATATCACAAATATTCTTATCTTGTGAAAAATCATACCTATCGGATATTAAAAAACAACCAAATTCACTTTCACCAACGGCATCGTGGATGATATCATCTCCTAACTTTTTCTCCTCATCTGACCAATACATTTCTGGTTGTGAATCACTCATTTCTTCTTCTGTGAATTGCCAAAACTTCAACATTTGTTCTACCAATGGAACATCTATATTATCATTATCATATATTCTGTAATGGTCGTGGAATACCTCATCCTTTATCTCGTCAACAAATTCATCGACATAAGGATTGTTATCAAAAATCTTTTTAGCGTTAGAAAGTGGATTACTCCACGCTGTCCAATTAGTTTGAATTTGACCAAATAAATGATTAAGTAATTTTTCTGAAGGAACATACACCTTACACTCTGGGTACTTCTCTTTCAATAATCGTGGCATTGCAGATATAATTCCCCAATCACCAATTCCGTGAGCGGTTCTCATAACCATAAACTCTTGTTTATCTAAGTACTCATCGGGTATGGCCCATCCCTCTGATTTCTCAAATCCCAACTTTTTAACTTCATCTACATTATAAAGTTTATTGTCTACGATTCTCCAAAATATCACTCTGAATACCTGCCGTGTTGAGAGTTATTCCACAATCTTTCATATAAATAAAAATATACTATCCCCGTTACATTCATAATTACTGCATTATAAAGTGGTATCTCGGTTAATCCTAATGCTAATATCATCCAAGAATTGCTGAAAGCTACAACTCTCCAACCAATAGATTTTCTTACTGACCTTTCACGGGTTTCTTTAAACATCTACCAACTCACTTCCCAATCATCAAACTCGGCGGCTATACAATCTACTTTATAATCTTTTCTTCCACCATCTTTAAGTTGATCTTGTATAATATTCTTAGCAGTATTTCTAATACCATTTAATCCATGAGTTAATCCAAGATTTCCATCACCTTCACCTGCTCTGTACTTTGTCTCGTTATGCCATATATGTAGATTCATCTGTGCCAATACTATGATTGCCCTAATCATTTCCCCACTTGGTTTTTCCCAATTCATCAATTCATTTAGGTCGTGAACTATGTCTTTTATTTCTTCAGCATATTCTTCTTTATGTTCTGGTATAAAGACTTCCTTTAACTGAACGATGGAAAGTCTATCTATTAATTCACTAATTGTTGGTAAGTATTTTCTCATATAACTTATTCTGTTGTTCTTGTTTATCTATTGTTTTGTGATGATATAACGATAATTCTTCTTGTGGTGGTAAATGTGCATAAGTTTTACAACCATTAATATATTCATGAACTGGTCTTACCCATCTTATCTTTTCATCATTACGAAATACTCGTGCTTGATAATCTGGATAATTTACCCAACCTTTTTCTGATACTCTCCATCCCCACTTCATGCGGTGTTCTTCGGTAAATCCTTCTACTGTATTTACTCGTGGAATCCATACTAAATCTACATCATTTGTTTCTAACATCTCTGGTAAAATATCAACGAGATTCTCATGTGGAATCTCATCTGCATCTATATGGAAAATATAATCTCCATCACAATTTTCTATAACTGAATTCTTTTGGGCTGAAAAATCACCTTCAAGTTTTCTTTGGTATATCTTTATAATTTTGGCATGTCCATATTGTTGTGACCACGACTGTAAAACAAATTGGGTATCTTCGTTAGAGTAATCATCACAAATAACTATCTCATCTTCTTCTTGTGTTTTATGGATGAGGAATTCTAATAACTTATTTAATTCATCTGCTTCATTATGAACGGTGATCCCATAACTAATTTTCATCTTCTAATAACCCAAATTTCTTCTTCAAATTAGTATCCATTACTTTAATAAAGTTATAATTACAAAGTTCAACTCGTGAAATATTCGATATACTAAAAGTTTTATAAATACCAGGTAATTGTTTTTGAAGTTGTTTTATCTCTTTATCATAATATGCTGTATTGCGACCAGTAATTAACATTCGTTGGTGTTCAAGTTCTGCATCTAATCTTCTTTCAACTCCTTCTGAACGAGATAGTAATTTCTTCATATGAATAACAGGTATTTCATCTAAATCCAAACAATGCAATAAATATTTTAATTTACCTCCTGATGTTTTAGCATACACATTCAGAGCCAATACTATGTATCTATCTTTAGTAGATGTTTTACTTTTATATCTCACTTCGTAAACATCACCACGGTTCATCTGTTTTGGGTCGGGGAAAGTTTTCTTATCTAATATAAGGTTTTGATGTTGTACAAAATATCCCATTATAATGTTTGACTTTCCAATTCAATTGATTTTTGTTCGCCGGGAACATCTTTTGTTATCCCCATCTTTTTGCAAGCATCAATAAATTCATATTGACCAAATGTTTCTGCATTTTCTACATCTAACTTTTCAGTATAAAATTCTCCATCCTTGTCTGGAATTGGATATTGTTTTTGTTCTTTTTTTGGTACTTCTACAACTTCTGCATATTTCCAAACCCATTCTTCCACACTCCCTTCAGGAAAAATTATACCTTTAGATCCCATATTAACAACTGATGGATACCAATAAATTTCTCGTTCTTCATCAAGAAATTTTAATTCTTGCACGAGTTTAGATGTACCTTCAATTTCATGCACACTATCTTTTGTATAATATGAACTACTCATAAATCCACAATTAAAACACATATATGATTTAAAATCTGGTTGTGTATCTTCAAAACACGAATCTGCATCATAACATACTGGACAATCTATTACTTTTTCCATATCATTTCACCTTTTTTAATTTTGGAAGTTCTAATTTAGGTGGCTCTTCAGTTTTACTAATTTTTTTTAATTTTGGAAGATTCAACTTAACCTCTTTTGGTTGTTCTTCAAATTTTGGTAAATATTGATCCAAAATTTTTTCAAATTTCTTAGTCATCATATCAAGTGAAAATTTAGTTTGATTTTTAATTGCAAGTCTTTTTGACCTTACTATATATTTACTATAATTATCAAATATATCCTTTAACATTTTAGAAGCATAATTATAATTTACCGTAAACCATTGTGTTCCTTCTACATGCATTCCTTTCATTAAAGATTCTGGTTTAACATCATTAAGACTTCCAGGTAACATTACAGCATTTTTACTATCCAAAAAATCTACGTGACCACTCCAATTAGGAGCTATAACTGGTTTCTCACTTAGTGATGCTTCAAGTAATGGCCGGCCAAATCCTTCACCGTGTGTAAATGAAACATGGGACTTTACTTTTGGATGGTTGTATAAACCATTCATTTCTTCATCCTCTAACTCTCCGTGTAATACATAAATATTTGGAAGTCTACCATCAACTGTATTTTTAATCTGTACAATCTTGTTAAGTATATCCTCTCTATCTAATATAGATGGTGTGGCTCCTGATGTTTTAAGAAGAAGGGCTGGTGATTTCTTTTTATTCTTAAATGTTTCCAAGAACGTTTTTACTAACATACCAGTATCTTTTCTATCATTTCCAAGACTACCCTGTAACCAATGTCCTACAAATAAGAAACAGAAATCTTCTTTTATTTCTTCAAGAGTATCTACAAGGTCTTTAGAAAACTCCTTGGTTGGTTTATAAATATTAGTGTCTGCACCCTCAAATAAAACTTCAACTGGTGATTGACATTTAAGTTCACCAATTTTTTCTTTAGTTTGGTCATTATGTTTATCAAATACAGTTTTTAATAAACTTTCTTTAATAAAATTTGCAGGAACTATATTCAAATTCATTCTATTTAATCCCTCTATCCATTCATGTGGACAAACCGTAGTTTCAAGTCCGGCGGTAATTCCAATATTAAATTTTCCAATCTGTTGAAACTCGTTTGGAACTACAATGTGAATGTGAACATCTGGTTGCCTATCTAAATTGGGATGTGGGATTATTCTCTGTATAATAGGAACATCATTTGGATCCTTTTCATCTAATGCATTTTGTGGTGTTCCACCCCAACGTACTGGCCATATTTTTACATCAAACTTATCCATTGCAATTAATGACCTACATATATCCCTACTATGTGAACCATAACCACTTCGAGTGCCTACAGGTGCTGTATACCTCTTTATTTTTTAAATGCTGGTGATAACAACTTTTTAAATCCGTTTACAACCTTTGTCCAAAATACATCACCTGGATTAATCGTTCTACGATCTGTTGCTTTCCGTCTTGGTGTAGTTTTTCTTGATGCTGATTTCTTCATTGCCGTTTTCTTTGTTCTTGGCATTTTATTCTCCTTATGCTTTATAAAGTGTAAATCTTTTTCGTGGTGTCCACTTTTCAAATGCCATATCCATATCATGAACAAATCGTTCACACATAAGTTTACAAGACATTCCAATTTCTTCTTGTAACATCCACTCTCTACCTTTTAATCCTGACTCTTTACGTTCTTCTTTTGGTGTATCATACCATTCTTTAAGTCTATCTGCTACATCATCCCATCTACACCTATCGTCAAAAATATATGGTGTTGGTATTGAACCTTGTAATGAACGATT
>LWDU01040446.1_pt2 | contig 21667 bp, 18 predicted proteins | sample 727161 | NCBI WGS metagenome assembly LWDU01 (sample SAMN04566230, study PRJNA314399) | hydrothermal vent metagenome | isolation source: deep sea hydrothermal plume seawater | place: Mexico: Gulf of California, Guaymas Basin | collected 2004-07-11
GGGCTGTTCGACGGCCATAATGCGCTGTGACGAGGATGGCGAACACCGTGAGGTGGGATTACATTGGACGGCAACAAGACATCGGGCGTACTCACGCTTGACGAACTGATCGCTTTTAATGATGAGCTGATCGCTCTTCAGAACGCCGGGCTTCCACTGCCGGACGGACTGAGGGTGGCTGCTGATGTAAGGGGACGTGTTGGACGTTACTCGGCCGAAATCGCCGAACGTCTCGAAGCGGGGGAATCACTGGAGTCTATTATCGCTGATGATTCACTCGGTTTTGGCACATTCTATCGCTCACTACTGAAAGTGGGTTTTCGCAGTGGCGATCTGGGGTGGGCGTTAGCAACTGCCGACCGAGTTCTCAACCGGCGGCGGCGTGCGCAAGAATCGTTGCAACTAGCGGTCATTTATGCCAGTGTCGTCTACGTTGTCGGCGCCGTGGGACTTTGCTTCCTCCTTTGGACAGCCATTCCCCCCCTTATCGTTCAATTTCAGGACATTCGTTCACAAGATCACTTTGCTTTCCAGTTGATTACGGCGGCATACGCTTGTCGTTGGGGATTTGTCATCGGCTTTGTGTTGTTTGGTTTGATATCCATAGCTCGACACTTTTTGCAGCGGCCCAAACAGCGAACCAGTCGAATCGCTCGTTGGGAGAGCACGGCAGTTCAGAGCGAAGTACTTGCCCGATTACTGCAACGGAACGTTTCAGAGAGCGAGGCAGTGGAACTTGCTCAGACAATGGGCAATATCGCCGGTCGATCGGTCGAGCTGCCAAGGGTGATCGCGACCGTGTTAGAGCATCATCGCGAAGATTCCGATCTGCCGCACCGATTGCAGACAGTGACTCGTGTCTACCGTGAAAAAGCCGATGTTTATTCGGTTGCCAAAGCCGGTTCTCCGATGCTTATCAGTGCCGCGGTAGGTGGCTGTCTCGCCGCATCCTACGTCCTGTTGGTCTTCGTTCCCTGGTACAAGTTACTCACTGAATTGGCTCGCGCCATTTGATCTTGGATTAGTCAAACATCGATGCCCCGATTCAAATACGAAGCGATTGACGTACACGGAAAACGATACCTTGGGGAGATGGTCACTCCAACGGAATCCGCGTTGCGTCGGACGCTGTCGGAACAACACCTGCAACTCGTTGCGTTTCATGCGATCGATCGAACCTCCGACTCGCCGGCGCGATTGACGCGTCGGGAAGCGGAAGAACTACTCCGTGAGGTCGCGGCGTTGACGGCAGTTGGCGACTCGCTTGTCGTCGGACTCGTTACCGCGGCCGACGAGTCGGAGTCGCGGCGTACCGCGCGAGTCATGCGGCTCATGGCATCCTATTTGGCTCGCGGAAACTCGCTCGCAGACGCGGTGGAACATATCGGTGATAGTTTGCCGGATGAACTGAAGGCGGTGATGGCTTCGGCCACCCAGACCGACCAGATTTCGGAAGCGCTGGTGGAGTTAATGGCCATCCAGGTGAGTCATCGAGAGTCGTGGCGACGACTGCTCATTGACATTGCCTATCCAATTTTAGTGTTGTGTACCGCGGTGCTGATCTTCACATCGATTGTTTTCTTCGTCGTTCCGCCGTTCAAGGAGATATTCAACGACTTTGCGATTAGTTTGCCGGCGACGACGGAGGTGCTATTTTGGTGGCACGATTCCGGCATCTGGTATCTGTTGGCTTCCAGCCTGTTGGCGATGGGCTTGGTGGTGACGATTCCGCTAGTGGTGGGACCGGCAACCACGAGGCGGTTGCTGCAAACGATGCCAATCGTCGGTCCAATTGTGGCATGGTCGAACGCCGCTCGATGGACACGATCTTTGTCAGTCTTGATCCAATACAAGGTCCCATTACACGAGGCACTCGCATTGACGGCGCGTGGTCAGGTGGATGCAAACCTTGCAGAATTCTCTTACCTGGCAGCTGCGCGAGTTCAGTCCGGCGACGACCTGACCCAGATCATCCGCGGCTCTCAAGCTGTGCCGCAAGTCATCGCTCCGTTCACACAGTGGGGAGCTCAACAAAATGACTTGGCGGCCGGCCTTCGAGAAGTGTCAACAGTGCTGGCTGAGCAGGCGAAGATTCGTGCAAGTGGCTTCCAAATGATGGTTGCACCGGTTGCTTTTTATCTCATCCTGTTCGTCGCATCCATCACCATCGGTGGACTCATGCTTCCGATGTTTTCGTTACTCTCTGGCCTTGGTGGATGGTAGGAGAGAAACATGGTTCATGTATTGCCGACCACACTGCTCGTCGCGACAGGAATGTTCGTATTTGGATTTGGGTTGTTATGGGCGACGGGGTTTGTTTTTGCCGGACAACGAGGCAGGGACTATGCATCAACGGCGTTTCTTCTGAGGGCGGCCGGCGCCGTGATCATGATTCTGTCCGGGTCATGCTATTTAGGGGCATCGTTGGGCTGGGGTGCGATTCTCTGCGTACTCATGGCACCGTTCATTGTTGTCATCATGTGGCTCCGCGCTCTATCCCATCAGCGGCGATGCCTGCTCCAGATCACGGCCCGCGCCGCAACTCTCGGAATTTCGGCCACTGAGATCTTGGAAGCGTATCGTATCGACCAGTCCAATCAGTGGTCGCGAAGTTGCACCGTCTTACTGCATCACTTACGCCGTGGGTTCGGGTTGGGCGAATCCATTGGGCGTACGTTTTGGTTTATGCCAACTGATGCCCACGTCGCGACGCGCTGCCTATTGCACACCGACGACATGGGTGAGTTGCTTTCCGAGAGTCTGGCCCCAGAGGACCCCTTACACCAAGCCTTGCGACGAATGGCGGAAATAGTACTCTACCTGGGGTGTGTCTTGGCAGTTTTGATGCTAATCATCTCAGGTATGATCGTGTTCATCGTGCCTCAGTTTCGGATGGTGTTTGACGACTTCTCGATCGAGCTGCCGGCGTTGTCGAAGTTTGCCTTCGAGATCGTGCCACCCATCTTCCTTGTGATGTCCGGTCCCATCATGTTGTGCCTATCCGCCATCATCTTGTGGGGAATCTGCCTGTACTTCGACGTCATTCCGTCATCAGTCCCCGTCATTGACCGTCTTAGCAATCGATTGAATGTCTCGCGACTGTTGGCAATCTTAGGTCGTGATGTTCGGCGTGGCGAAGGTATTACCACGACGCTCGACCGTCTTGGCCGGTTCTATCCGCACCGTTACTTCGCCCGCAAGGTCGCTCGAGTTGCCAATCTAGTCTGCGGTGGCATGGTATGGATCGACGCCTTGAGTAAAGAGAAACTGTTGGCCACATCGGAGGCAACCGCCTTGAGATCAGCAGAGAAAGCCGACAATCTTGACTGGGCGTTAACAGCCATTTCTGAATCCATTCGTCGCAAGGTTGTCCGGAGGATGCACCGCATGCTGGGTCTGCTGGGCCCGTTGTCCATTGTCGTGCTGGCCTCCATTATTGGATTATTTGTCATAGGCTTTATGGAGCCACTCATCGAGTTGATATACCAGTTGCCGAGAGTTTCGGAATGAATGACAAAATGCTGATGCATCGACAGCCAGGCCGACGCCCGCGACGCGGCTCCCTGATGATGGAGGCTGCCTTTGCAGTCGCAATTCTCCTCGTAGGCCTATCTTCGTTGGCACAGTGGAACTCAAGCATTCAGAGGTTTGCGCGACAAATGCAGAATCGCGAGTCCGCCCTGTTGCTTTGCTCGAATGTGATCGCGATTGTGACTGCCATCGACTACACGAAACTTGACGAGTTCATCGTCAATGATCGAGTGCTCGCCCAGTCCGGCGTAGACGTTTCCAGACTATCAGGTGTCGAGGTCACGGTAGATGTTCGAGAAATTGACGGTGGTAAACGATTGGTGGCGAGAGTGTCGTGGGCCAATGGTTCGGATCGTCCCATGAACGTTGCGCTAACACGTTGGCGGTATCCGATTAGGGAGACGCAATAATGGAGCGCCAACTGCATTTCAGGCGGCCCAATCGGGCGCGTCGCAAATCCGCCGGTCGCCTCGGTTTCACGCTCATCGAAATCTTGGCTTACTTGCCGCTGTTTGTCGGTTTGATGTCGGTAACGGCTCAGTTGATCTACCGAACCAGTCAACAACAACGACATGTCATCGACGAGACGGAAATTCGAGCCAATATCGACCGGATGGCCGGGGATCTACGCAGCGACGTGCGGGATGCTATCGAACTGGTGGTGGACGTAGCAACGCCAACACGGCTGATTATCACGGCGCCGCAGAGTCTGCGCGTGGTCTATGAACAGGATGGAAATCGCGTCGTGAGAAAAGTGTTGACGGAGAATGGAATGACACCTCTACAGTTGGAGACGTACGATTTTCGTCGCGAGCAAGTCCAAGTTTTATGGACAATCGATCGGCCCGTTGTTACGCTCCGAGTGCAGCGACAGCTTGAGCTCTCCGCTTTCCCCGGTCCAGTCGTTACGATAAATGCGACGATGAGATCGCAGTCGTCGAACAGCAAACCATCCAGCGAATCCGAAGATGCCGAGTCCGATAATTTGAGTTCGGAGGAGGTGAAATAATGAAAAAACGGATAGCTCATTCGCGGAATCAACGACGGGGCGCGATCATCGTGCTTGTCTTGGTCGGCGTGACGATTGCCGCATTGACTAGTCTGGCAATGACCCGTCGCCAAATCACTCGCTTTCGTTTTCAGCGGCAAGTCGAACGTGATAGACAGGCTGAACTGCTGATGGAGTCGATTCGGGACCGTGTCGCGTGGCGGCTGCTGTCGGACGACAACTATACGGGCGAAATGGTCGTTTGGCAGCCGGCCGACTCCGGTATGAACGAACCGGCGGAGCTTGTTGTCAACGTTGAAACGACCGAGGGAGAGTGGTCGGTAGAAGTTGTTGTTCAATACGGTGTTGAGGATCCTCATCTAGCTCGTCGTCGTTTGGATTGGGTGATAACGCGGCCACAGGACTAGAGCATTGATAATTGGAGTTTTGACGTGAAGACTCATTGGAGACCAGAAATGAACTGTAGCATTGCTCAAGAACATCACTTTTCCACATCCCGCCGGCGACGCGCGTTCACATTGGTCGAGTTATTGGTGGTGATTGCCATCATCGGCGTACTCGTTTCCCTGCTGCTCCCAGCGGTTCAAGCAGCTCGTGAAGCGGCGCGACGGCTGAGCTGTTCGAACAACCTCGCCCAGTTGATCATTGCCGTTCAAAACTACGAGATGGCGCAAACGACCTTCCCGATTGGCACCGTAAATGCGGCCGGGCCGATATTACACACCGCCCAGGGGTACCACCACAATTGGCTGACCGCCACGCTGCCCTATTGGGAACAATACAATGCGGCTCGTGCGGTCGATTATACGGTCGGTGTCTACCACAAGAACAACGCCGAAGTGCGGTCGCTTCATTTGCAGGGACTGGAGTGCCCAAGCGATAATCTGAACTTTGTAGCTCGGTCAAATTATGTGGGGATGCACCATCACACGTCTGCACCGATCGATACTTGGAATTCGGGTACCTTTGTGCTGAACCGGGCCAATCGAGTGCTCGATATTCGTGATGGCCTGTCACAAACGCTATTCATATCGGAGAAGCGTATTGTTGGTGGTGACCCGTATGCTGACCTGGGTTGGATGTCTGGTACACGGGCAACTCTCCGCAACATGAGTGAGTTGAACCGCCCTTTAGGGAGATTGGTCGCTGCGCCGCCACCAGCTGCACAACTACCCGGTCTCGACCTGCCCGTCTCGCCAAGCTCCATTGGGCCAGGTGGAATCGTTGAGGCCGAAGGAGAATCCTCACCTGGTGGCGTTGAAGGCGCGATTGGGGCGGTGGCAGATGCGGCGGCCCGAAACGGCGCCGGGCAAGAGAGTAAACCTGGAGGCAGCGACATTGACAACCAAGACCCCTTGGCTGACAAGACGGCAAGGCCGTTTGTCGACCCGGCCATTTTGGCCAAGGCGACACCTGTGGGTGGACTGTCAAGCAACCATCGAGGCGGTGTCAACGCAGCATTCGGCGATGGAGCTATTCGCTTTTTATCGGAATCCACGGATACCTTGACGCTGCAGCAGCTCGTTCATCGCGCCGACGGAAGGCTGCTACGAAAACGTTTTTAATTGGGCCATTTGACCCGACACAAAAAGCGTAATCCACATTCTGCCGTCGTTCGCCAGACTTCTGTTCTCTGTCGCGACACTTACCAACACTGAGAAAAAACACTCCACTTCTCTGCTGTGCGCCGTTCTATGAACACGATGACACTGTGTTGCAATAGAGGGTGTTGAAATAGAGCCGCCGGCTCCACCAGTGCCCTAGCTTTGGCTAGGCAACGGTTCTCGTGATTGGCAAGAACCTGAGGCTAGCGCCTTCGGCTCAAAAAACACTGGCAAAGCCAGTGCCACACATTAAATCAACCCGAGCAGCATCATGGGGCGCTGGCCCTCAAACGCCCAAACCTCCCACCTATTTACCCTGCCTTGCCAAGGCTTCCGTTCGACCGCCTGGACCGTTACACTAATATGTTTTCCCTGAAGCCATTAATGCACCAGAGAGTGAACGAATATGTCAGCGATGGATTGGGTAAGTGGACGAGTGTTCCAATTCGTGCACGGTAACAATCTGGTCTACAACACGTGTTGGGAGGATCCTCGCCTTGACCGTGTGGCCTTGGAGCTAGGTCCGAAAGACAACGTGATGGTGATCACGTCGGCTGGCTGTAACGCTTTGGATTATGCGTTGTGTTCTCCGAACCACGTTTACGCGGTGGATATGAACCCTCGCCAGAACGCTCTTCTGGACTTAAAGCTAGCCGGCATCCAACATCTGGAATACGAAGACTTCTTCAAGATGTTTGGCCACGGTCGTCTTCAGGGTGTCGACCGGATCTACCAACAGAAGTTACGGCGTCACATTCAACCGTGGTCGCAAGAATTCTGGGACAAGCGAATCAAGTTCTTCGACAGTCGGCGACCTTTCTATTACCGCGGTACAACAGGTATGTTTGCCCGTTGGATTCGTGTTTATACCGATCGAGTGGCGAAGGTTCGCGATGAGATCGAAGGCATGCTCTGCGCTACTTCGCTTGACGAACAGCGCAGTTTCTACGAAAAGTTGCACGATCGATTTTGGTCGCGGAAGTTGAAGTTTCTGATGAACCGTGACACGACTCTCTCGGTGCTGGGCGTTCCCAAGGCGCAGCGACGGCAGATTGAGACTCAGTACGAAGGCGGTCTACTCAAGTTCATCAAGGACTGCGTCGACACGGTATTTGGCGGACTTCCCTTAAACGACAATTACTTCTGGCGAGTTTACCTGACCGGCAGTTATACACACGATTGTTGTCCCGAGTATCTCAAACCGGACAATTTTCAACTGCTCAAAGACTCGCACGCCCAGAAGATCAGCACCCATACAGATTCTGTGCAGGGATTCCTTGAGAAGCACGATGCCCCGATCTCTCGATTCGTGTTGCTGGATCACATGGATTGGTTATCAGGCCGGTTCTTTTCACTACTAGAGTTGGAATGGAAGGCCATTTTGGAGCGGGCATCGGGGATGGCTCGAATCCTTTGGCGAAGTGGTGGGCTTCGGACGGATTTCATTGACAGAATTCAAGTCACGGTGGACGGGCAGCGTCATACAATGAGACGCTAGCCGAAGAGCTGCACGAAAAGGACCGTGTACATACTTACGGTAGTTTCTATATCGCCGACTTGGCCGTTTGAGACGAATACGGTGCTCAACATTTGTTCGGTCCCTATTCGTTCCGCCACCACTAGATAGGTCACTTTGATGGGCTTGTTGTCCGATCTGAAAATTCTCTACCACATGACCATGAAGCCGATTCGTGGCCGAGACCACGCGGCGCGGCTGGAGAGTTTCTACGCTGGACAGGCCGACGCATACGATGATTTCCGCAAACGACTGCTCAAAGGCCGTGAAGAACTCTGGAACACGATTCCCTTTCCGGATCAAGGTCGCTGGATTGACATGGGCGGCGGAACCGGTGCAAATATCGATTTTTTTGGCGACCGTATCAAACAACTTAGTGAAGTACAGATTGTCGACCTCTCTCCGTCGCTACTCGGCGTTGCCCGAAAGCGGATTGAGGAGCGGCAATGGTCGAACGTGACGGCCGTCGAAGCCGACGCAACCACCTATCGGCCCAAAGGGGATGGCGTCGATGTGGTCACATTTTCCTACTCACTCACGATGATTCCCGATTGGTTCGCCGCGATTGACAACGCTTTGGCCATGTTGAAACCTGGTGGCGTGATCGGCATCGTCGATTTCTACGTCTCAAGGAAACACCCTCCGGACGGCCTCAAGCGACATCGCTGGTTTACGCGTTCGTTTTGGCCGATCTGGTTTGCCTATGACAACGTCTTCCCAACCAGAGATCACGTACCGTTCCTTCATCGAAAATTCGAACCGCTCTCTTTTGAAGAATGTCGCGCAAAGGTGCCGTACATGCCGTTCTTGCGGACGCCCTACTATCAGTTCGTTGGCAAGAAATCCACGTAGGAGTGAAGAATCGCACGGACCCTTCTTCATTGGCAGCTAACCCTAAAAACAGCTGTTCCGTGTCAACCCATTCACGATTAATCACATGGCTCGAATCGTCTTGGCAATGTCTGGCGGTGTTGATAGTAGCGTGGCCGCTCATCTCCTAGTTCAACAGGGCCATGACGTCATCGGTGTCTTCATGCGTCACGGCGAAGAGGCCGTTGAGGCGTGTACGGTAGATGGGGAGTCATCGGCGATTCTGAACGTGTTGGATCCGCGTGCCGATCACAAGCAAGGCTGTTGCAGCGCATCCGACGCTGCGGACGCGCGCCGTATCGCCGCCCAACTGTCGATTCCGTTCTACGCGCTGAACCTAGAAGGCGAGTTCCGCCGTATCATCGATTACTTCGTGGACGAATACCTGGCTGCACGGACTCCTAATCCATGTGTCATGTGCAATAACTGGATCAAGTTCGGCAAGCTGTTCGACTACGCAGATAGCGTGGGAGCCGAATATGTCGCCACGGGCCACTATGCGCAACTGCTAAGCGATGCCGACGGTGAGTTGTCAATTCAACGGGGAGTCGATCAAGACAAGGATCAGTCGTACGTGTTATTCGGAATTCGGTGTGAATACGTGCCGCGAATGATGCTACCGATCGGGAAATACAAGAAGACGGAAATTCGCGAGCTTGCCAGCCAACTGGGAATGCGAGTTGCCGACAAGAAAGACAGCCAGGAAATCTGCTTTGTGACGTCCGGACATCACGGCCAGTTCGTGCAGAGCCGCAAGCCGGCTGATACGGCGGGAGAAATTGTCACCACCGAGGGTCGTGTAGTCGGGCAGCATCAGGGAATTGAACGTTACACGATCGGTCAACGCAAAGGACTGGGAGTCGCCATGGGTGATCCCTACTACGTTGTGAAGATCGACTCTGTCTCGCGACGAGTTGTTATTGGTACCTACAACGAACTCGAAACTGTTCGACTTGTTGCCAAGGATTGCAACTGGTTGCTGCGGCCACCCAGCGAGACCTTTCGCTGTGATGCGATGATCCGATACAACAGTCGCGCCATGCCGGCGACGGCAAAATTGACTGGAGAGCAACTCGAGGTTGAATTCGATGAACCGTGTTACGGCGTGGCACCGGGCCAGGCCGTTGTGCTGTACGATGGCGATCGCGTACGCGGTGGCGGTTGGATCTTATAGATCAAGAGAGACGACGAGTCACTGATGGCTAGCGATTTTTGGGTTTGGTCACGTTCGGCGACCGTGACCTACTGTGGCAACTTCTCTTTGGAACGCAGCCAGATTCGCCAGAGGCGGTTATTCGTTTTCCCCCAGTAGATGCGAACGTCGGCGACTTCGGCTCTTAGCGGGAAGGAGTCGGCATAGTCGCCGACAAGTGAGCCGGAATCGGCGCCCAGGCTTAGACCATCGGACGGTCGTCCGGTAATCAGAAACAGTTTTTTCGTCGCGACGGATTCGCCATTGACATAGATGGTTGCCCCGCCATCAGCGTCTAACGATGCGGCAACGTGAGTCCAATCCTCCGTCTCAATCGCCGCGGGAGCTGCAAGTTGGCCTCCTTGTCCGTCGCTGCGGAGGGCAAGGGTCGGGACACCCTTTTTCAGGTACAGACTATATCCTAAGCTCTCGCCACCTTGGGCCAGCAAGACACCGTTGGGATCGGCGGACCGTAGCCAGCCACCGACGGTGAACGGACGAACCGACGGGTCGACCTCATTGGAGGACGGCTCCCTCACAGCAGGACTCTTTCCATCGAGGATCAGGACCTTTGGTTTCTCGTCGGCATAGCCGAATTGACGTACCATCTTGGTGCGTACGTTCCTCGCTCGGTCAGCTTGTAAGTCAACGACAGGGCCATCGTCCTTATACTTCTTTCGAATCTCGGTCAGCCGGACCTTCATCATCTTCAGCACATCAGCGTGTGCTGGATCCGAATAGACGCTCTTCATCTCGTTTGGATCCTTCTTCAAATCGTATAACTCCCACTCATCCAAATTATAAAAGTGAATCAGCTTATAGCGATCGGTCCGCACTCCCAAGTGCCTTCGGACGGAGTGTGCACCGGGATACTCGTAATAGTGGTAGTAGACTGAATCGCGCCAAGTACTGGGAGTCTTCTGTTGCAATACCGGGATCAAGCTCTTTCCCTGCATGTCTGGCGGGATTGGCTGTCCCGCGATCTCCAAGAACGTCTCGGCAAAGTCGAGGTTCATCGCCATATCGGTGGTCACACTCCCCGGCTCCGTAACGCCGGGCCAACGCACCATCAGCGGCGTACGAAACGACTCTTCATACATCCAGCGTTTGTCGAACCATCCATGCTCGCCCAAGTACCAACCCTGATCGGAGGTGTAGAACACGACTGTGTTTTCCGACAATCCAGATTCGTCGAGATAGTCGAGCACACGACCAACATTCGCGTCCACGGAGTCGATGCACCGCAAATAGTCTTTAACGTATCGTTGATACTTCCAGCGAACGAGATCTTTGCCCTCGAGTTGGGATTCAAGAAACGCCTTGTTCTTTGGTTCGTAGGCTGCGTCCCATAGTTCACGTTGTTCTGGCGTCAGTTTGGGCGGCACTAACTTGAGATCGTTCGGATTGAGATGACGCTCGATCGTCATTTGTTGGGTCTTGGCTGGAGTGCCACGGCCCTCGTAGTCATCGAATAGTGTCGCTGGTTCGGCGATTGTTTCGCCGTCATATTTTGTCAGGTACTTCGGGCCGGGCTGCCAGTTGCGATGAGGCGCCTTGTGTTGGTAAACGAGATAAAACGGCTTTTCCGCGTTCCGCTTGTTCTTGAGCCAATCGAGTGCCAAGTCCGTGATAATGTCTGTCGTGTATCCCGTGTGCCGGACGATTCCCTCGGGCGTCTTCATCGGAGGATTATAGTACGGCCCCTGCCCCTGCAAGATGTGCCAATAATCGAATCCCGTTGGGTCGCTTCGCAGGTGCCATTTTCCGACCACCGCAGTTTGGTATCCGGCCGCCTGTAGCAGTTTGGAAACGGTCTGTTGCCCGCCATCGAACGTGTTGCCATTGCGAGTGAATCCGTTCAAATGGCTGTACTTCCCAGTCAAAATCACAGCGCGACACGGACCACAAATAGAATTCGTTACGAAACAACGATCAAAACGCATTCCACCTTTGGCGATGCGATCCAGGTTGGGAGTCTTATTGACTTTACTTCCATAACAGCCCAACGCTTGGTAGCCGTGATCGTCGCTCATGATGAACAGAATATTGGGCCGAGTCTCCTTCCCATACCCGTCTTGGTTCGCCGTGTGGAGAGCGACTGTAAGTACAAATACAAGAACGGTAGCTGAGCGGATTCTCTTCATGCGAATCTCTCGAGATAAGAATCAAAGCGTGCGTCGAACTATGGATCGTTTTCCGTTTTTGCGCTGGGCGTGACATCGATCACCACGGCAATCGGGTTGGACGCAAATGTCTGCTGAGGTTTCTTTGCGTTTGGCGCCCAAGTGGCGATCAACTGGAGCTTCTCTAGCTTAGCCGGCTTCGCTTTATCGGTGAATGCAACGGATAACTCGAAGTTACTTTTCCCGGCAGGTACTTCAACGTTGGGAACTTGATAGCCATCCGGCAGTCCCTTGATGGTCACTTGTACTGCAGTATCAAAATCGTCACGGCGGTGAATGATCCCAATCAGTTTTCCTGCCTCACCTTCTCCGGCAACTGCCTTGATCTCTGCGGCGCTGGACAGCTCGAGGCGAAAAGGAGCAGCTGCCTGAAGTACGTTTACCGATGCGTATGCGGTGGCCAGTACTTTTTTGCTATCAGCCGATAACAACTCAGCTGCCAGTGCCACTTGCCATGGCTGTGCCGGAAGGTCCGTTGGAATTTGCAGCTGGACCGTTCCAGTGGACTTATCCGCTCCCCACATCGTCTCTCCCTCGACACGGAGAGTGCGATCGACATCGTCAACTTGTTGGTCTTTGTTTTTTACCTTGATCTTCTTTTTCGGCATCGGTTGGTTGGAGATGAGCCGAATGCGAATCGGACCTTCCCCTCCGCTCAACCGTTTGATCTCAAGCGGAAGCGCAATCTGTTGCCCCATGTGCGGTGAATTTGGAATGGTCAGATCGCTCAACTCGACTGGCGTCGCGCTTATGGTTGATACGGCCAAGTCGTGGCTGGCACCTGGCACCACCTGATCCTGCGGGATCGCTGCGTCAACTTGCGCCAACGACGCGATGACTCTGCCGTCCTGTTCACCCTGGCCGCGAAGCAAAAAGGACTCCGCGACAGCAGCAGTCCGATGCAGCATCACAAGTGATTGGGTCGCCCCCGGCGGGATCACCGGATTCTCGACTTCGACATTTGACTTGCCTCCGTCGAACGTCATGGTCGAGAGATTGATCGGACCTCCATACCCGCGTCGCTGGACAGCAACCAACACTAGTTGTCGAGCCCCGTCGGGGATGTTGATCTCGGCTTTGACGATTTTCAACGAGAACTCGGGATTGCCAACGGGCTCGACCGCGATCCGGTAGACGTGTAATAGGCTGCCTCTGTGCGTCACATCCCGAATCTCGACATCTACCTCGCTCACCCCATTGGCGATCTTCACTTGAACCACTGCGTCGGTATTGGATCCGTTATCGTCGTTCTGACCCAGGACCTTGCCCTTCACGTCACGAACTGTCAGCACGGGATCGAGGCGAGATCCGACCCGATGAGACAAGACTTTGAACCGCAGCGTTTGTCCTGCGGTGACTGGGACTCGAAAGAGGTCGACCTGATCGGCCTCGTCGATGCGTCCGTTGATTCCCAGAGGTGGGCTGGGCAGTGCACCTTCGCTGCCCTCGATCCACTCTGGATATCCGCTGACAACGACTTGAGGTAAGGGTCCACTGACCGTAACACTCTGCTGTGGACTTGCGACTCCGATGCCGGGAAACCCAGCGGTGTTCCAGAGTTTCATCGGAGGTGTTTCGATGTTGGTGTCAACAAAAACGTGCGGCACATTTGCGGCAGTTTGGACGGCCAGCGGAAACGTCATCGTCGCGTATTGAAAGCTGCCGACCTTTAGCCGAAAAGGCGAGGCAGGAGCCTTGTAGACCAAGTCGTGAAGTAGCAGTGTGTACTCGCCGGAAACTGGTGCTGTGGCGGACAACCTCGCATCACCTTGTGGTGCCGACCGATAACGGCCCCATGAGATCTGTACGCCACGCGGATCAAGGAGTTGCAAAACCGGTCGTGCCTGACCACCGAGGCGGCGGCATTCAACCTCGGCAACCAACTCCATCCCAGCTTCAACCTGGAAGCGTGTTTGTAATATGTTGCCGCCGGTCAGCATCCCCGAAAGAGTGGTGGGCATCTTGGCGATGGACTCTTGAAACGCTAATTGTGGCATGGTGTCCACGCCGGCAATCCAGGCGTTGGAAATGCCCGCTTCGTTGGCCACACGAAAACGGTACAGGCCGCAGATCGCCTCCGCAGCAACTTCAACTCGAAACTGCAACTCGCCAGCGGTCGCCTTGACAACCGTTTGCCTCGTGATCAGCGGAGATATTAATCGCGATTCGCCCCGATCCAACTCAGTCCCGCGTAACGTGATCATCGTCGAGCCACCGGCAGTCAAACCGCGAGGGCTGATCTGAGTAACTGTCGGCGCCGCCGTCGCGACTCCGAAATGGAACAGTACGAGACAGACAAAGACGATGGGGCGGGAGTTCATGGCGGGAACCTCGGCTTGCGTAAATGACAAAACCCAGCGGCCAGACGCCGATGGGTTCTGTGTCAAAAACCTGTCGTTTTGGAAACCGTAGGACCCGCGTTACTTGAGGCCTTCGAATGGGTCGGCGGACTTCTTTGTATCGCTAGGATCCACTTTAGGGGCGAACGGGTCCTCGAGCGGCAGACCCTTCAGTTCATCGGGGAAGTCCTCTGAGAATTCCATTTCGGCTTCACCACCAAATGAGGGCGGCGATGGAATCAGTCTTCCGAAGGCGCGGAAGATTCCGCTCAGTGCACCACCCGCTGGAGCACCAGCCCCAGGCGTCCTTGGTGGGTCGTTGGTCGGTAGTGCAAAGGGGTCACCCGGATCGGCAGGCTCACCACCGGGAATTGCGGATGGATCGTTCGGCTTCGTGGTATCCGCCGGCTTGTCGGCAGGAATTGCGAATGGATCGTTCGGCTTCGTGGTATCCGCCGGCTTGTCGGCAGGATCCGAAAACGGGTCCGCAGGCTTGACCGGATCGGCGGGCGCCGTCACGACGACGTCGTCGGCTGTTTCAGCTCCGCTGAATGGATCGTTCGGGTCGTCTGCCGCGACAGCAGGTAGATTCGGTACGACGGGCTTGCGAGTTTTGTCCAACAACGCATCGCTTTCGGCGTCCTGGAATTGCTTATACTTGATCTTGTCGATTTGTAGCTTTTTCGCTCGCAATTCAAGGCGAGCAGTTCGGCGCAATCGTTCAATCTCCAGCCGCACGGAACCCTGCACGCGTTCCAGCGCAAAGGAGATGTTGTATTTTCGATCCGACCCCATCACCTCTAACTCGGCAGCCGTCTTAAAGTCGGCAGTCGCTTCGTCGGGACGACCGAGTGAATGTTGGGCTAACCCACGAAAGAAATAAGCTCGCGGATCTTTTTTGCTTTGTTCGATTGAACTGTTAAGCAACTCAAAAGCCTCCTTGGGCTGCTTTGCATGGTAGGCGTGGACGCCCTGGCCGTAGAGCTCCGCGGCCAAATCGTCTTGGGCGACCGCCGGGATTGTGTTTACGAGCCCCAAGGCAAACAATGTGAGTGAGATCCGAACCCTAGACATGACACAAAGTCCTCCGACGTAAACGTGCCGTAATGAATGGATCGATAGTCGCGTGCCAGCCTTGCGGACTACACACGATTTCGCTGGATGTACTTTCGAGCAGTACGTATGACTCCTATCGTAGTTTCCATGATCTTTCGAAGCAAGTAACCCTGCCGGAGACGAATCTGTGGTCGGCGTGAACACCCCTCTGTCGAGGTACGACCGGGCTCGGTCTTATCAATGGAATTATGATCACGCTCCAAATCAGTTGCCCGATTTGGAAGTCCCGCCCTATCGCGGTTCGTGGCGTCTTTGCGGTCTACCCGTGAATTCACCGCTTGGAATCCCGGCGGGACCACTTCTCAACGGACGTTGGTGCCTCTACTACGCTCGCCTCGGCTTTGATCTTCTGACGTACAAGACCGTCCGCAGCGGATCCCGGCCTTGTTATGAATTGCCCAATCTCTTGCCTGTCGCCTGCGCGACCGTTGACGAACACCACCCGGAAGTTGACGAGTCTCCGGAGATGAATGGCAGCTGGGCCGTCTCTTTCGGCATGCCGTCGTCGGAAATCGAGGTATGGCAGCGCGACATACGAGCGACCAAGGCGGCGCTGGCTCCAGGACAACTTCTCTCGGTGTCCGTTGTTGGAACGATTGAGGAGGGATGGGACATGCGGCGACTGGCGGATGACTATGCCAGATGTGCGCAAATGGCGGCTGACGCGGGTGCAGACATGATCGAAGCGAATTTTTCGTGTCCCAACGTTTCAACGTGTGATGGTCAGCTATTTCAACAGCCCGACGATGCGGGGTTGGTTGCCAAGCTAACTCGGGACGTGATCGGCCAGACACCGTTTGTGGCCAAGGTCGGACACCTTCCGAATCCTGCCGACGCTCAACGGTTGATCGAGTCGATCGCTCCATTTGTGAACGGGGTGGCAATGACCAACAGCATAGCCACACAAGTTCGCAGTCAGGATGGTCATCTACTTTTCTCCGGACAAAAGCGAGGCATCTGCGGCAAGGCGACTCACGCCGCTTCCGTAAGACAAACGGAGTCCATTCGTAAAATGATTGATCGCCTTGGCATACGCCTGGATTTGATCGGCGTGGGTGGAGCTTCCACAGCTGCCGATGTGCAGCGATACCTAGACGCGGGAGCCCAGGGTGTTCACATGGCGACCGCCGCAATGATAGACCCTCTGGTGGCGGTGAAAATTCGCCAGACCGTGCAACACAATACACAGAGTTTTCCTTCCGACGAAAAGAACTAGCCTGCCCATGCTCTTTGGACTGTTAGGCGATACCCACGACAACCTCGACCGCATCCGGGACGCTGTGCGTTTCTTCAATCATTCCGATTGTGACCATGTGTTGTTTGCAGGAGATCTCGTTTCCCCCATCGCGATTCCGCCGTTGCGGAAATTGAACTGCAAATTGACAGGTTGCTTTGGCGACAACGAGGGTAACAAACCGGGCATCCATGCTGGTATCAGCATTGTCGGCACTATTGGCGAAGCACCGATTTCCTATCTGGCCGACGATGGCACTCGATTCGTACTGATCCACTCACTCGACCAACTTCGCGGACACTCCGACCCGTTCGACATTGCTGTCCACAGCCATACTCACAAGCCCAGTACGCGGCGTGACGACCACGGCCGTTGGTTCGTTAACCCAGGCGAAGCATGCGGCTGGGTCTTTGGAAAACCGACGGTCGCACTCTTTGACACGAACACGTCGCAGCCAACGATTGTCGACTTGCGGGACACTCAGGACCAATGACAGGTAACACGAAAATGCGTGAGACAATCTCCTGTGACGAAATATTTGACATGCTGACCCGCGGGCTGTTGTCGCTGGACGACGAACCTGGAGTTCGCAGTCATCTTTGTTACTGCCATGAATGTCGTTGCGTGGCCGAAGCGCAACTGTCCAATTGGTGCCACTCTTTGCCGCGGCGCTTGCCGGCGTCGCCTTGCTGGGCTGGATTGGCCGGGCGAATCAGGACCAGGGAGGATCGTCACCACCTCCGGGGCAAGTGGACTACGGCCCGCTGCCACTAACTCACCCAGCCTTGGTTGCCAGCGAAGGAGGCACCACGCTCTGTTGCGTCGATTGCCATCGGCCGGGAGCCGACCATCCTCAGCCTCGGTGCAGCGATTGGCCACCAGCTGCATGGCTTGTCATGTCGCGAGCGTTGAGTTGTAAAACGGTCGCAAGACGGCCCCGCAGTCCTTTCCCAATTAATACAGTTTGCACAACTGGATTCTTTGACCGGTCGCGACCGAATTTCCCCTACAATTGGGCTTTCTGGAAAGACCCATGCAGGTGGATCTCCGATGATAAGAGCGAAGTCGTTAGCACGGCTTCAAGGGAAAGTGGGGGCGAGTTTTGAGCTTGAAAAGGGAAAATGCTTCTTTCTGCAGCTACTGGGTGCTGCCAACTCAAGATGTCGCCGTCACTTTCCCATTCACATCTAATTTCTGACCTAAAGGCCCTAGCCTGCCGTCTTCACGCCCGGAATTTCGAAGACCCGACGCCAGCGCGTTCGGCTCAAGAATGTAGCCAAAGAACGTACGTCGATCATTTTCGGCTCTCTTCATAGACGGCGGCAATCTCCAGGAACAGTCGTTCCAATTCTGAGAAGTAGTCGTCCTCTCGCAGCGACAACTTTCTTGCCCGCACGGCTTCTATTTTTTTCTCGAGTGCATCTCGACGAAGGCGTTGGGCGGTCGACAATGCCAGTTCCCTGGGACTGCGAATCAGTTGAATCTGGTTGGCTCGAAACCCGTCTGGCTGACCATCTTTGGATGGCTTCGTCACACGCACCCCGCGGTAAAAAGTTGCCGGTGTCCCGCGGCCGTCCCCGTTATCATCCAGTAGTGCGTGCTCGGTTGCTAATCGCTCATTTTCGTCGTAGAAGGCGGCGGTCTGTTTGGCGGCCGCCAAAAAAGCCTCCAGAATCGAGGTCTGTTCGTCCTTGTCCAAATCGACCTCACTGGCCAGCATCACGTCTGCCAGGTAGATGCCAAACCTCGCGTAGTTCAATTCGTATCCGCTATCGGTCGCTGTCACAACAACACGATTCGTGGCGGACAGCCGGTTGATAAAAGGAGCACTGCTAGAAGCCCCGTTGACGATAACCACCGGACGTTTGAAGCGATCGAGGTAGGTGGCTAACTCTGTTGCGGTGACGTCGGGTCCGCGGAGATTGAACTTGGCGAGTTTTCCGTCGAAAGTGCCGTGTCCAACGAACACGATCCACAACGTGTCGCCTTCGACCGCCAACTTTTTGGTGAGTGTTGCTGATAACCGCTGGTTGTCATTTGTGTCGCCCCCGCCCAACCCGATCGTTGTGGACGTCGCTTTGGCTTTGCTGGCAACTTGCTCCCATTTGAGGGCGGTCTTTCGAAAAATCTTGGTGTATTCGTCCGTACCACCGCCACCGACGACGATCAAAATCTCTTGACCGCCGGTCTCTTGCCCCATGGTTGTCGAGTCCATGCTGAGTGACAGGGCGATGGAAAGCGCAAGCACGGCCAGGACCATGATTCGACCGAGTGGTTGCAATCTCATGATGTTATGCCATTCCGTAGGTACGACGTAACGCCCACTCACCGACAAGGAGAATGATCGCCAATAGGAAAACGGGCACTTGTTGCCACAGTGGTGAAATCCATGGCTCGGTAATCGGGATTTTTCGCGAGCGTAAAGATGAGACAAACTGGTCCAATCGATCAGCGTCGACAACTTCACCGTGGGTGGTCTCTGCCAGGTTGGCCAACAACGATGCATTGGGAGTCAGTGAGCGAAACTCATCTGCGACCGGTTGAGAAATCCAGCCTCCTTCCCGCTCTCCAATGAGCTCGTCATCGGCGTCGGTGGCCGAGACCTGAACGCGATAAGGTCCGTTTTCGTGTGGCACAAATCGCACGGCGTATTGGCCCGGCATGTCGCTTGGTTGAGCATCTATCTCAATCTCGGATCCATCTGGAGCAGTCAGTTTCACAACCAACGTGGCGTTGTCTTCGGCTTCATAACGGTCATCCCGTACGGCGATGTGCAAGTCGACGGAATTTCCAACTCCGGCTGCAGTCATCGATAACTCGACCCGTTGTGGTACATCGGCCACTAGCCAACGAATAATCTGCCGCCAGGTATTTTCCAAGTCGTCGGCATTGCCCTCGTTGCGTTGCATGCCCCAACGCCAAAGATCTCCCAGCATCAACGCGGCAGCCCGCCCTTTGCCGAACCGCTGTGAAACTAACGCCGGGCGTTTTTCATCAAACCCTCGAGGTGTTGCCATGGCCAAGACGGTGGCTCCCGGCTTCACGCCACTCACCGGGTTATAGACCTTAAAGGTGGGCATTTGATTGATCCGTAGTCGCTCATCATCCTCCTGATCACGCAATCGAACCCATGGCTGCAGCCAACCGTCTCGACTCAATTCGTAGCGGAAGTCTGTCCCGCTGCCTTCAAAACGATCTTCCAAATAGACGGGCAACAACTCGCCGATCGGTGTGCGACGAAAACCTCCCAATACAAACGACTCCTGACCGCCCAACATTAAAAGTCCGCCGCCACGCTGTGCTACGAACGATTGCAACAACGACATTTGATCTTCACGAAAGAACTTCGCTTCAATGTCGTCAAGAATTACGGCATGAAACGGATACAGCACTTCGGCGTCGATCGGAAATCCACTCCGCAACTCGTCTTGTTCTACGCCTATACGAAGGATCACGGCTTGGTCGTATTGTTCGACTTCCTCTTCATTCTGATCGTCCGTGCCTCGGTACAGCTGATTGCTGGTCTCGCCCAAGTGACCGCGAAAGTCAAACTTGGCTTCTTTCTTGGCGATTCGTATCAAGCCTGCCAATCTCACTTCATCGTCGGTGTCGGTCGCTCGCCGAAGGAATTTGAATTCCCAGTTCGGTCGGCCCGACACATACAAGACGCGATATGGCCCACCCCCCTGATCGACAAGAAACAACCGGTGGTTGTTCTCCAGAGTAATCTCGGCCGATTCCTCCGCTGTCGGTACGGTCTTATCATCACCCATCTCAGAGCGGAGGTAACACTGGACGCGTAGGAAGCTGAGCCCTGTTTCGGAAGGTTTGATGCGAAAACGGACGTGTTGCGGTTCGCCCGTCTTGTAATCGCGCAGAGTTTTCTCGGAAAGGACTTCCCCGTCCTGCGTCGCGACTTGGACCAAAAAAGCCTTGCCACTTGTGCCGTGCGCCACAATCGTCGCGAGAACCGAGACGGGTGCGACCTGAAAATTGGCCTCGCTCGCGGTCACGCGAGTCACGCTGATGTCCATTCCCGATTCTTCGCTGCCAATCACGACCGGGTAGATCGGTGGAAAGTCCTGCAAATCTGTAGGAATCCCCGTGTCGGTCGCGTTACCGTCGGTCAGCAGCAGAATGCCTGCCACCGGGCGATCAGCAAACCGGCCGTAAAGTGTTCCAAGCGTCGTCGCAATTGCCGAACTATAGCCGGTAAACGCCAGGTCATTGAAGTCTGGAACCGATGACAGTTGCAAGCCGAACGTGTAACGCCGAACATCAAAATCCTGTTCCAATCGCACCGTCCATCCGGATTTTTCTTGAAGCAGCCGCACAAGCTGACGACTACGTTCCGTTTCTGTCTTTGGGTCTATGGCAGTCATGCTTCGACTAACGTCGCTGACTACAAGAAATAGATTGGCGCCGGGACGCGGCCGCGTGGATTGCAACAGTGGTTGCAGCAGGCAGACAATCAACAGACCAATTGCAATTAGTTTGATCGATGCGGCTGCCAGACGGACCCAGCCTGGTCCGGGTGATCGCCAATACGACCAGACGATCGCCATGAAAAGGAGCACGGCGAAGACAATCGCCGGAGCAACCCAACCGGACGATTGCCATATGATCGATGTAGCAAAGATCATTGACCACTCCCTAATCGTTCATAGTACTTTTGAACCTGGGACTCGAATTGCGATGGAACAGGGTCACGATCGATCGGTGCCAATGGGTCATCGCCAGTTCTCAATAAGAGCTCACGCTCAACCTTGTCCCGTAACTCGATTAACGGCTTCAGGATTCTATTTTCAACCAATTCCCAATTGGGAGTCTTGGAATGCCGCTTGTAATCGATTCGAACGTCCCGGGCGCGCTCCCGCACACGAGCCGCCTCTCCACGCATGTCTGGATCGTCCAAGATGTCCTCAACGTTACTCAAGCGTTCATTCCAATCCAAGAAATCGTTGCCCGTCAGCGGTGCGGAAAGCCGTCGCTCGTCACCGTCGAATGCATCTAGTATGTCCTGCGTCCAGTTTGCGCCGCCAAGGCTATTCGGGTCACCGGATCGATTCCTCT
>LWDU01041728.1_pt1 | contig 21666 bp, 19 predicted proteins | sample 727161 | NCBI WGS metagenome assembly LWDU01 (sample SAMN04566230, study PRJNA314399) | hydrothermal vent metagenome | isolation source: deep sea hydrothermal plume seawater | place: Mexico: Gulf of California, Guaymas Basin | collected 2004-07-11
AGAACACCCTTCTACTGTCCCTGATACCATATGGGTGACGTCCATGCCATTTCTCGAATCATGTCTGGATATTCTCCATTAGTACAAACCTCTGGGCGATCGACTTCTGCGATGGCTGCACAATCATAGGTGTGCCAGCGAGGCGTTTCTGGCTCTACTGCCCGCAGATAATAATAGGCTGATTGAGCAGAATCAAAGCTGTCATCGGTATAAACCTTACATAGACTATCCGCACCGGCTTCTTCGTTTGCTATGGGTATTACCTGAGTATTCATTTTACCCAAAGTGTCTATCCAACCCTTAACGAGATGTAGTTCTTGAAGCTTTTGGCCGTCAGGATCTTTAGCTGCATAGGCTAAAAATGTCGGCTTACTGAGTTTGTCAGAAGCAATTAAATCAGCTCCCATGGGCACGCCACCGGCATAAGCCTGAGTGATCATGTCGTTGCTCTCACACATGTTGCTATCGAACCCCCACCCGGCAAACAACCGCGGTCTGATTCTTGGGCCTGAGGTGCCAAAGACTTCTTTTCGTAACATTGCATCAAAGATCGCGTCGCGGGTATTTTCAGGCGCCCAGATGCCGGCTAAACCGCCAGGGTTACCGTCAATGCCACTGGTCAATAATCCTGGCTGTAGCCGCTGTGCTGGGTTAGCTTCGCCTGAAACAGCGCCTACCCAGGCTGATTCTTTAACACCACCAGAGGTCGCTGAATGGGTATCTGTAGCCGCAATAATACCCAGCTTAACCGGATTGAGCCCTATGGCTTGCTCTTCTTTAAGACCCACTAACAAGGCCGACCTTTGGAAATCTGTCGGATGAACACAACCAGCGCCAAGCATTCCGTAGGTGCCAATGGTGCCCTCTTGGCATTCCACCGTCACTTTAGATGCCTCTACAATGACAAGCTCAGTGGAGCTGAAATCACTAGTCAGATAAGTTTTATCTTCACCCATACGCCTGACTGCTTCAATATCGCAAAGCTCATCTGGCGCGCCAAATACTGAACTCAAGCCATTAATACACTCGGAACCACCTTTATGCTGAAAAATCTCCATGATCGGTTCGCGCTTCAGACGACTTTGTGCGTAGACGCGCTTTGCCACCGTAGTGTCCTCCAATTGCATATAAGGCGCCATACGCCCGTTAGCCAAATTGGAGTTATGTGGAATGGTTAAATAATCACAACCGTTCTCAGCGTCACAAACAGCATCTAAGGCGGACCATAATTTACTATCGATGGGCGCATCTATGTAACTTACGGGTAGTTCTGGAACCGAATCATTCCTGAAAATCACATTGCGGTGATAGTTAGAGGTGCCTGGGGTACCCGTGTATTCATAAGCCACAAAGCTAGTAAATTCGCAGGGAGTATTGGCTTTATTAGAAGTAGCCTGAATATCTTGCCACGGAGACAGAGCATAATCGCGACAAAGACCACCATCTTCACCGCAGATCTCTGGAATTCTGGTCGGTGTTTCTGTAGTAATAACCGTACCCAACATGATCATGCCTTGGCGTTCGTTAGACCTGTAGCCCGAACAAAATTCTGAATCGTAAACGGGAGAACCAGCTGTGCGACAAAGGGCTCGTTCGCCAAGAAATTCTCCATGGTCGGTCACTGCCAAAAAGTCTAGTGGACGATCTATTTTTGTTCGCCCAACCGCAACGCCCTTATCGTTAATGGGGAAAATAGGTATTTCCTCACCGCGAGCATAGCGGTGAGCGTCTTCGGGAGTTGCGCCGGTGCTATTAGCTGCAGCATCAAAGGAATAACTGGTGTGAATATGCAAATCACCAAATAACGCGGTGCGATTCTCATCGAAGGCCTCACAACTGCCCTGTTCAAATGCGACAGGACCGCGATCTACCTCACCTGAAGGCGTTATGGAGGTCACTGGCTCATTGCAGGAAACGAGCAATAAGGCTACTAGGGTGGCTGAAATTAGTCTGGTTATCATAATCATCCCTATTGTTATAAATAAGCTACTGTCTAATCTTAGACGGCATTTATCTCATTTTAATAATTTAAGTAAGACTATTCAGCACTGTAGTCTATTAGCCGTTATGTGATCAATTGTTATTTTCAATACTGAGATTCGGGCAAGCGCACTACCATACCATCCATTTCATCCGTGACCTGAACTTGACAACTCAGCCGACTAGTCTCTTTGCATCCATCAAGCATCTCTAAGGCCTCTTTTTCTTCATCATTCGCTTCACCGGCAATCTCGGCCCACTCTCGGTCGAAGCTGCCAAGAGGGATGAGAGAAAGTGGCACCTCAACAATTTGAACGGATCTGGAAATAGACACCTGTGACTAAGTGTATTACCCAACCACATAACCTAATGTCTACGAGGTGCTTAAAGAGGCCATAGCCTCTGGAGGGATATAATCAAAAATAAAGTTGATGCGGTCTTCTGATCCTTTATTCATAACGCTATGTTGTTTTTGATTATTAATTTCATAGGCCTTGCCAACTTCAAACTTGTAAGGTCTGCCATCGATCATAAATCTTACTCGTGAATTAGTGGTGATGGGTATATGGATGCGATGTCCTGCATGGAAAGATGGGTGCTTATCAAAATGTGGTATTATGACACCACCGGAAACCAGTTTGGCAGCCATGGCGCGTACGATAGTACCTCCAGGAGGATAAAACTGACTCAAAATAGAATCAATAATCGGTGTCGCCGCCTCTGACAACAAAGCCCAAGCTGCTTCTCGAGAAACCTCTAGCTTAGGCCATTGCTCAGTATCTATAAATAACATTACTAGCGATTGAGTCTGATCATGAACATCATAAGTAGTCTGGCGATGGCGATTCTGTAACCAAGCATCATCATCTACCCCTAATATGGCCTCTCTCAGCGGCGAAGTATCGATCTCACCCAAATCTCTTATCGGTACGCCAATATCCATGACTAAATCCTCTTGTACCCTTTAGTTAGTAGTTAAATCTTGTAAGCAGCCAACTAGCGCAATTCCTAAAAGGTCTACGCTCTAGCTTTCGCGATTAAATAGCCCCCCACAGAGATAATAAACATCGGCAAAAACGGCACAAAAGGATAGTATGGAACCAGCGTTTCGACAAGCCTCATGACTTCATGAGACTGATAAACAGGCTCATATAGATCCCACGCGGTCTCACTCCATAATGAGCCAATACTTGCGATTAGACCGAGTAGGACAAGCGTTCTCCCTATCCATCTCATCCAAAAAGTGTGCGTTAATGCGTCATATTTTGCTTGCATACTAGAATTCCTTTTTTATATTTTACACCCGTTAACCTAACTCGGCTACCGCCCTATAGGCCTGTTCGATCGCTGATTCCATCATTGCATTGGCGGCAGAATCTGCATTGGCAATGGTGATACGTCCGAAGGGCTTGCGACCAATCATGTGCGGGTAGCGGGGATCTTCTTCATCATCATAAACCGTGTCAAACAGTGGGTTATACCAATAGGAATAGCCGTGAGACCAGCGATTAACCGTAATACCAACGATATCCTCCGCGGCATTAAATCCTCCCTCACCAAGCATACTCTGCAACTGACTGCGCACATTGCGTTCGATAATGTCGAACGGGGTGGTCAGTAATTCATAACGACCCAACCGATACTGCTGCTGCGCAGTTAAGCCCTCACCATAACGATGAGGAAATCTCTCCATGTGAACCACCACCGGCTGATCTTCATTTTCTGAAAAACGATAATCACCAAGACTCACGGGAAAGTCGAGCATGGCATTTATGTGATAACTACCAGGACAAACCGTGGCGCCAATACCTAGTTTCTTCCACGCCTTCCAGTTACGCAGTGCCACTGTGGTGTAAAGAATGGGGATTTTTACTTGAAAAGCCAATGCCTCTCGCTGCGCCTCGGGTAGCTCAGGGCACAGATACGGGATCATACTGCTGTAGCACGCAAGCACAGAGCCTCTTGCTTTAACCTGATAAGCCTGACCATTTTGCACATAGGACACTGTTACCTCCTTAGTATCTTTTCGAACGTTGCTGTTTTGTACATTGGTCACTGTGCTATTCAAACGCAGTTGAACTTTGGCGTCTGCTTGATCAAGTTGTGAGTAATCAAAGCGCGCCGTGATAAGGCTCTCTATACTGTCACCAGGCGACACTGCCGGAATCATCTTGCGCACTAACTGGCGAGCAATAGACGCATTACCATCAGGGAAGTGGTGAATGTATGGCTCGTCTGATTCTAACTCAGGCAATCCTGTTGCGCTCCATCCCGGTAAGCCACCATAAGACATAGCGCTGAGGGCGTTAATCGAGTCAATGCCAACCCCTGAGTCAATCGTCAGATCCTGCAAGACTGCTAGCACCTCGGCCTGACTGATACCGAGATGTTTAATGAGGAAATTGCGATAGCTGATATTGTAAAGATAGCCCCACCTATCAGCCTTGGGTATTATAGAAAGCCGATCATCTTTAGTAGTCAGCAAGTCTACAAATTGCGTCTTAGCTTCGGCAGAGATCGGCATTTTATCTACCGCCTGCTTAGCTGATAGTGGTGATGGCATGACTGCTATATAGTCATCAAATGCACCCAAGTCATAAGGTACCATTGCGCTCTCACTCCATACCTCACGATCAAAGTGAATGCCCGCACCCAGTTTATGTTGTTTAAAAAAGTTTTGGTCATAGGCGGTGTTAAACACCTTAGGATCGACGCCAAGATCGCCTAGTAAATCTTTGACAATGCGACTATAGCCTGAGGGCTCTTGCATGGTCTGAGCACCACCATAGCCGATCAATGTTCGACCATTGACCTCAAATTCATTGCGTTTAGCGTGTCCACCGAAATCATCGTGATTATCGAGAATAAGAACCCGCGCATTAGGATATTTTTTGCGGTAAAAATAGGCTGCTGACAGTCCACTAATACCACCGCCAACGACTACTAAATCATAAACAAAATTCGCCCCTGGCTGCACTAACCCCCAGTCAGTCTGTCCTTTGCGCGCCAATCCATGACTAACCTCGAAGGAACCATGATGGTTGCCGCGTAAACCGCTCAGTCTAGGCGGATAGTAGGTCGCATCAATCAAGTCTTCAGGCTTCGGTGCGCTAGCCCGCTCAGCCCAACTTAGCTGTGGCATTAACCCGATCGCGGTTAACCCCGCCAATCCATTAAGAATATCTCGTCGGGTGATAGGCCGATCCATGCCCAAATAATCATCAGACTTTTTCATCGATTAACGCCTGTTACGCCCAAGGTTTCAATTTAGTCTCGACCTTATTGACCGATTTTTTTGCTCTTTCTTATTCCAAGCCAACATCCGCACACCCCAGGCACCAAAACCAACCCAGTAAAATACATAGTCAATAGGATCAAGAGTCCCGTAGTAATAAAGCTCATACCAATAGACACTCCAGGCGTACGCCCAAAGATAATAGATACCAGCCTTATGTAGATTCCGCCACTGCTTTACGGTTAAGAGGCTGCGCCCAAACTTAAAGGACGTGAATATCATGGCCAACAAAAAAAAGTAGCCACCCACACCTTCGATGGTATCGCTCAGGTTATAGACCTCTTCGGCGTAGTAGTGGCTGTGCATATTAGCAAGCCACAGAATAAATAAGCCCTGCCAAGCCATAGCTGAGGCAAAGCAAAGCCCCAAAAACTTGCGGTTTTTAGCTAACCACCGACTAAAAAGGCTAGGGCGAACGACCTGCAGTGAGGACGCCATAAATACAAGGAACAAAAAGGGTACCGCCCAGCGCACCGTGTACTTAATCATGTAGGAAATGGCCTCAGCAGAAGAAAGCTCTATCTGCACCATGGTCAGCAGAGTGCTCAAGCTGATAATGGCTGAGCCAATAAAGAACAACCTCCACTGATTAAGGTATGGATTATTGAACAATGTTTGCAAATCTATAGCCACGGTTATAACTCCATTTTAGTCTTATAATTGCTCGCCTAAAGCCGATCAATTAACTTGTAGTACATCATACCAAGGGCAACTATTTGGTTGCGAAACAGAGGTAGACCGGGAATCCATAAGGGTTTGATCTTAGCAAACACATCGAAACGCTCAAGGGTTCCGCAAACGGTATCTGCCATAATTTGTCCGGCTAAATGGGTAACATTTACACCATGTCCTGAGTAGCCCTGAGAGTAAATAATATTGGGGGCTAACTTGCCCATCTGAGGCACCCGATTAGCCGAGACGCCGATGGTCCCACCCCAACCATAATCAAATTTAGTATTGGCCAACTGAGGATATATTTTCAGCATTCTTGGAATTAAATTTTGTTTAATAACCTCTGGGTCACTGCCAAAGTAGGTAAAACGCCCACCAAACAGCAATCGCTTGTCTGCACTGAGACGAAAGTACTCCAAGATATAATTAGGGTCACAAACCGCTAAATCTTGCGGGTTTATCTGATTGACCAGTGCACTAGAGAGAGGTTCAGAACCGATAATAAAGCTATTGACCGGAAATAATATGCCGCGCAGTTTTGGCTCTAGAAAGTGATATGCATTACCAGCAAGAACCACAAAATCGGCAGTGACTGAGCCCTTCCCAGTGATCACCGTGGCCTTTTCGCCACGCTTGATTTCAAGCACCGGTGACTGCTCACAGATGGTTGCGCCCAAGGACACGGTGGCGGCGGCCTCGCCAAGGCATAGATTCAATGGATGCACATGTCCATTACCATCATTTCTCAAAGCCCCAATGTAGGCTTCTGTACCTATAATATCTTGAGTCTCATGCTTAGAAAGCATTTTGTAGGTATGCGGGAAATCGTATTTTTGTAGTAACTGATAATAGGCTTCTAAATCTCTTATATGACGAGGTTTGATGGCCACATCAACATAACCAGACTTTAAATCACAGTCTATATCGTAGGTTTCAACCCGTTGGCGAATAATCTCATGTCCAGCCCAGCCCATATCCCAAAGTATGCGCTCGCCCTCCACACCCAGAGCAGATGCCATTTTACTGTCGCCGGAAATACCACCAATCATTTGTCCGCCGTTGCGCCCAGAAGCACCCCAGCCAACTTTATTCGCCTCAATAACATGGACCTTATAGCCGCGTTCAGCAAGGTGTAGAGCCGTCGATATCCCGGTAAATCCAGCACCAATAACACAGACGTCGGCCCTTACGTCGCCCTGAAGCGGCGCATAATCGGTATGTTGATTAACGCTCGCAGCGTAGTAAGAACTTGTATGTTGTTGGGGTAAGATCATAATTCTCCAGCATATGACGGTAATTTTTGCCGACCGACTATCGCTGTTATCCCAAATAACCCTGCAATAAACATCCTACCCTATCGGCAGAGGTAGACCGTATGCCAAAACAGTATCCGACCGGTGCCAGTGATTATTTGACCAGTGAATCTGAAGCTCGACGGAATTGTGCCGGGGTCTGGCCTGTGGTCTTTTTAAAGGCCGCGTAGAATGCCGAGTTGGAATTAAATCCGACCGCAAGTGACACATCCAATATCGATTGTGCCATTACATGGCGACTCAGCAAAATCGACTTTGCCTCTTGAATTCTGTAACTATTTACAAAATCAAAGAAACTCATATCGAAGCCGGAATTCACCGCCTGAGACAAATGATTAACCGAACAGTCGACCATCACAGCTAACTTTGGCAAGGTTATATCTGGATCAAGATAGATCTTTTGCTTGTCCATCAACTCGACTAACTGGTGTTTGTAACTTTTTATCTGCTGTTTATTAAGGCCAGATTTAGCGTATTTAGGTGTTGTTATGCCGTTGATAGCAGTCACTAGTGAACTGACTGACTGAGCCGGGTCATAATAATCGGTAATTCGCAAGGCCCCATTACCATTAAAGGTTATAAATTCTGCGCCCCACCAGTCCCGGGACTTGGGGTTAGCTGAGGACATTTTATACTGAAAGGCAATTGAACTGTCACTGGAGAGAACCTCGCCGGCAAGCTCGTAGAGGTGTTTCTCAGAGGCGAAAAAATCATCCAGATTTGCCACAAGTTCGTCGCGGGCGAACTGTTGATGCTGCGGAATATCACAGTACATGCCATTTTTGACAAGATGTTCGGCAACACCTTCGGCATCACAGTGATTCCAAGCATCAATGTAGCTGTCAACAAAATCTGTGGCCCGCATCTCTCGTCACTCCAGACTAAGGTTGTTGCTCCTAGGTTTCTGAGTATAGCTGAATTATAAACCTTAAATCTAGGCTAAAATTACACCCGATAAGGGTCGTGCATTATACGAAGCTGTGCTTGATAAGTCTAAAAGCGATATCGAAGTTAAGCGCTTACAAATTCAATCTGAACACCTCACCAACCCTCATCGAATAAGGTGCCTATGACAAGTCTTGCGCATGGCCTTGGACACTTCCCATATGTATGAGCAGAGCGCCTATTCTATGGATTTTCGGTACAATAACTAAACCTTACCCAGCCATGTCGGTGACCTATAGGGTATCACTGCAACCTCATCGCCAGCATTTATAATGCCAGGCACCTCTATCACGCCGACAACACCTCTTCGGCATTTAGCAGCCATAGAAAACGCTCTGTCCAGCAGTTTTATGCCACTGTTAGTCCTATGTATGGCAGCCAATTTCTCGCCCATAGCAAGGCACGGTGGATTATATTCTTCAACCATTAACTCAGCACCAGAGGGAAATCGAAGGATACTGCCTTTATTGGGTGCCCAGGAGAAACGAAGATTCGCACCTAAGCTTCCAGCAGTAAGAGGTTCTTTTAAGTCCATAGCTAAAGTAATTTCTGCTAATTCTTCAGTGGACACTGCAGACCACTGACGTTCATTTCGTCTGATGGTGCCTTCCACCTGCTTATCACCGCCAGACCAAGTCTCCCTCTCAAAAGAGCCATGACGATCCCCAATAAAACCAGACAACTGCGCGTCCAGAGATTGGCAAGCATCCTTGTCAAGATCATGCTCAGACATACCCAAACAAACCGAATCAACCTGAGCAATGGATCGTTTCATACCTATCCCTTAATTTTAAAAAGCCGCTGGCGGCGTTTTTTTGGCGCGCTCCGGCGCCCAAAATGGTTTCTCTTGAACAGTACATTTTGCCACCTTGCTGTGATGACGAAGTTCTTTAGAATAGTAAATCTCTGCCCAGATACTGCCTTTAAGGGCTACTGTCTCAACCATTGCCAGTGCTATATTAGCCTTAACCACCGGCGACCACATTGCCGAAGTGACATAACCAATTTCTTTACTGCAATCCTGATCATTGTACAAAAATGATTCCTCTGCCGGTTTGTTGCCCTCTATGTCCAGTTTTACCAAGGTATATTCAGCCCCCTGATCACGCGCTTTTAAGAGCGCCTTTCTGCCATTGAAGTGTGGTTTTTTAAAGTCCACTAACCAGTCTAAATTTAACTCAAACGGGGTTTGGTCATACTGAAAATGAATGGTTTTAAGCGCTTCATTAAACTCCATGCCGGGCATAATAAAGCCGGCCTCCAAGCGCGCCATATTAGTGGCGGCCTCACCATAGGGTTGGATGCCGTAATTCTCTCCTGCGGCGTAAAGATCATCCCATAAAGCCAAGGCTAAGTCAGGAGAAACCCAAAGTTCATAACCTAAATCACCGGTAAAACCTGTTCGCGAGACCATCAATGGCGTATCTTCGCTGCCGGCAAAGGGAAAGTGGGCTATACAGAATGGTTTTAGATTTTCGATACCGACCAAACCCATTTTCTTGAGTACTTCGCAGCTAGTGGGTCCTTGGAATGAGAGTGCAGCAAAATCATCTGACACATCAATAATCTGTACGTCATCAAACCCAAAGACACTCTTGCGTAGCCAGGCCAGTGAAGGACTGCCGCAGGTTAGCAAGAATCGATCAGCACACAGTTTAAATATAGTCCCATCGTCGATAAGACGACCTTCGTCTGTGCACCAGCATACGTAGGTCACTCTATTTTCTTTGAGCTTGGTGATATCTCGAGTGACCATTCGGTCTAGCATCCCTTCGGCATGCACGCCACTGATGATGTATTTTTGCATTGGGCAAATGTCGTAGGTGGCGCAGCTATTGCGTACGCAGAAGTACTCATACTCCTCGTCGTAATAGTAGTCAGCGAACTTATAACCATTCCAGCTGGACCAAGCATCACGAAGATTCAATGCCGCCTGGCGAGGGTGGAAAGGGCTTTCCTTTAGTCGCTCACCGGCAAAGGGGTCGTTAAATTCTGCCTTGCTATTCATCGTAAAAATCATCCTCTGGCACGGTGTTGGGTCGTTTTAGATCGATGAGTATTTCCCGTGCTGCATTGGCACCACAGGCAGAGGAAACGCCACCCCCCGGATGAGTAGAAGAACCGCACATATACATATTTTTAATGGGCATACGGTACTGGGCATATCCAGGAAAAGGACGATTGAACAGCAACTGATCAATGGTTAACTCACCCTGAAAAATATTGCCCTCAGTGAGCCCCACTTCTGCTTCTATATCATGAGGAGTACGCACTTCCATATGGACAATCAAATCTTTAAAGCCGGGGCTGTAGCGTTCTATCTTATTTATAACGGTCTGGCCAAAGGCATCTCGTTTTTCGGGTGTCCAGGGTCCATCAGCCAACTGTGGCGGGCAATATTGCACAAAAGTAGACATCCAATGCTGACCCGGCGGCGCCACTGTAGGATCCCAAGCTGAGGGTATGACTGACTCGATAAAAGGATCTTCAGACCAACGGCCGTGCTTCCAACAGTCATAGGCGCGCTCCATGGTTTCCATTGAACCGACGAAACCCTGTCCACCACGGTTAATATATCGATTATCCGCCACATTATTAAATTTAGGTAAGCCAGATAGCGCTATATTGACCTTGCCCGATGAGCCTCTAATCTTAAAGTTTTTCGCTTTTTCATAGATGCCCGGCGGTAAATCATTTTTGTCCATGCATTGGGTAAAGGTGCGCTTGGCATCCATATTAGATACAACGATATTGGCGTGCAGCTCATCACCGTTATCTAATACCACACCAGTAGCCTTACCATTTTTAACCACAATCTTATCAACGCCGGCGTTGGTCCGGATCTCACCACCGTGCTCTTGTAAAGCACCCGCTATGGCGTTGGAAATGGCGCCCATGCCACCTCTTGCCAAACCCCAGGCACCCACGTTGCCGTCAACATCACCCATAACATGGTGCAGTAAAATGTACGCAGACCCTGGAGAGTAAACCCCCAAGGCCGTACCAATAACGCCTGGACTAGCCATGGCTGCTTTTATCAGGTCATCTTCAAAGTAGTCATCAAGAAAATCAGCGGCACTCATGGTAAAAAACCGGATGTACTCATATAGTTCTTTCTCGCCGAGTGACCAAAATTCTTTAGCCAACCACAATAGCTCTCTAATATCTCGCGGTCTGAATGATGTTGGGTCCGGTGGAGTGCGTAGTAATGTTTTACGAATAAGTTGGGCATAGCGCCCAAGATCAGTTTGGAACCGAAACATCGCATCCGCATCATGGGGAGAGCGACGGCGCAGTTGATTGTACTCGGCCTCTTCAGAGTGATAACTGGTCATGGTATCGCCGTTATCAGCAAATACCACCGTCCCTAAATAAGGAACCAATACAAGGCCGTGTTTGGTCAGGTTAAGGTCGCGATGAATAGTCTGACGCATCATGCTGCACACATAGGAGCAACTTGAATAGAACCAACCGTCATGCATTTCACGAGTCACCGCAGCACCACCAATGTACTCGTTCTTCTCAACAACTAGCACATCAAGACCGGCTTTAGCTAAGTAGGCGGCATTGGTTAGTCCGTTGTGACCAGCACCAACAATAATGGCATCATACTTTTTCATAGCTATTTCTTCGCCCCGATAATTTCTTTAGCGGCGTTATGGCCAGGGCCACCCATCAATCCTCCACCGGGATGACTGCCCGCACCACAGAGATAGAGCCCAGGAATTGGGGTGCTGTACTGGGCCGCCTCATAGGTGGGCCGCATCATCAGCATTTGGTCCATCGACAACTCAGCATGATGCCAATGGCCACCGCTGAGATGATAGGTTTGCTCTAAATCCGCTGGCGTTAAAAGCTCTCCATGGATAATTTGTTGTTCAATGCCTGGGGCATAAGACTCTAGCGTATCAATCAAACGCTGATATAAATGTTGACGTGCCTCATCTGTCCAGCCGCCTTTGAGTTTATGGGGAACGTACATAACATGAGCAGACAACACCTGTTTGCCGTTCGGCGCCAACGATTGATCTCTTACGCTTGGAATAACAATTTCCATTACCGGTGATTGAGAGTATCCACCATATTTAGCATCGTCAAAGGCAAACTCAATGGCATCTAATTTTGGCGCGATGATCATGCGACCATCAGGAATATCTACACCAGTAAAGTGCGGCAGGCCATCCAACGCCAGATGTAACTTGGCGACATACCCGTCGCATCGCAGTCGGTTAATTCGGTTAGTGAAACCAATTTCTAGATTCTTAGCGCCCACCAAGTTGAGGAATGTCTGTTTGGGGTCTGCTGAAGATACTACGCGAGCTCCGTAAATAAGCGCTCCATCAGCAAGTTCAACGCCTGTGACGGCCAATCCAGTGGAACCCCCTTCAATTATAATCCGCTTAACTAAAGCACCCGTTTGCACGGTAACACCCGCATCCAGCGCAGCACTGTGCAGCGCGTTAATTAAGTTCGCGATGCCTCCTTCTGGCAATGAATGAGCACCATGATGTTGGCCACTCATGCGGTAAAGCATGTTTAACACAGTAGCATTGGGCGATCGCGGCGCCATCTTGGACCCAATAAGGCCATCCCAACTGAGAATGGCTTTTAGTAGGTCATTGTCAAAATTCTCATCCATTAAGTCACGCGCGGGTAGCGTAGCCACGCGCATGAACTCGCCCATATCTTTTTTGCCCAAAAACCGTAATTTAAGACCCAGTTGCCCAAAAGTCATGAGATCAGGAAGACTATTATCACCAATGCGAGGCATGGTTTTCAGCCAAAATGGCTTTAGCATCTTGGCAAAGCGCTTCAATAGTGACAGATAGTCGGTATAAGTTTTCTGATCTGCGCTGTCGACACCACTGACCTGCCCTCCAGAGACAACTACATGCTCGCCATCCCGGTTCAAACCAATAGTGTCAAGAGTATCGCTGCTGGGCTTATAACCATGACCAAGCAAATTTAATTGTTTTACTACAGCCTCTGAAAAATGACTCAAACTGTGAGCGACTGATACTCTGTAACCAGGGTGAAATTCACGTGTGGTAGCTAACCCACCAAGACCATCGGTTGCCTCTAACAGCAATACTGACTGACCTTTTTGAGCAAGATAAGTGGCACAGATAAGACCGTTGTGGCCACCTCCAATGATTATATTGTCGTATACTTGCAACAGGTACTCTCTTGATTTTAGTCTTTGTATAGAGACTAGTAGTAGCCCCCTCCCCTCACTACCGCGCCTATACGCGTTGAGCGCTAAACTTCAGCTTCATTGATCTCATTGCGCCATTCAACAACATTCATTTCAATGGCGAAAAAGCCAGCAATCCATACAAATTCATCCCAAGCGAACATATAATGTGTTCGATAGATCCAGTAACTAATAGCTCCCCACAACATAGCGTACAAAACAACTTTGATACGTGTCAGTAGCTTAAAAACAGGGCCTTCACTGATGTTTCGATCCTGCAACCAAACGGTTATCTCAATAGTTAAAAGAATGAGCAACCAAGTGGTCGCCTCAATGAGGTCAATCCAACCTAATTGTTTTTCTATAACAAGGCCCGCGTGGTCTTCAACAATAAAGTGGTTGGGCGGGTCGATATAAACAAATTGATTGGCACTAGACAAAACAGCACAGTTAATCTCGCTAACCTTTGTATAAACGAGATTGGAAGCGTAGGAGACATCTTGCTCAATTATCTGACAAAGACTGGTGATGCCCTCAAGGGGAACTGCGCCATAGATTTCAACGAGGTTGATAGCATAGGCGTAGAGAGTATGACTGAGTGATATGTAACATATCACTCGAATCCCTTGCATCAATAGAGTCTTGGCGCGAGATAGTGGTTCATCGGATAAAAGGTAGGTTTCTAGTTCAAATAAGATTAACAGGAACATCCATGCACTTTCGTCGATGGTGGTAGCAAAAGCTCCGGTTAACTGTAAAAACGAGCTTCCACTGTGCAATGTGTGCCCAGCGATAACCCAATCGTCACGGATATAAAGTATAAAATTAACCAGCAGCAGTGAATAAACTATCCACTTCACGGTCTGACGAACATCCAGAGAATGTTGTCCAATATTAATTACTTTGGCATTCATTGCTGACAATCCAACCAATACATAATCTTCACCTTTCCATTATTTTAATTCTGACCCTAGCTATAAATTGACAATGTCCACGGCAACTCTATTGTTGTACCAACTTTTATGCCCTAGCCCTTTCCCTGTCGCTGGCCAGAGGAATGGTCTGAATACTCGCCTTACCCTCTCAGCCTCGCTTAGCAAAACATACTGTAGGTTTTTAGTTAACTTACTGGCCCTTAACGCCGCCCATATAGGACACCCATATCTTTCGGACACCACCCTCAGGAACAGCCAGTCTGCCACTCCAACCTCGAGGTAAAACTAATCCCTCTCCGACACCAAAGACTTCTCTCTCTCCATCGGTACTAGTCATAACTAAACTGCCGTCAAGGACAAACATTAACTCGTCATATTCAAGATCGTTGTAAGTCATTTGGCCAGGTTTGCTCTCCCAAACTCCAATGCCAAAACTTTCATCCTCACTGTAATAATAATCATATCCGCGAGCGATGAGATTGCCACTGTCTGGTTCATAAGGCGCAAAGTCGCCTAAATTCTCACCGCCCAATCTAACTCTATCTAAGCGCACGATCGGAGGAACATTTACACCATGAGCATCAGCATAGGATTTAGTGATACCTATTTGATCTTGACCCACGACGCCGATGATCAGCATTAACGCACTGCAACTGACAAAGCCGGAGATCTTTAATAACCTACTACGGTTTACAAACGCTGCCCTTATCTTTTTTATCATTGTTTTGTCTCCTTGTGAACTGTTAAACCATCTACTCATCTGGAAATGTATCGTACTGCTCGCCGCCATTATCGAACTCATACCAGGGCGCTTTGGAACCCATAAAGATATGGTAAGCAGGCGGTAGTTTTGGGTTTCCCTCGATCACCCCCATGGCCACATAAAGCGCATCGGGCTCTGCGGAGAGCTCGACTAATATATTTGAACCACAATGTTTGCAAAACAAACGCTGGTGGCTGTCGGAAGAAGCATAGGAAGATATATCTGACTCACCCGAAAGATATCTAAAAGCGGTACGCTCGACCCCGGCAAAGGAAGCAAAGGCTGCACCATGCAAACGTCTGCATTGGCTGCAGTGGCAGTGGCTGTAATCGTTTATTTCACCATCGATCTGAAAACGTACTCGATGGCATTCACATCGTCCGCTTATCATATTACGACTCCTGCTAAATCGTGCTCCTAAAACTTGTTCGGTGGTGTTACCGAACTTCGCGTGTGAATCCAAAATGGTTTCGTCGAAATACTACACTTAGCCCAGGTAGCTCGCCACTCAAGCTCTTTTTGGTAGTAGATCTCTGCCCATATTTGTGCAGGTGGGTTACCCTTTACAAATTCAACATCGGCCAAAGACACATTCGTTTTAAGTATTGGCGACCATACGCAAGACTTAATCGTGCCTATGCGTGATCCGCCCTTGCCGTCGTAGAGAAAGGCCTCGGTCGGCGATTTATTGCCCTCAACTGAGAGCCTGACTAATCGACGCGTAGTGGGCTGTTTCGATTCGGCTAAGAGTGCTTTTTTACCCGTGAAGTAGGGTTTTTCAAAATTGACTAACCAAGCCAACCCAAGCTCATAGGGAGATCGATCTCGATCCGCCCTTACCGCTGTTTCAGCCGTATTAAAGTCGTCACCGGGCATAATAAATCCCGCTTCGATACGCACCATGTCTAGAGCTCCTAGACCAATCGGTCGTATATCAAAAAGCCCCTGCTCTTTAACCGCAAAAATCGCATCCCAAACAGCAATGGCATGATCTGGATCAGCCCAGACTTCATAGCCTAAGTCTCCGGTGAAACCAGTACGGGAAACCATTACATCCATGCCGTTAAGCGTCATATAACCTATATCGAAAGGTTTAAGTTGACCCATGCCGGCCATTCCGGCTGCGGTCAAAACGGAACAGGATGTTGGGCCCTGAATTGCTAGCGCAGCTATGTTGTGAGTTTCTTGTTCAATACTGACATTAAATCCCAAGCTAGAGAGTAACAACCAGTCCAACTGGTGGTGTTGTGAACAGAGTCTGTAGTCACCTTCGCTAAGATGAAAAATAGTACCATCATCGAGTACTTTCCCCTCGTCATTGCACCAGATGACATAGGTAACTCGCTGCGGCTTTAAGGTTGAAATGTCGCGAGTAACCAAGCGATTTAAAAACACCTGTGCATCGGGCCCAGTGATCCGATATTTTTCCATTGGCGTTAGATCCATAACACTGCAGGTACTGCGAATGGCGAAGTACTCTGACGCCAGCGTATCAAACACTCGGGCGGTCTTGTAACCATTCCACGACATCCAATCTTGCACCAAACATTGCTCATCAATTCGAATTTGAAAAGGGCTTGGTTGCAAGACTTCTCTAAAATCAGTAGCGGTGCGTCTTTGGGATGCAGTAGGTATTTGCATTATGTGCCTCCCATGGCCAATATTCGCTGAGCCGCATTATGGCCAGGAACACCGGTAATGCCACCGCCGGGATGGGCCGCAGCACCACACAGATAGAGTCCGTCAATGGGTGTTAGGTACTGCGCCGAACCATGGACTGGCCTCATCATAAATGATTGATCGATGCTTAATTCGCCATGGTGCCAATGGCCGCCGGCTGTATTATATTGGTCTTCAATATCCACCGGGGTCAGTAGCTCAGTGGCTACCAAGGTTGCCGAAAATCCTGGCGCATAGTGTTCAATTGTCTGGATCACTCTTTGCACAAAAGCATCTCGACTCTGCGTCTGCCAACCCTCCTTTAATTGATACGGCGCAAACGTAGCCGATACCGACATTACATGATGGCCGGCAGGTGTCAGCGATGAATCACCAATGCTCGGAATAGTAATCTCTACCACTGGATTCTCTGAATACTCACCGTATTTAGAATGATTAAAAGCATGCTCCACATATCGCATATCGGGTGCAATAATTAGGCGTTGACCTAACTGCGACGGGGACAATCCGCTGAAAATGGGCAATTCACTCAGAGCAAAGTGTAATTTGGCAACGTCACCATTCTGGCGCACCGAATTAACACGATGACAGAACATCGCATCTAACTGAGACGCTCCAACCAAATCAATAAAAGTCGTTTTAGCATCAGTATTAGAAACAACGATGCTTGCGTCGATACGCTCACCGGACTGCAACACAACGCCCTGTGAGCGACCATTTTCGACCAAAATTTTAGCTACTTTAGCCCCAGTTCTTATTGCCACACCAGCCTCGATCGCAGCCGTTTCGAGTATCTCTGAGACCTTGCCCATCCCGCCCACGGGAATGCTCTGGACAGCCTGAGTCTCTCCCCATAGCCGCTGCAAGTAGGTGAGCACAGTATTGGGTGTGCGCGGACCCATGTGCTGACCCAAAACGGCATCGACAGCGATTGCGCCCTTTAAGCTCGGACTATCAAATACTTCGTTGAGTACATCGTATATATTAATACCACCCACACGCAGAAACTCACGCATAGAATTAGTGCCAAGACCAAAACGCAAACTCCATCCCAGTTTTGCTAAGGTTAATTTGTCCTTTTTGTCCATGTCTTTAAGGCGTGGGGGTGCATTCATCATCAATGGCTGCAGCGCCTTGGCGTAGCCCCGAAATTCTTGTTTAAATGCACGATAAGCCTGCACATCTTTAGACGACAGGCTATTTGCTGAGACCTCATCTCGAGCCAGCGTGACATGGTCGCCATCAAGCTGCAGTGAAATAGTGTCCACTGGCGGGGCGGATGCAAGGTTAGCGATGTTTAGCTTTAGGTCCTTACAGACCTTAGCATTCAGTCCGTAAAGAACATGCGCCAAACCAGAGGTACGGTAGCCATCGGCAAAACTTGCGGTAGATGCACCGCCACCCACATTATCTCTAGCCTCCAATACCTGAACCTTATAACCTGCCTTGGCAAGATAGGTGCCACAAATCAAGCCGTTGTGACCACCACCGATAATCACTACTGAGTTAGGCTTAGTCATCGCCAAAGTCCTCCGGAGTGGTATCAGTTTTACCCAAGTCTCGAAGAATTTCCCGTGCCGAATTTGCTCCCGGCGCACCCATTACACCGCCGCCAGGATGATTAGAGGAACTGCACATATACATGTTTTTTACCGGCCCCCGATACTGCGCATAACCTGGGAACGGACGATTAAACATCAACTGGTCCAGGGTTAACTCGCCTTGGAAGATATTGCCCTCCGTTAGCCCCACCTCTGCCTCAAGCTCACGCGGCGTGCGTATCTCTGCATGCAAAATAAGATCTTTAAAATTAGGACTGTAGTCGCCTATTTGATCAATCACCGCAGTACCAAAGGCATCGCGTTTTGCATCGGTCCAACCGCCATCGGCCTCAACGGGGCAATACTGTACGAACACGGACATCATGTGTTTGCCAGGGGGAGCCATGGTTGGGTCATACTGAGTTGGAATTACCATATCCACATAGGGGTCTTGGGACCAACGATCATCTTTCCAATCATCGTAAGCTCGCTCCAGTCGCTCCAGTGTGTCTGTAAAGTGCATATGACCAAGGGTTAGCGGCGATCCTTTGGGAAGCGCGGGAAATTCAGGCAGGCCGTCAAGCGCAATATTAACCTTGCCTGAAGAGCCGCGGATTTTAAAATTCTCAGCGCGTTTAACAAGCTCAGCGGGAATATCATTGGCGTCCATCAGGCTGAGAAAGGTGCGTTTGGCATCAAGGTTGGAGACAACCGCTTTGGCGTGCACCTGTTCTCCGGAGGCGAGCCTGACGCCAATCGCCTTGCGGCCCTTGACGATAATATTCTGCACCTCAGCACGAGTACGAATTTCACCGCCATGAGACTTAAAAGCAGACCCAATAGCCGCAGAGACTGAACCCATGCCGCCGCGCGCAAACCCCCAAGAACCAACATTACCATCAACATCACCCATGGCGTGGTGCAGTAAGACGTAGGCTGTTCCTGGTGAATAAACACCCAACCCAGTGCCAATAATGCTACCCCCAGAGAAGTGCGCCAAAATCACATCACTTTCGAAATACTGCTCGAGATACTCAGCAATAGACATTGTAAAGAAACGGATGAATTCGTAAATCTGACTTTCACTGAGACTGTAAAAACGCTTCAGTAGGTAGGCGAATTCCATGGCGTCACGGATTTTAAAAGACGCTGGATCAGGTGGCGTGCGCAGCAAAAATCCACGAATCAAACGACACCATTTCATCAGATCAGCATCAAATCTAATCGCCGCATCTGCATCACGCTTTGAATGCCTAGCAACTTCTCGTCGCCAAACAGTGGGCTGATGATAACTACCCAGATAGTCTCCATTTTGTTTGAAGGTGACGCTACCCTGCAGTGGCACAACCTCTAATCCATGTCGCCCTAAATCAAGCGCTTGATAGATTTCAGGCCTAAATAAGCTACAAACGTAGGAGCAGTTTGAATATTTCCAGTCTTTATGTAATTCCAGACTGGCCGTCGCACCACCGATATAATCATTCTTTTCTAAAACCACAACATCAAGACCAGCCTTGGCTAGAAAAGTAGCATTGGTCAGGCCGTTGTGGCCCGCCCCTATGATGATGGCGTCGTAGTTTTTCATGGGTTATAACCAATAACTCAATACCTCAATACCTCAATACCTCAATACCTCAATACCTCAATACCTCAATACCTCAATACCTCAATACCTCAATAACTCAATAACTCAATAACTCAATAACTCAATAACTTAATAACTTAATAACTTAATAACTTAATAACTCATTCTCTGACCTCGACTATAACAAGGGACAATCAACTAAAATTCGTTACCTATAGGTCCGTAAGTTAAAGTCCCACGAGTTAACAATCGTGCACTAAACATGTCCATTAGTATTGAGACTCGGGTAACCGAACCACCATGCCTTCCATCGCTGCTGTAACCTGAACTTGGCAGCTCAGTCGACTCGTTTGCTCACGAACATCCACCATTTCCAGCAACTCGTTTTCTTCTTGATTCGGTTCGCCAGCGATTTCAGCCCACTCTGGATCAATCATACAATGACAGGTAGAGCACACACAGCAACCACCGCACTCGGCAACAATGCCGTCAATCATATTATTCAACGCACCGTCCATCACACTATTCCCCACCGCCACATCAACATGATATTCAGTGCCATCGAATTCAATATAGGTTATTGCCGGCATTACTACTGTGCTCCATTAGTTAATTAATAAGTGTTTTTATCTCAATGCCCTCGTCTACCAAGGCAGCGACATCAATTGTAGATTGTTGCAAAATTAACTTTTTGGCCACCATAAAATCTTTAGGGCGGTTAATACAATCAGCTGCAATAATTTGCTGATTTTTGATATAAAAAACCGCGAAGCTGCGACCTAAACTGGCATCACCACGGACCACTGCTTCTGTGTAGCCTTGACTGATTCCCGCGATCTGAAGTTTGACATCAAACTGATCAGACCAAAACCAAGGAAGCTCTGAGTAAGCCTTTTTTATCCCGCACAGACTAGCTGCTGCCGCCTTTGCCTGCTCAGAAGCGTTGGGCACAGACTCTAATCGAAGAGATTTTTTCAGTAGAGAATTTGGATGAAAGGTACAGTCTCCTGCAGCAACAATATCAGGGTGACTCGTCTGAGCGAATTGATCTACCACAATACCATTTTCGACAACCAATCCCGCTTCACTGGCAAGTTCTGTATTGGGAATCACGCCAACACCAATAATCACCATATCTGCGCCACTATGGCTATCATCATCACAGACCACGCTCTTCACTTGGCTGTTACCCTGTAACGCCACGACCTTTGAGCCTAGTCTAATCTCAACACCCTCTTCCTCATGAAGACGTTTATAAAACTCCGAGACCTGCTCTGATGCTACACGTTTTAATAATCGAGTCTCGGTCTCCAACACAGTGACCTTAATGCCAAGCTTAGTCAGTGATGCCGCTGTTTCTAACCCTATATAGCCACCTCCAATAATAACCGCTCGACTGGCTTTTTTCGCCGACTGACGAATGGCTTTAACGTCATCCATCGTGCGCAAATAGTGGACTCCCCCTAACTCAGTTCCAGGTAAGTCTAATTCCCTAACCCGTGCGCCTGTGCAAAGAGCCAGTTTGGTGAATCCTATTTTTTCGCCAGTCTCTAAATTAAGTTGTTGGTTTTTTGCATCAATTGACGTTACTTTGCATCCAAACTTAAAGTCGACGTTGAGTTTTTCGTAAGTCTCACTCGCTCGAAGTAATAACCGTTCTTCTGCAAGATCTCCAGATAAATAAGCTTTCGACAATGGAGGTCTTTGGTATGGCATATGGGATTCTTCGCTGATCACCGTAATGTGTCCAATCCAGCCTTGTT